>ERZ791618.513-NODE-513-length-18665-cov-2.251746_pt1 | contig 18665 bp, 17 predicted proteins | sample MGYA00510059_ERZ791618 | MGnify/ENA primary metagenome ERZ791618 (study PRJEB30046, sample SAMN00715159) | human gut metagenome | study: EMG produced TPA metagenomics assembly of the A metagenome-wide association study of gut microbiota in type 2...
AACTAAAAAATTGTGGTACATTCCTTCTTTCCGGTAACGGATCACAATCGACTTGAGTTTACCAGACTTTGTGTACTCCTTTTCTATCTCTGTGATGTTTTGCAAAGGAAAAACATGCCGAGGCTTCATCCCTCTTATAGCTAAGGTAAAAGAATCAGGAGTAATAGTATAAACAGACAATAACCTTACCCCCGTTATCAACAGAGGAGGAGTCAAGACCAGCAAAGATGCATATCTTCCATGCGCTATAAAAAGGCATGTACACGCCACCAACATAATAGCAATAACTGCCCAAATCCATAAAGGATAACCGGGTCTGAATTCTTGTTTTTCCATATGCCACATCTATCTTGTATAGATACAAAAATAGGGAGACTCAGTTTTATAACCAAATCTCCCTCAAGGAATTTATAAACTATTTCTAACAATTAATCTGATTAGAGAATACCCTTTACTGTTTCCAGCATACCCTTTTCTTGAATAGAGTCAAGATCAGCTTTTACTGCGGCGGTCAAACCCGGAATGTTGTTCAAGTTCTCACCCCAAATAGATTCTGCTGCCAACACGCCTTCCGCCACTTTCTGAGTGCAGCCTGTAGCCCAAAGTTCTTTCAGCAGATTCATGATTTCAGGAGCATCGTTCGGAACAATCTCAGCACCGTCAGCACGAACACCACCTTTATAATAAGTGATGATAGCCGCCAGTCCCAATACCAAGCCTTTAGGCAACTCACCCTTACGCTCCAGATAAACTTTCAAGCCCGGGAGGTCGCGAGTTTCATATTTAGGGAATGAATTCAGCATGATAGAAGTCACCTGGTGATCAACAAACGGATTGTTGAAACGCTCCAAAACATCTTCCGCAAACTTCTTCAATTCTTCTTTCGGCAGGTTCAGGGTTTCCATCAACTCATCGAACATAACTTTATGAATGTATTTACCTACCACTTCATGCTCGCAAGCCTCGCGCACAATGTTGATTCCAGACAGATAAGCTACCGGAGACAGCACTGTGTGAGGACCGTTCAGCAAAGTAACTTTTCTTTCGTGATAAGGAGCTTCAGACGGAACGAACAATACATTCAAACCGGCTTTGTCGGCAGGGAATTCCTTGGCGACTTCCTGCGGAGCTTCAATTACCCACAAATGGAAGATTTCTGCCTGTACCACCAGATTGTCATCATACTGCAATTTTTCTTTAATAGCAGCGATATCTTTGCGGGGGAATCCCGGCACAATACGGTCTACCAAAGTAGCATAGACACCACAAGCTTCCTCAAACCATTGCTTGAAGTCTTCACCCAAGTTCCACAAATCAATATATTGATAGATGGTTTCTTTCAGTTTATGGCCGTTCAGGAAAATCAATTCGCAAGGGAAAATTATCAAACCTTTGCTCTTGTCACCATTGAACGTTTTATAACGGTGATACAGCAACTGGGTCAGTTTGCCCGGATAAGATGAAGCAGGGGCATCATCCAGCTTGCAGGCAGGATCAAAAGCGATACCGGCCTCTGTCGTATTAGAGATAACGAAACGCATTTCCGGCTGTTCCGCCAATTTCATAAATTCATCATTCTGAGAATAAGGATTCAAGGCACGACTGATCACATCAATTTTTGTCAGGCTGTTTACCACCTGTCCTTTATCCAAACCCTGCAAGTTTACATGATACAGACAATCTTGTGCGTTCAACATGTCAACCATACCTTTTTCAATAGGTTGAACCACCACCACACTGCTGTTGAAATCAGTTTTTTCGTTCATGTTGTAGATAATCCAATCCACAAACGCACGCAGGAAGTTACCCTCACCAAATTGAATGATTCTTTCGGGACGTTGAGTCTTTGCTGCTGTCTCCTTGTTTAATGCTTTCATATTTTTAATTATATTATGTGTTTATCCATACCTGTACTTATTGAAGACGAATCAGATTTTATTGTGTACTCATAGTATTCATGCTTTCTTTTAAATGGTAATATATATTTAAGTTTTTATATATCATCATTGAACCAAGCATTTAAAATCTTTAAATCTTCGCCGCAAAGATACAAATAATTTTGTTATTCCAAATAAAATTTCTACTTTCGTGTTCGATAACGGTTAATAAATCTAAAGAGATGCTCTTTGACATCTTTTTTAGAATGAGTTTTTACTGAAAGTCAAAATAAACAACAATTATATAGATATAAAAAGACTACTTATGAAAAACTTTATGGATGAAAACTTCCTGCTTCAGACAGAAACTGCGCAGAAGTTGTATCATGAACATGCGGCTAAAATGCCTATTATCGATTACCACTGCCACCTGATTCCCCAGATGGTTGCTGATGACTATCAGTTTAAGTCACTGACAGAAATCTGGTTGGGTGGAGACCACTATAAATGGCGTGCCATGCGTACCAACGGTGTGGACGAACGTTATTGTACCGGTAAAGACACCACGGACTGGGAAAAATTTGAAAAATGGGCGGAAACAGTTCCTTATACCTTCCGCAACCCATTATACCATTGGACTCATTTGGAATTGAAAACCGCATTTGGAATCAATAAAGTATTGAATCCGAAAACTGCCCGCGAGATTTTTGATGAATGTAATGAAAAGCTTGCCAAACCGGAATACTCCGCACGAGGCATGATGCGTCGTTATCATGTGGAAACCGTTTGTACAACCGATGATCCGGTAGATTCATTGGAATATCACATCAAAACCCGTGAAAGCGGATTCGAAATTAAAATGCTTCCCACTTGGCGTCCGGACAAGGCGATGGCAGTAGAAGTTCCCGCTGATTTCCGTGCTTATATGGAAAAATTGTCTGCTGTAAGCGGTGTCACGATATCTTCTTTCGATGACATGGTGGCTGCTTTGCGGAAACGTCATGACTTCTTTGCTGACAAGGTTGTAAATTGTCTGACCACGGAATTGAAGAGTTTTATGCTGAAGACTATACTGATGCTGAAATCAATGCTATATTTAATAAGGTATATGGTGGTACAGAACTGACCAAGGAAGAAATTCTGAAATTCAAATCAGCCATGCTGATCGTATTTGGGGAAATGGATTGGGAAAAAGGCTGGACCCAGCAGTTCCACTATGGAGCAATCCGCAACAACAACACCAAGATGTTCAAACTTCTGGGACCTGATACCGGTTTCGATTCAATCGGTGAGTTTACCACCGCCAAAGCGATGGCTAAATTCCTTGACCGCCTGAATACAGAAGGAAAACTGACCAAAACTATCCTTTACAACTTGAATCCTTGCGCCAATGAAGTAATTGCCACCATGTTAGGCAACTTCCAGGATGGCACAATTCCAGGCAAGATTCAATTCGGTTCCGGATGGTGGTTCCTCGATCAGAAAGACGGTATGGAAAAGCAGATGAATGCACTGTCATTGTTAGGCTTGTTGAGCCGCTTCGTAGGTATGCTGACAGACTCTCGTTCATTCCTGTCTTATCCGCGTCACGAATATTTCCGCCGTACTTTGTGCAACTTGCTGGGTAATGATGTGGAAAACGGCGAAATCCCTGCTTGCGAAATAGAACGCGTCAATCAGATGGTGGAAGATATCTGCTATAATAATGCCAAGAAGTTCTTCCAATTCTGACAACCGTCAGAATGCTGAATATAAATAAATGAGGATGGAACAAATGTGTCTGCAAAAGTTTTCACTTTTTGTTCCATCCTCATTCCAGTCATAGCAATTCTTCTATAGCCTCCGTTATTTCCTTGTCGGTTTTTCCCATGCCATATCCTCGGATGACTTTCCGTATAATCCGTTCTTTATCCAAAATAAAAAAGTACGGAGCCGCCCCACCCGTCCGGTAATCTTCTATCACTTTATCATCTCCATCCAAAAACATATAATTCAATTCCTTTCTCTTTGCATAATTCTGAAGTGAATGCATCCGGCTCCAACTTTCAATGGCTACCAATTCAAAATCTTCTTCTTGGTACTTTCTTTTCAGTTCTTTCAGAAAAGGGATAGAAGCCTGGCAAGCTCCACAGCCTATTCCTGTTATATTTACCAAGATGACCTTACTTTTCAAATCACTCAATGACACGGGACGCTCCTTTATATCATTCAATGTCCATTCTGGTGCTTTCTTACCCGTCAGATTAGCGGCCATATTCCTGGAAGGAGCGCCATAATCATATTTTTTTGTTTCATAACCTTGCGGAACATAATCGAAAACATCAAACCTGTCAATTGTTTCTTTGTTTATTTCCACATTACAGCAAGTTTCCACCGATATATTATGGGACATCGCTCTCCGTTTCTTATAAGGCAAACCATTCGACTTGTGAATCCACAGTTCATAAATAGAGGTCGGCTCTACATAAAAAGGAGGTGGAGGCATGTGATAAGCTTTACCAAAGAACTCCACTTGTGTATCTTCGTTTATGACAAGTTTAAAATGAAAATAATCCCCACAATCTTCCAATGTGGTAACTATGCTGTCTTCTGTTTCCAAAGCATACCTGACAATATTCTTGCAATAATTAAAGAAAGGTGGGGTCAACGGTCTGAAAGGTAACGGTCTGGTGGTAAAATTATCGATTTTTATTTCCTTGACAGCATGATTCACCAACACACGTACTTCACCATTATAACCGAATTGGAACTCTTTACCATCATCTGTTCCCAAATTCACAAAACTTGCCCCTATCGTAGAATCAGCCGGATCATCGAACTCTTTCACTATATATTTTCTAATACTGGAAGGAATTGTATCACCAGGATTCCAGACTTCGCTCTCTACTTTATACGTTGCTGACTTAATCTGCTCTAAATTATCCAACACCTTTTTCAAATACTCTCTCTTGTCATCTTGGCCATTCACCACATACACCGGCAATAACAAGAGAAAAAAATAAAACAGCTTTTGTTCTCATACGTTTCTTGCTTTTATTGATTCGCAAAATATTTTGCTGACGCAAAGAAGAAGAAAAGCCTGTATCTCTGCAAAATATTTATCTGAACTCTTTCTGAATTTTCTCCTTTTTCAGAAAAAGATCAGATAAAACACCTGTTTTTTCCTTAACGTTATTTACTTTTGCATTCAAAATTCATACGATGAAAAGGGCAAAAACACACATTATCTTATTTATGGCAGTCACCATCACCGTTCTATATACTGTTTATATCGCTTTTCATAATAGTGCCGAACGAGTGAATACCCAAATAGACCACGCTTTCAAATCCGCCATTACGGAAGATTACAATGAAAGACTTGCCTACATCAGAGCTATTATCATCCCGAACCTACAAACTGGGATATAAAAATGTATACTATCGCTCCCAGCCTACACCAAAAAGTAAAAAGCTACACCATAAGAACCAGACAAGGAAAAACAATCTATACTTTTAAAGACAGTCTGGACGAGCAGACCGCCAAACGTATGCTGAACCAATACATTCTATCCCAACTAAAACCCATAAAGCCCGATGAGTTAAATGCAACCTTTAGAAAAATATTATCCGATCATGGCATAACCGGCAGGACCGGAACTATTTATTATAACAAATCCATTTCCCAACACAGCGACCAAAGTTCTGCAATTCCCCGAACGGCATACAATACTCCCCGATACATAGTAGATATCACCCAGAACATCAAGGTACAAGCATGGGTAAACTATGACTTCAAAACTATTTTACGACACATAGACAACACACTCTTTTGGCTCATCGGACAATTGATGATTCTTATTTTCATACTCATTTTTCTTAAAAAGGAAAAGGATACTCAAACACTCCTTACCCGTATGAACATAGACATGGAGAAACAAGAGTTGTATATAGGAAACAAAAAGTGCAACATTCAGAAATTAGACCTCACCTTACTAAATATGCTTTATGAAAAAGCAGGAACTTGCGTAAGCCGTGAAGAAATAAAAAAGAGTTTCTGGCCTACGGATGATAATGCCAATGAAAAAATAGATGCACACATCAAATCAATCCGGAAAGTTTTAAAAGAATTCCAAGAATATAAATTAATAACAGTCAGAGGAAAGGGTTATTATCTACGTATTCCATAATCCAGATTCCAGGCATTCTTTTAAAACAATATCCGCTAAATCATCTTTCCGAAAAAGCCTGTTTCTATTTTATTTCCTCCTTTTTTTATGTATATTTGCGGCTCTTTTAACACAAAAAACGTGGGGATTCACTAGAATTGGGAGAGCAACAAAATGAAAATCAAATTTATAAGTCTCGCAAGCGGAAGTAGCGGCAACTGCTATTTTCTCGGAACAGACAGATATGGCATATTGGTGGATGCAGGCATTGGCATCCGTACAATAAAAAAAACATTAAAAGAACTTGGAATCGGACTGGATATCATCCGGGCAGTATTCATAACACACGATCATGCCGACCACATCAAAGCAGTAGGGCATTTAGGAGAGAAATTTGGAATTCCTGTTTACTCCACTCCGGAAGTACATGCAGGAATCAACAAAAGTTATTGCATGACCGAGAAATTATCGACCTGCGTACACTATCTGCACAAAGGTGAGACAATGGAATTGGAAGATTTCGCAATTACTGCCTTTGAAGTGCCTCACGACGGAACTGACAATGTAGGCTATTGCATGAATATAGACGGTAAAATATTTTCTTTCCTTACTGACTTGGGGCATATCACCCCCACTGCCGCCGAATATATATGTAAAGCAAACTATTTGGTATTGGAAGCAAATTACGATGAAGAGATGTTGAAAATGGGACCTTATCCCCAATATTTAAAAGAACGTATTGCCGGGCCTAATGGACATATGAGTAACCGCGAAACCGCCGATTTTTTGGCAGAAAATATCAATGAAAGTCTTAAATACATTTGGCTTTGTCATCTTAGCAAAGACAATAACCACCCCGAACTGGCATACAAGACAGTAGAACTCTCACTACGAAACAAAGGGGTTATCGTCGGCAAAGATGTGCAAGTCATTGCTTTAAAGCGGAATACACCTTCAGATGTTTATGAGTTTGAATAAATTTCGATGAAAAGGTAAAAAAATGGTGCAAAATGTTGGATGTTTAAAAGAAAACACCTACCTTTGCAACCGCAAATCAGAAATGAATGCACTCTTAGCTCAGTTGGTAGAGCAACTGACTCTTAATCAGTGGGTCCAGGGTTCGAATCCCTGAGGGTGTACGAAAGAAAAACAGTTTGTAATTTGCACTCTTAGCTCAGCTGGTAGAGCAATTGACTCTTAATCAATGGGTCCAGGGTTCGAGTCCCTGAGGGTGTACAAGGAATAGAGCGGTCATCAAATAGATGACCGCTTTTTTTATGCAATTATTCCTTTTCTCCGGGAAATACTTCCTATCTTTGCAGACTGAAATCAATAAAACGTAAATACATTGGATTGGTTATACAGTTTATTCATTGAACATTCCGCCCTGCAGGCGGTTGTGGTGCTCTCACTGATCTCTGCTATTGGTTTGGGACTGGGAAAGATACATATCTGCGGTATATCGTTAGGAGTGACGTTCGTGTTCTTTGCAGGTATCCTTGCCGGGCATTTCGGATTGTCCATAGACCCGCAGATGCTGAACTATGCGGAGAGCTTCGGTTTGGTGATATTCGTATATGCACTGGGACTGCAGGTAGGTCCGGGCTTCTTCAGTTCGTTCCGTACAGGTGGTGTACAATTGAATATGCTGGCGGTAGGCGTAGTGTTGATCGGTACGCTGATGACACTGCTGGGGAGTTATGGGCTGGGAGTTTCTCTGCCGGATATGGTAGGTATCCTTTGCGGAGCAACGACGAATACACCGGCTCTGGGTGCTGCACAGCAAACGCTGAAACAGATGGGAATCGAAGCGAGTACTCCGGCTCTGGGGTGTGCGGTGGCATATCCGATAGGAGTAGTGGGAGTTATTCTCGGTATTCTGATGATACGTAAGGCGCTGGTACGTAAGGCTGATTTGGAAGTGAAGGAGAAGGACGATGTGAATAAACCCTATATTGTTGCATTCCAAGTGCACAATCCGGCAATCTTTAATATGAGTGTGAAGGATATAGCTCAGTTGAGTTATCCTAAGTTTGTGATCTCCCGTTTGTGGCGGGATGGGAATGTCAGCATCCCCACTTCTGAAAAAGTGATTAAAGAAGGCGATCGCTTGCTTGTTATCACTTCAGAAAGAAATGTTCCTGCCTTGACTGTATTGTTCGGTGAGCAAGAAAACACGGACTGGAACAAGGAAGATATTGACTGGAATGCCATTGATAGCCAGTTGATCTCCCAGCGTATCGTGGTGACACGTCCGGAACTGAATGGAAAGAAACTCGGTTCACTCCATTTACGTAATCATTATGGTATCAATATCAGTCGCGTCTATCGTAGCGGAGTGCTGCTGCTGGCTACGGCGGAACTTACCTTGCAATTGGGCGACCGGTTGACGGTAGTGGGTGAGGCCGCCGCTATACAGAATGTGGAAAGAGTTTTGGGAAATGCTGTGAAGAGTTTGAAGGAGCCTAATTTGGTGGCTGTATTCGTGGGTATTATCCTTGGTCTTGCCTTAGGAGCGATACCTATTGCCATTCCCGGTGTCAGCACTCCTGTAAAGCTGGGTCTGGCGGGTGGACCGATCATTGTAGGCATTCTTATCGGTACTTTCGGACCTCGCATGCATATGGTGACTTATACAACCCGTAGCGCTAACCTGATGCTCCGTGCCTTGGGCTTGTCACTCTATCTGGCCTGTCTGGGACTGGATGCGGGGGCTCATTTCTTTGATACGGTATTCCGTCCGGAAGGGTTATTGTGGATAGCTATCGGCTGTGCACTAACCGTGGTTCCTGTGTTGATAATGGGAGTCATTGCTTTCCGTTGGATGAAGGTCGATTTCGGTTCGGTAGCCGGAATGCTGTGCGGAAGTATGGCGAACCCAATGGCTTTGAATTATGTTAATGATACCATTCCCGGTGATAATCCTTCAGTTTCTTATGCTACGGTTTATCCCTTGTGCATGTTCCTGCGTGTGATTATCGCCCAAGTGCTGCTGATGTTTTTCTTAAGTTGAGAGTGGAGAGTTGAGGATTGGGAACGTAGAGTTGAGGATTAGGAATGTAGAGTTGAGGTTTGAAATGAAAACACAAGCCCATATATAATTTGTAATTTGTAAATTGTAATTAGATATCATGAGTAATATTACCCCTGAAAGCATCATGAGCGACTTGCGTTATTTGCAGTTGCTGTCACGCAGTTTTCCGACGATTGCGGATGCCAGTACAGAAATTATTAACCTGGAAGCTATTCTGAACCTCCCGAAAGGGACAGAGCATTTTCTGACCGATATTCATGGTGAATATGAAGCTTTTCAACATGTGTTGAAGAATGCTTCGGGAGCAGTGAAACGGAAAGTGAATGAAATCTTCGGGCATACATTGCGTGAGAGTGAGAAGAAAGAAATATGTACTCTGATTTATTATCCTGAAGAAAAGTTGCAGTTGATCAAAGAGCAGGAAGCCGATCTGGATGACTGGTATCTGATTACACTGAATCAATTAGTGAAGGTATGCCAGAATGTTTCTTCCAAATACACACGCTCTAAAGTGCGTAAGGCGCTTCCAGCTGAATTCTCGTACATTATTCAGGAGTTGCTGCATGAATCGAGCGTGGAGCCAAACAAGCATGCCTATATCAATGTAATTATCAGCACTATCATTTCCACCAAGCGTTCGGATGATTTCATCATTGCAATGTGTAATCTCATTCAGAGATTAACGATTGACTCTCTGCATATTGTAGGTGATATTTACGATCGTGGCCCGGGAGCACACATCATTATGGATACACTTTGTGATTATCACAATTTTGATATTCAATGGGGAAATCATGATATTCTGTGGATGGGAGCAGCTTCCGGTAATGATGCTTGCATTGCCAATGTGATCCGTATGTCGATGCGTTATGCCAACCTGGCTACACTGGAGGACGGATATGGCATCAACCTGTTGCCACTTGCCACGTTTGCCATGGATACGTATGCGGATGATCCCTGTACAATCTTCGCTCCGAAGATGAACTTTGTAGACAGCAACTACAATGAGAAGACTTTACGGCTGATTACGCAGATGCATAAGGCGATTACGGTGATACAGTTCAAGCTGGAAGCAGAGATTATAGACCGTCGTCCGGAGTTCGGTATGCAGAACCGGAAGTTACTGGATAAGGTTGATTTTGAGAGAGGTGTCTTTGTATATGAAGGAAAAGAATATCCATTGCGCGATACAAACTTCCCGACCATAGATCCGGCTGATCCATACCGTCTGTCTGATGAGGAACGGGAACTGATAGATAAAATCCATGCTTCGTTCATGAATAGTGAGAAGTTGAAGAAACATATGCGTTGCTTGTTTACATATGGAGGAATGTATCTGGTTTGTAACAGTAATTTGCTGTATCATGCTTCCATGCCTTTGAATGAGGATGGTAGTTTCAAACATGTCCGTATTGGAAAGAAGGAGTATTGGGGCAGGAAGCTATTGTGCAAGACAGACCAGTTGATCCGTACGGCTTACTTCGATGAAGACGGTACGGAGGAGAAGAGTTTTGCACTGGATTATGTGTGGTATATGTGGTGTGGTCCGGATGCTCCATCGTTTGACAAAGATAAGATGGCGACTTTTGAACGCTATTTCATTGGAGAAAAAGAATTGGCTAAAGAGACGAAAGGATATTACTATACTCTACGTAATCGTGCTGATATTTGTGAACGCATCCTTGCAGAGTTCGAAGTCACGGGACCTCATTCACACATCATTAATGGTCATGTACCTGTGAAGATCATCAAGGGTGAAAAACCGATAAAAGCAGATGGTAAGTTGTTGGTGATTGATGGCGGGTTCTCCAAGGCATATCAACCGGAAACAGGCATTGCCGGATATACGTTGGTCTATCATTCACATGGCTTGCAGTTGGTACAACATGAACCGTTCCAAAGCCGTCAGAAGGCTATAGAAGAAGGTCAGGACATCAAGTCTAATATCTTTGTCGTAGAGTTCAATTCACAACGTATGATGGTGAAAGATACGGATCAAGGAAAAATACTGGTGACACAGATACAAGACTTGAAGAAGTTGCTGGTGGCGTATAGGACGGGACTTATAAAGGAAAAGTGATTTTAGTGATTAACGGTTAGTGATAAGTGATAAGTGATTAGCAAGCTACGCTATGATACTACAAAGTGCTAATCACTTATCACTAACCGTTAATCACTAAATTTAGTATTTAAACACCACCACTCCTCCTTCCACAATCACTCCTTTATCGTAAGTGACCCCTTTATTATAGTAGCGGCTGCCCCCGTAACCACCTGTGACGAATACACCCAAACGGTCATTTAGGCGATATTCCAGGTTGACACGTGCTTGGAGAGCGTAAAGGCGTGCAGGGAAGCCATAGTCTTTGTTCTTGAAGTTTTCGATGTGCTGGAAGCCCAGGTCACCGCTGATAAATAATTGCTTGTATAGGGGAAGCTCAAGACCTGCACGATAGAAGAGAGAGGCTGAAAACTTATCGCTGAAATCCAGATAATGCGTACCACCGCCTAAGATGGTATAGAACAGATTGTTCTTGAAACGAGCACCTACATTCAGCTTTGTAGTATTGCCTCCGAAGAGCATTAACTGCACTTTAGTATCCGGATTGGCATTGACCAGACCTAACTGGAAACCGTCGAAACTATTCTTATAATAGTTGACTAATCCAATCTGTACACCTTTTCCTTTTCCGGCAAAATTGAAAGGGGCAACTTGTGCTCCTGTGAAATGTTCACCTACCACATTACCCAGACCGGATATCTGTAAACCTTGCATGTTTTCTCCTGTAATGTTACCCAAACCGCTGATTTGTACGCCTCGCAGGTTTTTGCCTACAATGTTTAGCAAGCCGGAAGCGGTGATACCAATGAAATCTTCGCCTGAAATGTTGGCTAATCCTGCAATATGTGCTCCCGAAGAATTCTCTCCGGCAATGTTCAGCAAGCCACCAATGAGAACACCACTGGCATTGTCTCCTACAATATTGGTAAGTCCGGAGAATATAACACCTTGTGCATGATTTCCTGTGATACCGACTAAACCGGACAAGGATACACCACAGAGATTATCTCCGTTCACATTACTGATACCTGCTATCTGAACACCGCGCATGCTGCCTCCTACCAGGTTGGCAAGACCTGTAACCTGTACACCGTTCATGTCACGGTATACCACACTGCCCAGCAGATTGATACCCACGCCGTTCAGACGGTTCATAGAAGAGAATAGACCGAGGTTGAAACAAGTACTTCCTACAGTATCAGTCTGTTGTGTGGACATATTCTTCCACAGGGAGAGATTGATGCCGACAGGTTCTCTGTTTTTCTTGGTTGTTTCAGTCGATTTGTTGTCTGTAGTCTGTGCAGAAAGTGTTCCTGCAACCATCAGTAATGCAATAATAGATGGAAATAATCTTCTCATTGATTTTAATCTTTAATTTCATCCGGCCAGGGCGCTAAGTTACCGGTTGCACGGAGCGTAGGACGCTGTGCATCTACCGACCGAAGGTAGTTACTTAATTTCTGTGCTAATTTCTTTACAATGCGTGGGTTTTCCATGGCCACGTCGTTTTTCTCGCTGATATCAGCGGGAACATTGAATAGTTCACGCTTACCGTCTGCAAAATAGTAGACGAGTTTCCAGTCACCGGAACGAATGGAGCAAGTTGCTCCGATGCCCGGCCCCGAAGGTCCCCAGCTATGAGGATAGTGCCAATAGATATCGCGGTCTTTTATCTTCCCTTTTCCCGTCAGCAATGGCATGAAGCTGATGCCGTCCCGTTGTTGCACGGTGGTATATTTTTGAATACCTGCTATTTCGAGGATGGTAGGATAAAAGTCTTCAATCATAAGATAATCTCCGCACTTCGTATCGGGAGCCACTACACCAGGCCAGCTTACGATCATTGGTTCGCGGATACCTCCTTCATAGGCGGAACCTTTTCCACTGTTGAGTGGGTAGTTCTGAGTATGGAGTTCTCCGGCGCGGGTATGTGCGGCCAGTCCGCCATTGTCGGACATGAAAAGGATTACGGTATTGTCTGTTAGCTGGTTACGTTCCAAATAATCCATCAGGTCTCCCAGGCTCTTGTCCATGCCTTCGATGAGGGTGGCATAAGCTGCTTCTACGGGAGGAAGCCCTTTATCCAGATATTTCTGGTAAAAACGATAATCGGGTTGTATGGGAGTATGAATGGCATAATGAGCCATGTATAGGAAAAATGGTTTATCCTTTTGCTGTGCCTTATCCAAAGCTTTTATGGCCTCTAATGTAAGTGCTTCGCTGAGGAAAGTATCCGTGCCATGATATTGCTCCAATCCGGGAACGGCAGCTAACGGACTTTTGCCATCCGGCTTATTCCCAAAATTATTTTTGCCGTAATAACTGGCAGGTGATCCGGCTGCATGTCCGGCTATATTTACTTCGAATCCCATTGTCAGCGGATCGGCTCCGGGTGTATCATTTGCTCCGAAATGGGCTTTACCGCAATGTATGGTCTGGTAACCGTTATCTTTAAGTACCTGTGCCAACGTAGTCACTTGGGTAGTACGTTCAATTCCCGGTTCCTGGCAAATGCCGTTTACATTCCATTCGGGATAGGTCATTACTGAGTCGGGTTGTTCGTGAGTGGTATTTTTACGTAATGTCCAACTGGTTACGCGATGGCGGGCTGCATTCATTCCTGTGAAAAGGCTGACACGGGTAGGGGAACTGATACTACAGGCATACGCTTGTGTGAACATCTTGCCTTGTGTTGCCAGACGTTCCATATTCGGTGTGTGGTAAGTATCGTTGTAATGTGTCCGTTGAGTCCAGAAGGGCAGAGAAGTATCCTGCCATCCCATGTCATCAACCAGAAACAAAACAATGTTCGGACGTTGCTTTTCTTTCGGCACCCCTTTTTCCGGAGATGCTGCAATCACTTCTCCTGCCATGCCCCACATGGGAATCATGGCAGCCGATATTAATAATTCGCTTTTCATTTGAGATAATACTTTAATAAAGGTTAGTCGGTTAATTACAATCTTATCCCTTCGCTTCCTGGTATAAGAATCGTTTAATGGAGCGTTTTGGAGTTTTCTCAAATTCTTCGGGATAGATTTTCATTTTGAATATCTGGCTGTATGCAGGCAGCATGGTGTTTAGCGTGGCACGGTTTTCTTCCATGACCCGTTCTATGTCTGCGGTAGTGAGGCCGTGCGCAAAGGCATCGTCGAAGTCCGGATATACCAGTCCGACAAGCTTTTCATTCTGCTGCACGATAATACTTTCGGCAACGTACGGCATGTTATTCAACTTATCTTCTATTTCTTCAGGGTAGATATTTTGTCCACTGGAACCGAGCAACATATTCTTGCTGCGTCCTTTAATGGTGATATTCCCTTCGGCGTCCATCAGCGCAAGGTCGCCTGTATGCAGCCAACCGTCAGCGTCGATTGCTTCACGTGTGGCTTCTTCATTTTTATAGTATCCAAGCATAACATTCGGTCCGCGGCATACGATTTCCCCCGGTATATTTTCCGGATCGGAAGAAAGAACTTTCACTTCCATACGCGGAACCGCCTTACCGCAGGAACCCGGTTTGAAGCGTGACCAGTCTTCGTAACAGATAATCGGACCACATTCCGTCATCCCATAACCTACCGTGTAGGGGAATTCTATCATGTGCAGGAATTGTTCTACTTCCTGATTGAAAGCGGCACCGCCTACGATGACTTCTGCAAAACGTCCGCCGAAAGCACTGACTACTCCTTCGCGTACAGTTGCTTTAATCTTGTCATTGATGATGGGAACTTTCAGCAATAGCTTCATGGTGGGTGTTTCCAGTTTGGGAAGCACGTTCTTCTTAATGATCTTTTCTATAATGAGCGGTACAGCCACTACAAGGTGGGGCTTCACTTCCGAGAATGCCTGGAAAATGATTTTGGGGCTTGGCATGCGGGTTAGGAAGTAGATCTGACATCCTGCTGAGAACTCGTACAGGAATTCGAATGCCAACCCGTACATGTGTGCCATTGGTAACATGGAGATAATCTTGTCTCCGGCTTTCAATGGCAATACTTCGAATGCGAATGCCGTATTGGACCACAGGCTGCGGTAGGGCAGCATTACCCCTTTGGAATAACTCGTCGTTCCGGAAGTATAGTTGATGACTGCCAGTTCTTCAGGCTGATCTTTGTGATATTCAATGTGTTCCTTACGGAAATTCTTGGGGTATTTCTTGCCGAACAGTTCGTTCAGATGTTCACGGGCGTAATCCAGTTTCTGTGTGCGTGAGATGAGAATGGAGAAGTCCGTCATCAGAATGATGCCTTCCAGAATAGTCATGGCAGATTCGTTGAGGTTTTCCCATACCTGGTCGCCCACAAAGAGTAATTTGGCTTCGGAGTGATTGACAATGTTGTGTACATTGTCCGCTTTGAACTCATGAAGGATAGGAACTGCAACTGCTCCGTAGGTAAGTGTGGCAAGGAAGGTGACTCCCCAGTGTGAGCTATTACGTCCACAGATGGCTATCTTATCGCCTTTTTTAATACCGCTTGCTTCGAAGATTAAATGTACTTTCTCTATTTTGCGGGTACATCTTTGTATTGTAGGGTAGCGCCATTATAATCTGTCAGGGCATCAAGGTCCCAATTCTCTTTAATACTATTCTCAATATAGGCGATAAAGCTTTGTTCCATGATATTATATATTGCACATTTATTTGAAATTTGTGCAAATATAAGGCTTTATCAAAAGAAAGCAAATTTTTAGCTAAAAAAAGCGGGATATGTATATAATTTAGCCCTGGCATATTAAAATATGGCCAGGGCTATTGAAATATTTACGATTTTAAATACCAATGATAGATGCGCTGTACGCCTTCTTCTATTTCTACTTTGTGGTGCCAACCCAGAGAATGTAGTTTTGAAGGGTCGGTCAGCTTACGCATGGTGCCGTCCGGTTTGCTGCTATCGAAACTCAGTTGGCCTTTGTAGCCTACAGTAGAAACTATCAGTTCGGCAAGGTTGCGGATGGAGATTTCTTTACCTGTACCTATATTGATGTGGCAGTTACGAATGTCTTTATCACCTGGTTTATAGGTGTCTTTGAAGTCTACATGTTCCATGACGAATACACTGGCATCTGCCATTTCTTCGCTCCAAAGGAATTCGCGAAGCGGTGTACCGGTACCCCAAAGTTTCACTTCATTGTCACTGATACCGTATTTAGCAAGAATGGTGAGAATATCCTCTTTGCTGCCGGTTCCGTCAATGCCTTCTACAGGACGGAGATCCAGGTCTTTGCGTATGGCATCCCAATCACCTTGTTTCAAACGGTGGGCAAGGTGTATCTTGCGAATCATGGCAGGAAGTACATGACTGCGTTCCAAATCGAAATTATCGTTCGGGCCATAGAGGTTGGTAGGCATTACAGCGATATAATTCGTACCGTATTGCAGGTTGAAGCTTTCGCACATTTTCAGTCCGGCAATCTTAGCTATGGCATAGGGTTCATTGGTGTATTCCAGGGGGGAGGTAAGAAGTACTTCTTCTTTCATGGGTTGCTCGGCATCGCGTGGATAGATGCAGGTGCTGCCCAGGAAGAGGAGTTTCTTTACATTATGGCGGAAACTTTCTCCGATGACGTTCTGTTGTATTTGCAGGTTCTTGTAGATGAAATCGGCACGATAGATACTGTTTGCCATGTGCCGCCTACGAAAGCGGCAGCAAGGAATACATATTCAGGTTGTTCTTCATCAAAGAATCTACGAACGGCAACGGCGTCCAGCAAGTCGACTTCTTTGTGGGTTTTGCCAATAAGATTGGTATATCCTTTATCTTGCAGGTTCTTCCAGATTGCAGAACCTACCAGGCCACGATGACCTGCTACGTAGATTTTGGCGTTTTTGTCTAACATTATATTTTAAGTTTTATGTATTAATTCTCTTGTGATCTCAGATACAGCTTTCTCACAAACTTCATGTCATGCGTTGCCATAATCTTCACGAGATCTTCAAAGCTGGTTTGTCTTGGGTTCCAGCCCAAAAGTGTTTTGGCTTTGGTAGGATCACCCAGCAATTGTTCTACTTCGGCAGGACGGAAGTATTTTGAATCTACTTCTACAATGATTTTGCCTGTCTTCACATCAATGCCTTTTTCTTCGACACCTTCACCTTCCCAACGCAGTTCAATACCTACTTCTTTGAAGGCGAGTGTGGCAAACTCACGAACAGTATGCATTTCTCCTGTGGCAATCACGAAATCTTCCGGTGTATCATGCTGAAGAATGAGCCACATACACTCTACATAATCTTTCGCATATCCCCAGTCACGGCGTGCATCCAGATTACCTAAATACAATTTATCCTGAAAACCTTGTGCTATGCGTGCAGCAGCCAGCGTAATCTTGCGGGTAACGAAGGTTTCGCCGCGGCGCTCGCTTTCGTGGTTGAAGAGAATGCCGTTTACGGCGAACATTCCGTAACTTTCGCGGTAGTTCTTTGTAATCCAGAAACCGTATTGCTTGGCTACGCCGTAGGGACTGCGCGGGTAGAAAGGGGTAGTCTCCTTCTGCGGCACTTCCTGCACCTTACCGAACAGTTCCGAAGTAGATGCCTGATAAATTCTTGTCTTCTTCTCCATGCCCAGAATGCGTACAGCTTCGAGCATGCGCAGCGTACCTATAGCATCTGTTTCGGCGGTATATTCGGGTACATCGAACGAGACCTTTACGTGGCTCTGTGCAGCAAGGTTGTATATCTCGTCCGGCTGCACTTGCTGGATAATGCGTATCAGCGAACTGCTGTCCGTCATATCTCCATAATGCAGGTTGATAGTTCGCTTCTGCTTCATGTGCGCACCCACTCATCGAAATACAAGTGCTCGATGCGTCCGGTATTGAACGAAGATGAGCGGCGCAATATGCCGTGTACTTCATATCCTTTTTGCAACAGGAATTCTGCGAGGAACGAACCGTCCTGTCCGGTTATTCCGGAGATTAGAGCTTTTTTCATTGTTTCTGGTATTATACTTTTTTTGATTGTTGCATATTTCGTCCTGCAAAAATCGTAATTTATTGTGAGACAACAAAGCCAATGCGGTAAATGATTTTGAGATTATTTTTGCTTTATACCGAGAGTAGCGTCCGGATGATTGCCGGGAAGCAGATATGACATCGTTTTTCTGTGTCAATCCTTTATGAAAAAAATGAATTAATTTCAAATTTGATACGAACAAACAGACGTTATTTTTTGTTTTAATAACAAAGATAAATTATACAAGTATATGGAGAATTTAAATAAAACAGACATTGGACTGATAGGGCTGGCCGTGATGGGCGAGAATCTTGCATTGAATATGGCGGACAAGGGCTGGCGGGTTTCGGTTTATAACCGTACGGTTCCGGGGATTGAAGAAGGTGTGGTAGAACGTTTTATAAACGGACGCGCACAGGGTAAAAGTATTGAAGGATATACGGATATAGCTCATTTTGTGGAGTCTGTAGCCGTTCCGCGCAAGATAATGATGATGGTTCGTGCCGGTAGTGCGGTAGACGAACTGATGGAGCAGCTTTTCCCGTTGCTCTCTCCGGGAGATATGATGAGAGAGTACGGCAAGAGCACA
>ERZ791618.518-NODE-518-length-18521-cov-1.633326_pt1 | contig 18521 bp, 20 predicted proteins | sample MGYA00510059_ERZ791618 | MGnify/ENA primary metagenome ERZ791618 (study PRJEB30046, sample SAMN00715159) | human gut metagenome | study: EMG produced TPA metagenomics assembly of the A metagenome-wide association study of gut microbiota in type 2...
CCCGCCGGCAGCGGGCCAGCAGCGCGGCGTAAATGCTGCCGCCACCGATGAGCCAGACGTTTTCTTCATCTCCGGCCAGCGCCAGCGCATCCTCCGGGGTGAGGACAGTCTCACAGCCCTCCCGCTGAAAATCCGGGGACCGGGTGATGACGATATTCCGCCGCTTGGGCACCAATTATCCATGTGACGATGAAGGTCTGCCAACCTCTACGGCTGGTGGGGATATTGGAGATATTGAGTGTTTCGAGGCTTCTAACAGTATATTGGTGGAAGTCACAATGTCTGAAGGGCGTCAGCAGACAATGATGGAAGTATGGCCTATTGCGAGACATTTAAAGGAGCTTAGAGAAAAATATGAATGTGAAAATTTCCAATGTGTGTTTCTGGCACCAAGTATATTTGTTGATTCTGAGAATCAGATAGACTGGGTTAAGGATAAAAAGCAGCTTGTTATTCGTCCATACAAGATTGTAGATTTTATTAACTATCTGGATACAGCAGCATCTTTATATCAGATTGTATAAGGTTACTAAAAACAATATAAGAAAACTATAGAAAAGCACCTTCTTGTTTGGAAATTTGTTTAAATTCTCGTATTATCGAATTCATTTTTAAACTAATAGTAATAATATGAGAAAAGACGGATTTACCGTATGCGCAAAACATTATATTAAGTGTTTGCGGCAAGAAGGGCGTTATGCCACTGCGCATGTTTATGAAAGTGCGCTTCGCTCTTTCACTATGTTTTGTGGCACTGCGGGTGTATCATTCAGACAGATCACCCGTGGAAATTTAAAGAGGTATAGCAGCTATCTTATGGATTGCCATTTGAGGCTTAATACCATTTCTACCTATATGCGGATGTTGCGCTGCATATACAATAGGGGAGTAGATATGCATCAGACCCCATACGTTCATCGTATGTTTCGTGATGTGTTCACTGGGATAGACACTCGTCAGAAGAAAGCTATTCCTATAAACGAACTTCATACGTTACTTAACGAAGACCCACAATCTGATAAGCTGCGTCGGACACAAGCTATTGCCAACTTATTGTTTTTATTTTGCGGAATGCCTTTTGTCGATCTTGCCTATTTGGAAAAGTCAAATTTGGAAGGGAATATGTTGAAGTACAACCGTGCCAAAACCGGTATTCCTATGAACGTAGAAATATTGGATTCGGCAGCAACTATCATTTCACAACTTCGCAATAAGCATACAACAGTTCTTCCCGAACATCCGGATTATCTGTTTTACATATTGAGTGGAAAGAATAAGAGGAGTGATGAGGCGGGTTATAAAGAATACCAATCTGCTTTACGTTGTTTCAATAATGATTTGAAGAGTTTAGCCAGAAAGTTATGTATTCGCTCCTCTGTAACCTCTTATACATTCCGTCATTCATGGGCTACTACGGCAAAATATCGTGGAGTTCCTATCGAAATGATAAGTGAATCATTGGGACACAAATCTATCAAAACAACACAAATCTATTTAAAAGGCTTCGAACTGTCAGAAAGAACTAAAGTAAATCGGTTGAATTATTCTTACGTGATGAACTTCAAGACTATCTAGTTGTATGTGTGTAAACTGTTGATAAATAGTATGCTTAGATGAATGTTACTTTAAAGGTAACGGAAATATTTCGATGCAAATATAGGTAAAAATATTAATAGCATACAAGTAAACTTTCCTTTTTTTCCTTTTTCTCTTGAAATATGCGATAAAAAAGCTGCTGAACATGAAAATATGAATTTCATGCTCAATGGATTTTATTGCCTGAATCCGAATGATTTCTGCATTGAATATCAGACATTCCCCGGTTTTACGTCCTCCTTGTTAGTATAATTTCCTTTTTCATTGCTGTCATGTCTCCTATGTGTATGATCCGTTACCTTTAAAGTAACGGATAAAATTGGGGTAAAAAAATATGATTTTTCAAGAAAAGAAGTCAGTCAATGCCGGGCCTAGTTGTGGGACAGGGGAAGGCGTAGCACACTCAAAACGTTGGTATGTCGCTCTCGTTCGTATGCATCACGAGAAGAAGGTATCCGAACGTTTATCCAAAATGGGAATTGATTCTTTTGTTCCCGTTCAGCAACAGATTCATCAATGGAGCGACCGTCGTAAGCTGGTGGATACCGTCTTGCTTCCGATGATGGTTTTCGTTCATGTGACTCCCAAGGAGCGTATGGAAGTTCTTTCCTTTTCCACTGTCAGCCGTTATATGGTGATGCGTGGTGAAAGTACTCCTGCCGTAATTCCCGACGAGCAAATGGCCCGTTTCCGTTTCATGCTCGATTATTCTGATGAAGCCGTCTGTATGAATGACTCTCCTTTGGCCCGTGGTGAGAAGGTCCGTGTCATAAAAGGTCCTTTGAGCGGTCTTGTCGGCGAACTGGTGACTGTCGGGAGTAAGAGTAAGATTGCTGTCCGTTTGAATATGCTCGGTTGTGCCTGTGTTGATATGCCGATCGGTTATGTAGAACCTATTCACTTAATCAATGATACTTCGAAAGTTTAGTGTTTTGTTATTGATCCTTCTGTCGGGATCATCTCCTCTTTTCGCTCAGAGTATGAGCGATTCCCAGGTACTTGAATATGTGAAGGACGGTATCCGTCAGGGTAAGGAACAAAAGCAGCTGGCCTCCGAGTTAGCCCGCAAGGGTGTAACCAAGGAGCAGGCCCTGCGTGTGAAGCAGCTCTATGAGCAGCAGAACAACGTGAACGCTTCCAACGCCACGGGTACGGATATCAACGAATCCCGCCTTCGTGAAGAGATGAAGGAGAACACCTCGGATATGTTGGAGGACCACCCTAGTACCCAAGACCTCGCACGCGGTAATCAGGTCTTCGGACGTAACATCTTCAACACCCGTAATCTGACCTTCGAACCCAGTGTCAATATCGCCACCCCCTTGAATTACCGCCTTGGCCCCGGTGACGAAGTGATAATCGATATCTGGGGGGCGAGCCAGAATACTATCCGCCAGCAGATCTCTCCCGACGGCACTATCAATATCCAGAAGATAGGCCCCGTCAACTTGAACGGACTTACGATCGCTGAAGCGAACGACTATCTCAAAAAAACATTAAACAAGATCTATAACGGTCTTAATAATACGAACGACCCGACCTCTGACATCCGTCTGACACTCGGCAGCATCCGTACTATCCAGATCAATGTCATGGGTGAAGTGGTCCAGCCGGGCACCTACTCCCTTTCCTCCTTTGCCACTGTCTTTCACGCGCTTTACCGTGCGGGAGGTGTGAGTGACATCGGCAGCCTGCGCAATGTCCAACTGGTCCGTAACGGCAGGAACATCGCTACAATCGACGTCTACCAGTTTATCATGAAAGGTAACATTCAGGACGATATCCGTCTTCAGGAAGGCGACGTTGTGATAGTTCCCGCTTATGAGGTACTGGTCAAGATCGACGGCAAGGTGAAACGTCCGATGCGTTTTGAGATGAAGAAGGACGAGAACCTTTCCACGCTTATCAGCTATGCCGGCGGCTTTGAAGCCGACGCCTACACCCGTTCTTTGCGTGTGGTCCGCCAGAACGGTCAGGAATATGAAGTCAACACGGTCAAGGACATGGATTACAGTGTCTATAAGATGCGCAACGGCGATGTTGTGACGGCCGAAGCTATCCTTAACCGCTTCATCAACAAGCTTGAAATCCGCGGTGCGGTCTACCGTCCCGGTATCTACGAACTGAACGGCAGGCTGAATACCGTCCGCGAACTGGTCAACGAATCCCAGGGCCTTACCGGTGATGCGTTCCTGAACCGTGCCGTCCTTTACCGTCAGCGTGAGGACCTGACTTCCGAAGTAATCCCTTTGGATATCAAGTCTATCATGGAGGGTACTTCCCCCAATCTTCCCCTGATGAAGAATGACATTCTTTATATTCCCAGTATTCATGACCTGGAGGACAGGGGTAATGTGGTCATCCACGGTGAAGTGGCTCAGCCTGACTCGTATCCTTATGCGGATAACATGACCCTTGAGGACTTGATCATCCAGGCAGGCGGCCTGCGTGAAGCCGCTTCCGTAGTCCGTGTTGATGTATCCCGCAGAATAAAGAACCCGTATAGTACAGTTGATAATGATACTATCGGTCAGATGTATACGTTTGCCTTAAAGGACGGTTTTGTAGTTGACGGTCGTCCCGGCTTTGTCCTTCAGCCCTACGATGAGGTTTATGTTCGTCGCAGCCCCGGTTATCAACCTCAACAGAATGTTTCAGTCGAAGGAGAAATACTTTTCGGCGGTTCCTATGCGATGACCAGCAGGGAGGAACGTCTTTCAGACTTGATCAACAAAGCCGGCGGAGCCACCAACTACGCTTATCTTCGTGGTGCGAAGCTTACCCGTGTAGCCAATGCGAGTGAGAAGAAACGTATGGGTGATGTAATCCGTTTGATGAGCCGTCAGTTGGGTGAGGCTATGCTTGATTCCCTGGGTGTCCGTGTGGAGGATACGTTTACGGTCGGTATCGATTTGGAGAAGGCGTTGGCCAATCCCGGAAGTACGGCAGATATTGTGTTGCGTGAGGGTGATGTAGTCTCTATTCCCAATAATAACAATACGGTAACAATCAATGGTGCGTCATGGTTCCGAATACTGTTTCTTATATGAAAGGCAAGGATGTAGACTATTATCTAAATCAAGCGGGAGGTTATTCAGAGAATGCGAAGAAGAGTAAGAAGTTCATTGTTTATATGAATGGTCAGGTGACTAAGGTGAAGGGTAGTGGCAAGAAACAAGTTGAACCCGGTTGTGAGATAATTATTCCTAGTAAGGCTAAGAAGAAAACTAATATCGGAAACATTTTGAGTTATGCTACTACATTCAGTACTTTGGGAATGATGGTTGCCTCTATTGCTAATTTAATAAAAAAATGAATTCTTGATTCTTATGATTGAAAATCAGATGTTAGTAATGGGAACTCATCATTGGGAGAGAGTGAGAAACATCGAAATGGAATGGAAGTTGGTTTAATTGATATTTTCCGCAATATAATTGACATTCGTAAAACGATATATAAGGCTGTGGGAATAGGGATGCTTGTTGGTATTATTGTAGCATTGAGTATTCCAAAACAATATACGGTAAAAGTTACATTATCTCCTGAAATGGGTAGCTCTAAAGGTGGAAATGGCTTAGCAGGACTTGCGCTTCTTTTTTGGGAAGTGGAGCTAGTTTGGGGGAGAATTTGGATGCTTTAAATGCCTCTCTTTCATCTGATATTGTAGCTTCTACTCCTTTTTTATTAGAGCTTTTGCGGATGAAAATTGGTATATCTTCTGCGGAATCGAATAATACTTTGGAAGCCTATTTGGGTGAACAATCTTCTCCTTGGTGGAATTATGTGATTACTATGCCAGGTATTATTATTAGTGGTGTGAAGGCTTTATTCACAAATGAAAATAATATTATTACTATCGGAGAAATAAAAAAAACAACTATTGAATTGACAAGAGAAGAAACAGATAAAATAAGTTCATTAAGAAAAGCAATAACTGCATCAGTGAATAATAAAACTGCTATTACTAGTATCTCTGTAACTTTACAAGATCCGGAGATTGCTGCGATTGTTGCTGATTCTGTAATTCATAAATTACAAGAATATATTATTAATTATCGTACTTCTAAAGCTAAAGAAGACTGTGCTTATTTGGAAAGATTATTCAAAGAACGTCGGTTAGAATATTATATTGCACAAAAGAAATATGCTAGCTATATGGATACTCATAATAATCTGATTCTTCAAAGTGTACGTACTGAACAGGAAAGATTACAAAATGATATGAGTCTGGCTTATCAAGTATATAGTCAAGTGGCTAATCAGTTGCAAGTAGCTAGAGCAAAAGTGCAGGAAGAAAAACCTGTATTTGCAGTTGTTGAACCGGCAGTAATTCCTTTGGAAGCTTCTAGTATTGGAATGAAGATATGTATATTGCTATTTGTTTTTCTATCCGTGTTTTGTGTAATTAGTTGGGACTACTAGGAAAAGAAATATGGAATAGATTGAGAATAAAACGCACAAAGAAATAAATCGTTTCATAAACTTAATGTCTAGTTCTAAAAATAATCTTATAGCAAAGAATACAATGATGCTTTATATTAGATTAAGCATCGTTATGATTGTATATTTATATACTTCTAGGATTGTTTTAAAAGCTTTAGGTATAGAGGATTATGGAATTTATAATGTCGTTGCTGGAGTTATAACTTTATTTTCTTTCTTTAATGGAGCATTAAGTTCCGCGACCTCTCGTTTTATTACTTATGAATTAGGGAGGGAAAATAGAATAGGATTAGAAAAAAACTTTCGTACAGCTTTTACTATACATCTAATACTAGCTGGGATTATTCTCATATTAGCGGAGACATAGGACTATGGTTTGTGAATAATAAGCTGATTATACCTGTTGAAAGATTGTTTGCTGCTAATATAATTTATCAATTTTCTGTTCTTAGTTGTGTTGTGACAATTATGCAAGTCCCATTAAATGCAGAAATAATAGCTCATGAGAAGATGACAATTTATGCATATATGGGTATTTTAGATGCATCAAGTAAATTACTTATAGCTTTTTTTATCAATACTTGTAATAGTGATAAACTTATAGCGTATGGTTTTCTGTTATTTGTAACTACTATTCTTTTATTTTTAGTTTATCATATTTATTGTAAGAGAAAATTTGGAGAATATAATCCTAGTCTTTTTTATGATAAGAGTACTTTTAAAGGTATGCTTAGCTATTCTGGGTGGAGTTTATGGGGAAGTATGGCTTATGTTTTGAAAGATCAAGGAGTAAATATGGCATTGAATATTTTTTTTGGTCCTGTTGTGAATGCTGCGCGTGGTATAACTTATCAAGTAAATACAGCTCTTAATAGTTTTACTCAAAACTTTACTATAGCGATGAATCCACAAATTGTGAAATCATACGCATGTAATGACTATAATCGAATGTTTCTACTCTTCTTTACAGGGGCAAAGTTTTCATTTTTTCTATTGTTATTATTTTCTATTCCAATTATCTTAGAAACAGAATATATATTAGCGATATGGTTAGGACAAATTCCTGAGTATACAATTTTATTTATTCGTTTGATTGTTATTAATTCTCTTATTGAGTCGTTCACATATGTAATTGGTGCAACTGTACAAGCTACAGGAAACATAAAATTATATCAGGTTATGGTAGGAGGGTTATTGTTGCTAAATCTTCCTATCTCTTATTTATTTTTGAAATTAGGCTGTCCGCCTTATTCTACATTTTTGGTTGCAATATTACTATCAATAATATCAATTTTTATTCGTATAATAATTCTCAATTTTTTAATTAAAGTTTCAATCAGTCATTTTTTTATTAATGTATTAGGTGTATCAATGCTTGTGGGGATACTCTCATGTATATTACCATATTGGATTCACAATATGATGAGTGAAGGATTAATACGCTTAGTTTGTGTTACTATCTGCAGTACATTCAGTATGCTTATTAGTTCTTGGTTTATAGGACTAAATCATAATGAAAAGTTGTATATTAAATCTGTTTTAATAGGAAAATTAAAAAAAATGATTTTATGAGAGTTAGTAAAAGAATTATATTTAGTTTGATATCTATTATTGTTGCATTAATAGTAATATTTTCTGTTTATATTTATGTTTCAGTTCCTATACCTTCAAATTCCCCAAATAAGATTGTACAAATAAGTTTTGATGATGTTTATCTTTGTATAAAAGACTTGAAAGATACTTTGCGTTATACCTCTGTTTTTCAACAACCTTTTTTAAAATCATTAAAAGAATTGCATGATGTCTATGGTGCAGTCTTTAGTCTTTATGTGTATGAAAAAGCGGATAATTTTGTAATAACAGAAGTTCCTGATAAATTTAGAAATGAATTATAGAAAATTCAGAATGGTTGAAGTTCGGATATCATGCTATTGAACCACGTTTTGATAAAAAAGAACAGTCGTTAGAATTTGAACGTTCTTTTTTGAATGTAAAAAAATCTATTTTACATTGGGCTGGAAAATCTTCTTTAGCCCCATGCTTGAGATTACATTATTATTTTGCAGACGATAATATGATTGCTATTCTTAAAAAATATAGGGTTTATCATTTATTAGGTGCGGATGATGAAGGGAGGTAAGTTATAATTTGAATCGTTTGCAAAGTGATAGCTTATATGCTCTACGAGTATATACTATCATAAGACAGATATAAGAATAGAAAGAATGGAATGTTTTCCTTTGGAATTATTAAATTATCAAAATAAAGATACGATTACGCTTTTTCTCATGAATGGGCAATGAATGGACATAGAAATATTCTTAATAGAATAAAATTGAGACAATCAATTAAATGGCTGGCTAAGAATAATTATAAATTTAGTTTTCTAGAATAATATGGATAAAATTAAGAGGTATATTGATTGTTATGTTCCCATAACAACCTGTACTTTACGTTGTCATTACTGTTATATTGTACAACATGGGTTATTTGCTAATAAGGTACCTAAGTTGAAATATTCTGCTGAGACTGTTAGAAAAGCTCTATCTAAAGAAAGGTTAGGAGGAAATGTTTAATTAATTTCTGTGCTGCTGGTGAGACACTTATTTCAAAAGAATTATTAGAATATGTTCGCGCTATTCTAGAGGAAGGGCATTATGTAATGGTTGTAACTAATGCTACTATTTCTAAACGTTTCGATGAAATTATTTCTTTTCCACCAGAATTGTTGAAGAGGTTATTTTTTAAATTTTCATACCATTATTTAGAACTGAAAGAGAAGAACTTGTTAGAGCGTTTTTTCTCTAACATAAAAAAAATAAGAGACGTAGGGTGTTCTTTCACTTTGGAAGTAACTCCTTCGGACGAGTTGATTCCTTTTATTGATGAGATGAATCAAAAATCACTTGAAGAAGTCGGTGCAATACCTCATGTTACGATTGCTAGAGATGAGAGAGATCCTGAAAAATTACCAATTCTAACTTGTCTAGACAAGGAGGAATATAATAAAATCTGGGGTAATTTTAAATCTGCTATTTTTGATTATAAGATGAAGATTTTTGAGGTGAAAAGAAAAGAGTTTTGCTATGCTGGTGATTGGTCTTTTTATCTAAATCTTGGAACTGGAATAATGACTCAATGTTACAAATCTTTGATTCATCAGAATATATTTGAAGATGTCGAAAAGCCTATAAACTTCTGTCCTATCGGTAATAATTGTTTGGAATATCATTGTTATAATGGTCATTCATATATAGTATTAGGAGATATTCCAGAATTGGATGCTCCAACTTATGCTGAGTTGAGAAATCGAATATGTAATGATGGTAGTGAATGGCTTAAACCTGAAATGAAAAGTTTCATGAGTACGAAATTGTATGAATCTAATAAAGAATATACAGAACAGGAGAAAGAGGTGATTAATAAAAGAATATATAAGTTAGCAGTTCAAAGAAAGATAAAAGAGAAAGTTGGAAATTCAGTAAAAGCAATTTTAAAGCATATAATAAAATGAATTTTTCAGGAAAGGTGGCTTTTTTGAGAGATTTGATAGTTAATACGTTGCTCCTTTGATATCGGATTCTTATGTATTATGGGATTTACCTTATTATACTAATATCGGAGATATTTTGATTTGGGAGGGAACTGAAAATTTTCTAAAACAACTGTCTTCTCAATGTATTTCAAAATGTTCATATCAGACTTTTAGTTATAAGCCATTACCCAAGGATACAACAATTTTATTGCAAGGCGGTGGGAATTTTGGAGATCTGTGGCGTGTACATCAAGAGTTTAGATTAAAAATAGTAGAACTATATCCTGATAATAAGATTATTATATTACCACAAAGTGTTCATTATCAGGATACAAAAATATTAGAGAGAGATGCAGAGTTAATGGGAAAACATTCTAATCTAACTATCTGTGTTCGAGATACAAAGTCTTGGGATATATTAGGCTCATATTTCTATAAAAATAATTTATTGTTATTACCTGACATGGCATTCTGTATTTCTCAACAAACTTTAAATCAATATAGTGGAAAAAGTACTTCTAAGGTTCTGTACTTAAAGAGAAATGATATTGAATTTTGTGCGAAAAATTATGAAAGTTATATTATAGAGGATCAGCATCTGGTAGATATAAGGGATTGGCCTACTATGGAGTTTATATCTATTCGATTTAAAATATTGGGTAAGTTGATTAATTTTCAACAATACAAGCTAGCAAATGCTTTTGCTTCTATTTTTTTGAAAACATATTTAATAAAAAAAGGAGGAAGATTTCTTTGTCGTTATAATAAAATATATACAACAAGATTACACGTTGCCATTTTGGCTATTCTATTAAATAAGCCTTTTGTTTTTTTCGATAATTCATATGGAAAAAATAGGTTCTTTATGAAACATGGTTGAAAGATTTAGATAATATATACTTTATTGATTAGTGATATGGTAAATGTTTCTATAATAATACCCGTCTACAATGTAGAACAATATATTGAAAGTTGTCTGTATTCAGTTATAAATCAGACATATAAAGGAACTTTAGAGTGTATTATAGTAAATGATTGTACCCCTGATCAGAGTATGGAGGTTGTCAATCGTCTTTTATCTGTTTATCAAGGAAATATTTTATTTAAAATAATAAATCATCAGGAAAATAAAGGCTTGTCTGCTGCAAGAAATTCAGGTGTTAAAATTGCGAAAGGAGATTATTTATATTTTCTGGATTCTGACGATATCTTAGTAGAAAATACCATTGAATTATTATCTAACCTTTCTTTGCAGAGTTTTCCTGATGTTATAATGGGCGATTTTGATTTGAGATAATCAATATATACCAAGATTAAATACAAGTGTTGCTATCTTTGATAAGCAAAAAGAAATATTTAATGCCTTTATTTCGTATAGTCTATATGAAATGGCTTGGAATAAACTGGTGAAAAAGAGTTTTTTTTTAAAATATGACTTGTGGTTTCGCGAGGGGATAATACATGAAGACTCGTTATGGTCCTTTAATCTTTTCTATTATTGTAATAATCTAAGAGTCTGTTTTCAAAGGACGTACCTTTATCGTGTTCGAGAAAATTCAATAATGACGGATCCTAAGAATATAATAAAAAGTTTTAATAGTTATTGTGAAATATTTTTTTTGAAAATAAATTTTATAAAGGAAAAAAGACTGTTTTATGAGTTTCCTTTATTAGTTAAATATATGGTTGATGCAAAGTTTTTACTTGAAAAAATAGTTATTGAACAGAACTTAGATAAGGAGACATACACGAGGCTTAAAAATCAGCTAGGAATATGTTATATACTAGAGAAAGATCTTACAATAATAACAAGACTAAAGTTGTTATTGTCAATTTGCCCTTTAAAGTGTTCAAATTAATGCTATTCTATTTTTTCAAAAAAATAAAAGAATGAAAGTGTCAATTATAGTTCCTGTATATAAAAGTGAACCTTTTTTGGAAGACTGTATTAATAGTATAATAAATCAGATATTTACGGATTGGGTAGTTGGGGAACTGATTTTAGTTGATGATGGGAGCCCTGATTTTTGTGGGAGAATTTGTGATTCGTTTGCTGTAAAAGATAGTCGAATAAAAGTATTACATCAAAAAAATTCAGGTGTCTCTGTTGCTCGAAATAGAGGGATATATCAAGCGAAGGGAGAATATATTTGTTTCGTTGATTCAGACGATTTAATAGAACCGGATTTTCTCAATTCTTTTTGGATTGGAGAAGAAAATGCTGATCTATATTTACAAGGCTATAAAATTGTTAATGAGGATAAAGAAGTACAAAATATCATATCCTTTAGCGGAATGGATCAATTATCTGTCAGAGAATGGAAATCTGTCTACATATTTGCAGAAGAAAAACACATATTTAATTCACCGTGGGCACGGTTGTTTAAAAGACAAATTATAATTGAGCATCATATTCAATTTGATTCTAGCCTTTCTTTTGGAGAGGACCATGTTTTTTCTTTACAGTTTTTATTATATGTACAAACATTATCTTTTATACAGAATTCTGGTTATTTATATGTGAAAAGAAAGCAAGAGTCTTTAACTTCTGCCTTCATTCCACATAGTATGTTTATCGCTATGTTAGGTTATCCTATAATTTACGTATTCAGAATTGCGAGAAACATGAAATAGCAGAAAAACATTTTATGACGTTTATTGAAGTAGAAAAGAATGTATATGTTTTGCGTGCTATTTTATCTCTTTTTAGTGATAAGAAATTATCTCATAAAAAAAGAAATGAACTTTTATTTTTCTACTTGAATGAGTTGAATAGTTCTGTTGCAATATCCTTTATGCCTGGGCCTTATAAAATCGTTTTAGCTATTTGTGAATTATCTCCTGTGTTTTTTTTGATTAGTTTCCTACGCTTCTATTTAATAATTAATGAATTACGATTAACATTAGAAAAATATTACAATAATGAAAAGAAAGTAATGTTGGTGTTTGGCACAAGGCCTGAAGCCATAAAGATGGCTCCATTAGTCAAAGAGTTTCATAAATATTCAGAAACAGTAAAAACTTTTGTTTGTGTAACAGGACAGCATAGGGAGATGTTAGATCAAGTACTGAAACTTTTTAATATTCAGCCTGATTATGATTTGAATATTATGAAACAAGGTCAGGATTTGTATGATGTTACAACTAGGGTTTTGCTCGGAATGCGTGATGTTTTAAGAGAAGTTCATCCTGATATTGTGTTAGTTCATGGTGACACAACGACATCAACATCTGCGGCTCTTGCTGCTTTTTATCAACAAATACCTGTTGGACATATTGAGGCTGGATTACGAACATATAATATTTACAGTCCTTGGCCGGAAGAAATGAATCGACAAATTACAGGACGTATTGCTACTTATCATTTTGCTCCTACTTTATTAAGTAAATCAAATTTATTGAGTGAAGGTATACCAGAAGAACGGATTGTTATAACTGGTAATACAGTTATTGATGCTCTTTATATGGTGGTTGATATGATAAAGCAAAATAAAACTTTAAATGCACAATTAGCAGATAGTTTGAAACAGGCTGGATATGATATTAGTCGATTGGAAAACAAGAGAAAATTAGTATTAATAACAGGGCATCGCAGAGAAAATTTTGGAGAGGGGTTTATGCAGGTTTGTATGGCGATTAAAAAGTTAACAGATAAATATCCTGATGTTGATTTTGTATATCCGATGCATTTAAATCCAAATGTAAGAGAACCTATTCATAAGGTGTTTGATAAATATTCCACATCAAATATGTTTTTTATAGAACCCTTAGAATATCTTTCGTTCATTTATTTAATGGAGAAAAGTGCAATTGTATTGACAGATAGTGGTGGAATACAAGAAGAAGCACCAGGACTTGGGATACCAGTGTTAGTAATGCGTGATACAACAGAACGTCCAGAAGCATTGGAGGCTGGAACTGTGAAGTTGGTAGGAACCGATTATGATAAAATAGTTGCTGAAATGTCACTTCTATTAGACAATGACGATTATTATGATAAAATGCATAAAGCTGTCAATCCATATGGAGACGGTAAGGCATGTAGTAAAATTGTTTCAATACTGAAATAAGATAATTAATGCTGTTTTACATTTTATTTATTTGTATAGTTCTTTCTTTGTTTTTTTTATCGAGAGTTTTTCCAGATGGTAGTAGAAGATATTATTTCTTTGAATTGGTAGGATTATTTGTCATTATTTTTATTGGGATATTTCGTTTTGATGTAGGCTGGGATTATATTAATTACTATAATTATATTGACAAAATAGAAGTGAATCAGATTATAAGACTGGAACCCTTGAGTCAGATTTTCTGTATTATAGCTATTTTATTTGATAATCCTCCTCTACTTTTTGTATTATTTGGATTACCAACTTATCTTATATTTTTTCATTCATTTAAAAAATATTCTGTAAATTTTCAGCTCTCGGTATTAATTTTTCTAGCCTTTTTTTATTTAGAGTCCTTTACTTCTGTTCGTCAAATATTAGCACTTAGTATATCATTTTGGGGATTTAAATACATTTTGAAGCAATCTCTATTTAAGTATGTACTGGTTGTTGGATTTGCGGCATTATTTCATGTATCTGCACTAGCTGCATTATTTATATATCCGGTCTATCGTTTTTTGAGTTTACGTATGCTTGTGTTTATTATTCCAATATTGTTTCTTGCAAAAGAAATACTGTTAAGAGTTCTTTATGTATTGGATATATACTCTTATTATATAGATAAATTGGATGAGTATACTGGTGGGGGGATAGTCAGGTATATTCAAATCGCTTTATTTGTATCCTTGTTATTATTAGCTTATTTAAAAAGGATTGATGAATACGAGAATAAATTGTTTGCTATAATTGGCATTGCATTATTGTTCCCTTTTATCTTAGGACCAGCATTGGGGATCCGTTTAGGAATGTATTTTTTAGTCTATTTTTGTCTCTTGATCCCTTCTATATTGAGAAAGTATTCAGTTCAGTATCGATTGTTTTATGCTATTTGCTTTTCTGGTTACTTCTTGGCAATGATTTATATTGGTTCCAATAATGCTTTTAAGTCACTTTATATACCATATCAGTTAATATTTAATGTTGAAAACATACAATTTAGGTAAAAATGAGGCAAATAATCCGTTTTTTAATAATTGATAGTGCGTATCCGATTAATACTCGGAATATAAAAATTGCTAACAGTCTTTGTAAACATTATAGTGATAGAGAGGTACAAATGATTTTTTGTGCCTGGAATAGGGAAGATAAGAATATTACCTCACCTAATAATTACTATATATACAAGAAGTATTCACCCGGTGGACAATTGTTGAGAAAACTATTCAATTTATTTGGCTATTTTCGCTATTTGAAGAAATGTAATAAGTGCGTTAGCCCTGATGTTATTGTTGCTTCACATTGGGATATGCTTTTCTTATCTAGTATTTTTAAGAAAAAATCTCAAATATTGATTTATGAAAATCTAGATATACCATCGGCAGATTCAAGTGTTTTATTGACTGTATTAAAGATTGTTGAACGTTTTGCTTTGCGGAATACAGATATGATTGTTTTTGCCTCCAGATTTTATAAATCATTATATCGATCTGAAAAGTATGTTCATTCAATATTGGAAAACAAACCTCTTTTGTCAGCTTCTCATATTAGTGAACATGAACGGAATGCGACTAGAAAGATAAATATATCTTATATTGGTGGAGTACGCTATCTGGAGATACTGAAGAATTTAGTTTCAGCAGTGAAAGATAATTCGGATGTCAATCTTTTTTTTCATGGCGAAGGACATGATTTAAAAGCTTTGGAGAAATATAGTGAAGGTATTGATAATGTCTATTTTACAGGGCGTTATGAGTACGACAAAATTGAATATTTATATTATAATTCAGACATAGTTTGGGCTGCATATCCTAATAAAGATTATAACGTGAAATATGCAATTTCGAATAAGTTTCATGAGTCCTTACATTATAATGTTCCTTGTATTTTTTCAGAGAAAACAAGTTTAGGAGATTTAGTTTTAAGAAAAGAAATAGGCTTTGTTGTTGATCCTTATTCTGTAGAGAAAATACGTGAACTATTGGGACGAATTCTTGAAGAACGTGAAGTACTATCGTTGGTAAAATATAAAATGCAAGAGTATGTAGTGACAGAGAAAGATTGGGAAAGTCAATTTCAAGATTTTACAATTGAATTGAATAAACTAATTGATAAATAATATTTAGAAAGATGAAGATTGTTAAGATAATAGGTGGCTTGGGGAATCAAATGTTTCAATATGCACTTTATCTTTCTTTGAAGAAAAAATATCCGAAAGAAAAAATAAAGATAGATATATCTATGTTCGAAACATATGGATTGCATAATGGATTTGAACTGAAACGAATTTTTGATATAGATGCAGAGTATGCCTCTCGGGAAGAAATTAGAGAACTATCTTTTTATATTAAGATCTATAAATTGCAGAGAATATTTCGTAAAATATTTCCTGTAAGAAAAACGGAGTGTGTCGAAAAATATGATTTTAAGTTTATGTCCGAAGTTTGGAGTAACTGTGATCGATATTATGAAGGATATTGGCAAAATTGGGAATATTTTATAGAAGCTCAGACAGAAGTGCGTTCTACTTTTACATTTAAAAAAGAACTTGTCGGGCGAAATGCTAAAGTGATAAGGGAGATTCAATATGCGAAAATGCCTGTTAGTCTACATATTCGTAGAGGAGATTATTTACATCATAAATTGTTTGGTGGACTTTGTGATCTCAATTATTATAAGAAAGCTATTGATTATGTATTAAATAATTATGATACGCCTCAATTTTACCTTTTTTCTAATGATATAGAATGGTGTAAAACATATATATTGCCTTTAGTGCAAGGATATCCATTTATTTTGGTGGATTGGAACTCGGGCGTTGAGAGTTATATTGATATGCAATTAATGTCTTGTTGTAGAATAAATATAATAGCTAATAGTTCATTTAGTTGGTGGGCTGCTTGGCTAAATGACTCTTCTGAGAAAATTGTGATTGCTCCAAAATTGTGGGCACATTCACCTTATGGAAAAGAAATTCAGTTGAAGAGTTGGCTTCTTTTTTGATATGAAAGACAAAGTTTCTATTATTACTCCTTGTTATAATTCAGCTAGATTTATTTCTAAAACAATTGAATCTGTTTTAAATCAGACTTATCCTTATTGGGAAATGATTATTGTGGACGATTGTTCACACGATAATACGAAAGAAGTAGTAGAACAATATTGTAAACTAGATTCAAGGATTCGACTTTTGTGTTTGGAGAAGAACTCTGGTTCTGCTACTATTCCTCGGAATAAAGCTATTGAGGAAGCTGAAGGACGTTTTATAGCTTTTATTGATAGCGATGATTTATGGAAACCTGAAAAACTAGAAAGACAACTTCCTTTTTTTAATACATCTAATATAGCTGTAGTTTATTCAAATTATGAGAAGATTGATGAATCAGGAAACAGATATGGACGAGTAATATTAGCTCCTAAAAGTTGTACCTATCATCAATTACTTTGCGGAAATGTTATAGGTTGTTCTACAGGAGTATATGATACTTTAAAAACAGGAAAACATTTTTTTGTATCTGAAGGTCATGAAGACTATATATTATGGCTTTCCATATTAAAAAAAGGTTATTTAGCAGTGAATACGCAAAGCTGTTTGGCTGAATATAGAATTCGAAAATCTTCTTTGTCTTCTAATAAAATAAAAGTACTTCCATGGGTTTGGAATATTTATATGAATATTGAGAAACTTGGATACTTTAGAAGTGCTTTCTATTTCATTAATTACGCATTTCGCGGCATTTTTAAATATATCAAATAAACGGTATTGTATTTAAATTTCTAATTAAATTATTATGGGGTATAGTGAGGACTTCATTCCGGACGGAATGAATGCTTTTGAGCGCAATGTAAAGCGAATAGGGGATTGCATTATTGCGGGCATATTACTGATTATTTTTTCTCCTTTATTTTTAATTGTTATATAGCTGTGAAACGTGAAGATGGTGGTCCGGCTATTTTCAAACAGGAACGTATCGGTCGTTTCGGCCGTCCGTTTTATATTTATAAGTTCCGCAGTATGCGTTTGGATGCGGAAAAAATGGGTCCTGCGCTATATAGGGGTGGGAAAGATAAACGATTGACTAAAGTGGGTAAGTTTTTGCGTGAACATCATTTGGATGAATTGCCGCAACTTTGGAATGTCTTCTGCGGGCAGATGGCTTTTATTGGTCCACGTCCGGAGCGTAAGTATTTCATTGATCAAATAATGGAACACGATGCTCGTTACGTATTTTTGTATCAGATACGACCGGGTGTTACTTCGTATGCTACGTTATACATGGGTACACGGATACGATGGATAAAATGTTGCGTCGTCTTCGCTATGATTTGTTTTATTTGCAGCATCGCTCATGGTGGTTTGATTTTAAGATCTTGGTGAAGACATTTATAAATATTTGTTTTGGCAAGAAGTTTTAGCAGAGAAAATTGTTGTATTTATAGTGAAACACCGTTGTTGAATACGAAGAAGTTGGTAATGGGCAGAAAAAAGCAATATCTCTTTGATTATTGAAGGAAAATTTCTTTCTTTGTAATAGACTAAAAGTATCTATTATGTTAAGTACTATAGAATATCTATCCCTTCTTCGTAAATACATGCGGGAGAATGCTGTTAAATATGGTATATCTCGTATGGGAATATTTGGCTCAGTAGCTCGTGGTGAGCAACATGACGGTAGTGATGTTGATATATGCGTGGAGATAGATAGGCCTTCTATATTTACTTTAGTTCATATTAAGGAAGAATTGGAAAAACTGTTTAAATGTCCTGTAGATGTAGTTAGATTGCGGAATAACATGGATGATTGTTGAGAAACTGTATAAATAAAGACGGGATCTATGTG
>ERZ791618.519-NODE-519-length-18478-cov-2.220702_pt1 | contig 18478 bp, 10 predicted proteins | sample MGYA00510059_ERZ791618 | MGnify/ENA primary metagenome ERZ791618 (study PRJEB30046, sample SAMN00715159) | human gut metagenome | study: EMG produced TPA metagenomics assembly of the A metagenome-wide association study of gut microbiota in type 2...
ATCGTATGGCGGAGGTGATACCCCGCCGGGACTGACTGCCGTCTTCATTACGTACGCCTGCGCTTTTGCGCTGATGATTTATGCAGGGTATAGTCAGCGTAGGCAGTAAGTTTCTTATTCTTTCTCACCCCTTTGAGAATATTTGCTCAATGCGATGAGAAAGAATACTCAATACGATGAGAAAAAACTCTCGCTACGGTGAGTATTTGATCTCAATAAAGCGAGAATTTGATGATTGTGGTGAATCTGTCTGCCAATCTCTAATTCTATCACTGAACTATCCTGCTTGAGAGGTCTATATACGCTATTTTGAGCTAATAGTTCAAGCATTTGGAACGATCTTTCAAACCCTTCAGACCCAAATTCCCTAATTTTGCCATAGTTATTAATCTGCTAACAATACTATGGAATGAAGACGCACAAGATCTTACTTATCCTATTTGCCGCCTTTTCAGGCTGGTGTGGAACAATGAAAGCCCAGGATGCTGATTTGAAGAAACGTATGAAAGATGCCGATCCGAAAGTGATAGGTACGCGTATAGTCAATAAGTTCCTGGTCACTCATCATACCCGCTTTGGAAATCCGCGGGCGGAAAAAGCTCCCAATTATGTGACTTATCCTGATGCCTGCACCTGGTTGGGCGCCTTATGGTTCAGCAAAGCCGTGAAGAATAAAGATATGCAGCAGCGGCTGAAGGAACGCTTTGACCCCTTGTTTACTACAGAAAAGAATATGCTTCCCCGCATGGTGCACGTAGACTATAACGTGGTAGGCGCTGTTCCCCTCGAAATCTATATGCAGAAGTTGGGCGACCGGAAATATTTCGATCTCGGAATGAAATATGCCGATACCCAATGGGAAGTTCCTGCCATGCCAAGCCGGAGGAGAAAGCGTATGCCGAGCAGGGTTATTCCTGGCAAACGCGTGTATGGATTGACGACATGTTTATGATAACCACCATACAGTCGCAAGCCTATCTGGCTACGGCTGACCGGAAGTATATAGACCGCGCCGCTGCTGAAATGGCGATGTACTTGGAGAAGATACAACGACCGAACGGTCTTTTCTATCACGCCCCCACAGCCCCTTTCTTCTGGGCACGTGGCAATGGTTGGATGGCTGCCGGAATGTCCCGTCTGCTTTCCGTACTTCCGAAGGATAATCCGAATCGTTCGGTTATTATGGAAGCCTATAAAAAGATGATGGCTACCTTACTCGAAAATCAGGACCTCGATGGCATGTGGCACCAGTTGATTGATGAACCCGCTTCGTACAAAGAGACTTCCGGCACGGCAATGTTCACCTATGCCATGCTGGTGGGTGTGAAACACGGTTGGCTCGATAAGAAAACCTATGCTCCTGCCGCCACAAAAGGATGGTTGGCGTTGGTCTCATATATCAATGATGAAGACGAGGTAACAAATGTATGTGAGGGAACCAATATTAAGAATGACAAGAACCATTACATGAACCGCAAACAAATCACTGGTGACCTGCACGCTCATGCTCCATTGTTATGGTGCGCTACGGAGTTGTTGACGAAATAAGCCTATCACATTTTTTTGACCTATGAGAAAACATATTCTTTTGCTGATAACCTTGTTAGCAACCCTGGAAGTAACCGCGCAGAACAGTGAGAACTTTTATTTCTCAAACCTGAATCTGAAAGATGGTTTGTCTCAGATATCTGTGCTTAAAATATTCCAGGATACCAAAGGTTTCATCTGGTTTGGTACGCGCAACGGATTGAATCGTTATGATGGCAGTGAGTTCGTGATCTATAAACATGATCCGAAGGACTCTCTGACACTAGTGATAATCATATCTGGAGTTTGGCCGAAGATAACGACCGCAATTTGTGGATTGGTACGGCACGCGGATTGAATAAACTCGACCTGAAAACCAACCGTATCAAACCGTTTGTTGACGAACGATACGGTGCTTTTGCCAAAAGTGAAGTACGCTGCTTGACGGTAGACTCCCGTAATCGCCTTTGGATAGGAACTACCAAGGGGCTGTACCTGTATGTGCCTGCAATGGATGTATTTCAGCGTATAGACCTGAACGGGAAGATCAAAGATGAATTTATCTCTGTAGTCTACGAAACGAAGCAGCATCAGATTCTGATAGGTACTTCTACGAAAGGCCTGTTTGTCTGCGATATGAACATGAAAGTGCAACGGCAGCTGACTACCCGGACGCCGGGGCTCCATCTGCTTGGCAATAGTATCTCTACTATCTATGAAGATTCAAACGGAACGTTATGGGTGGGAAGCGGACTGAGCGGATTGTATCGCATAAACTTTGAGAAAGAGGAAATGGTGACCTATCATAAGGGTAACAGTATTCTGACGAGCAATAGCGTCAGAGCCATATCAGAGTTGCGCGGAATGTTGCTTATCGGTACATTCGACGGGCTATATACCATCGATCTTTCTACTAATTCTTTCTGGAAACATACGGATGCTTCCCTTGAAAAGGGGAATCTGAGCCACTTTTCCATTTATTCATTGTTTGTAGACAGGAGTCAGACGGTATGGGTGGGGACGTATGCCGGCGGAGTGAGTTTCTCCAGCCGCTTTAACAACCGCTTTGATTTCCATGATCCTGCTACGGTGTTTGATGCATTGTTTGGGATATACGGTTGTATGGTTTCCACTCCCGGCGGTTCTTTATATATGGCAACGGAGGGCAGGGGGCTGCTCGATTATAATCTGGAAAACAGGCAATATGCATATTATCCGATAGATAAAGCTTCAAAGTTGCAGTACAGTCAGAATATTATAAAAGGGCTTCTGTTGGAAGATGATATACTTTGGTGCGGAACGAATAAGGGATCTATCTATCAATTCAATACCCGTACTAAGAAATATACGTTCTATTATCAGCTGCCGGGGGAAATGTCCATTTACTCCATGCTTCGTGATAAGGATGATAGTCTGTGGATTATAACTTCCGATTCGCGTATGGGAGTGATGCGCCTGTCGGATAAAAAGGAACTTCAGAAACACTTTCCTATTAATGGCGGAAAGGACAGTTGTCTGTTTGCCAGTTCGCGCTGCATACTGAAGTTGCGTGATGGGGTAATGTTGATTGGCAGCCGTAATGATGGTCTGATAAAGTACGATGTAAATAGGGAAGAGGTGGTTTACTATGATACGGATGAGAAAGAGCCTCGTCGTTTGCTTAGTAATTACGTGACGGGTATTGTGCGTGATAGTTCCGGTCGTATCTGGATTGGTACGTTCGGCGGCGGTATTGCTTTGTACGAAGAAGAAAAAGGAATTGTAAAGACCATAACGAAGGAACAGGGATTGATAGAGAATGATATTTGCTCCATTGTGGAAGATAGCGACAATAACCTATGGATCAGTGCGAGCAATGGCATTTCGAAATACAATCTGGTGACAGAGGAGTTTACCAATTACAATTCTCTGAATGGAATCGGAGTCTATGAGTTTACTCCCCATAGTGGTTTATTACTGCCCAATGGTGGAATCTGCTTTAGCGGCAACAATGGCTTTGTGACCTTTAGTCCGCAGGAGTTGCAATTAAATTCTTTTGTACCGCCATTGGTATTCACGAAATTGGTAGTGAATAACCAAGTGATTGAACCGGAAGACGAAACCGGAATATTGGACACCGTGCTGGACGGTATGGAAGAAATAGAGCTGAGTTATAATCAGAATAATATCTCTATCGGTTACTGCGCACTGAACTTTGTTTTTGCCCGGCAGAATCAGTATGCCACTTTCCTGAAAGGTTATGATAAAGATTGGAATTATATTGGCAATCGTCGGGAAGCCTACTATACGAACTTAAGTCCGGGAACCTATGTATTTGAAGTGAAGGCTTCTAATAATGATGGAGTATGGAGTCAACAGACACGTAAGATACGCATCATTGTGCATCCACCCTTGTGGAAAACCTGGTATGCTTACCTGTTTTATGCCATTGCTTTTGTCTTTATAATGACACTCATCATGTATTATATATCGAAGAAGCAAAAGCTGGAGCGTGAATTGCAATTCAAACAGAAGGAGAAACTGCAACTGGAAGAGTTCCATCAGGCGAAGATACGTATGTTTACCAATTTCTCCCATGAACTCCGCACTCCGCTTACATTGATTATTGCACCTTTACAGGATCTGGTGTCTATGCCGGAATTCTCTTCCAGTGTGAAGAATAAGCTGAGCCTGATATTCAGTAATGCCCAACGCCTATTGCTGCTCGTGAATCAGTTGATGGATCTGCGCAAGAACCAGGAGGGTAAATTGAAATTGCATATTGCCAAAACGGATATGAATCTGTTCCTGCAAGAGATTTACTATGCCTTCAACCATCTTGCTGCAAAGAAATCCATAGAATTTACTTTTGAGAAGAGTGAGGAGAGAATGTCGGCATGGTTTGATAAGTCTATCGTGGAAAAGGTGGTTTTTAATCTCTTGTCCAATGCGATGAAGTTTACTCCGAATAATGGCAAAGTTGTGTTTGCATTGTCTCGGTGTACCTTTGCCGAACTTCCGTCGGAACAGCAGGCGGAATTGAATAAGATGCCTGCCGATACTAGGTTTGCCTGTCTCTCGGTTACCGATTCCGGGAAGGGTATTACGGAGGAAGATATGAAGAATATATTTGCACCTTTTTATCAGGGTGAAGATGACAATAAAGAGAATGTGGGTACGGGGATCGGTTTGAGTCTGACACGCTCTATCGTGCTTCTGCATAAAGGCACTATTTCCGTATCCCATAATCAGCCTACGGGTACGATCTTCAAGGTTTATATTCCGATCAGCAATTCTGTTTATGACAAGGAGCAATTGGTGGGGGATGATGAAGAGCAGGTAGTGGAGGACGTTATCCCGTCAGTCAAGGAAATGCATTTTGAGATAGAGAAGAAGTGGACTGTACTTCTGGCGGAAGATAATGATGAAGTAAGAGCTTACGTCAAAGAATGTCTGGATCCTTATTTCTATGTGCTGGATGTAAACAATGGTAAGGATGCACTGGAACTGAGTTTGGAGAAATATCCGGATTTGATACTGAGTGATATCATGATGCCGCAGATGGACGGACTGGAACTGTGCTCACGTGTGAAGCAGGATTTACAGCTTGGGCATATTCCGGTTGTACTGATGACGGCCAAGTCCATGGTGGTTCATATCAAGGAAGGCTTTTCGGTGGGTGCCGATGACTATATCGTGAAACCTTTCAGTATGGATGTACTGATTTGCCGTATCAACAGTTTGCTGGAATCCCGTGAGAAACTGAAGAAACTATATGGAAAGAAGTTCTCTCCGGAAGCGATGGGTATCGAGATTGTTTCGGGGGATGATCGGTTCACGCAGAGTTTCTTTGAGATTATAGAAAAGAATATTTCTAATCCGGAGCTTGGGGTAGACTTGTTGAGCCAGGAGTTAGGGCTGAGCCGTGCCAACCTGTATCGGAAACTGAAAGCGGTAACGGAGCTTTCTCCAACAGAGTTGATACGTAATAAACGTTTGGAGATAGCTGCCAAACTCTTGTTGGAATCCAGTTATACGGTTTCTGAAATATCGGTCTACACAGGCTTCAATAGTCATGCTTATTTCACCAACTGCTTCAAGTCATTTTATGGCTATTCACCTTCAGAGTGGGTACAAAGGCATAATGATAAGGGAGAAACTCCCAAATAGCTCCTGTTTTACATATCGTTTGGAATAGAATCTCAAATGAATAAGACAATATTGAAAGTTGCGCTAAGATAAATCGCCTATCTTAGCGCAATCTTTTTACGGAGAATTTTATCTTTAAATCAATATCAACATTAGTAAGAATAACTATTATGAAATTTAAAACAGGATTAGTATCATTATTGGTCGTATGTGGAGCATGCAGCCAAGCGACAAAAGAAACGGATGTCGTAAAAGACAGTTTTGATTTTGCCGGACAGCAGTTGAAGTATGCATTTACACAAATAGACTCTGCAAAAGCAAGTATGCCGGAGGAACAACTGAAAAGGAAACCGGTTTCTCCCCGCACGATAGAAGATAACGGTGCCTTGCGCTTGGTAGCATCAAGAGACTGGACCAGTGGTTTCTTTCCCGGTGAATTGTGGTATATGTATGAGTATACACAAGATGATTTCTGGAAGAAGCAGGCACAGGCATTTACCGCTAATATAGAAGACCAGAAAACGAATGGCGGAACGCATGACATGGGATTCAAAATGTATTGTAGTTTTGGTAACGGTTATCGCCTGACCAATGATGCAAACTACAAAAATATCCTGTTGGAATCTGCAGCTACATTGATTACCCGCTATAAGCCAACAATTGGTTGTATCCGTTCCTGGGATCACAGTCGTGCAAGTGGCAATGTCCGGTTATCATTGATAATATGATGAACCTTGAATTGCTGTACTGGGCATTTAAGGAAACCGGCGACTCTGTGTATTATAACATTGCAAATACGCATGCACGCACTACAATAAAAAATCATTTCCGCGATAATTATAGCTCTTATCATGTAGTAGATTATGATACAATCACCGGAGACGTGCTTCATAAACATACGCATCAGGGATACAATCACGAATCTGCCTGGTCAAGAGGTCAGGCATGGGGCTTGTATGGCTATACCATGTGTTATCGTGAAACGAAACTTCCGGAATTCTTGTCGCAGGCTGAGAACATAGCCAATTACATCTTTACCAATCCTACCATGCCGGAAGATATGGTTGCATATTGGGACTTTGATGCTCCGGGTATTCCGAACGAACCGAAAGATGCTTCTGCTGCAGCAGTGATGGCTTGTGCCATGTACGAATTGTCCATGTACAATCCGGAGAAAGCAGCATTATACAAGAAATGGGCGGATACGATTGTTGAGAGTTTAAGCAAGAACTATCGTGCGCAATTGGATGGTGACCGTGGATTCTTACTCTTGCACAGCACAGGTGCGCACAACTTTGAGAGAGACGTGCCTTTGGTTTATGCAGACTATTACTTCCTGGAAGCTTTGCTTAAGAAAGCTAAATTAGAGAAAGAAGGTACGGCTATTCTGTAAATGTGGAGAATCAATAGGTATGAGACGTATAATTGCATTGTTAGTGATGAGTTGCTTTGTTGCAGGTACCTTTGCGAAGGTACCTGTGATGGGCAATAAGATCCGGTTAACGGATAACTGGGATTTTCTCCGTCAGGATGTGGGCAATATCTGGGAACTGGTACGCCCTGTAAAGAAAGGCCAGCCGGAAGAACAACCTATATGGACAAAAGTTACGTTGCCCCATTGCTTTAATGCGGAGGATGCTGTCGATCCGGATTTGAATTACTATCAGGGACCGGGATGGTATAAAACACGCTTGAAGCTGGATAATCCATATCCTGACGGACGGGTGGTATTGGAATTCGAAGGAGCAGGACAGAAGACGGATGTGTATGTTTATATGACCAAAGTGGGTAGTCATGTCGGTGGATATGATAGTTGGAATGTAGATATAACAGATGCCGTGCGAGCTTTTCTGGCAAGCAAAGATGCTGAACGTTTTGGAGGTGAAATTCCATTAAGTATTCGTTGTGATAATACCAGGGATGCTGAAATGATACCTTCGGATTTATCGGACTTCAATTTGTATGGCGGTATTTACCGTTATCTGAATCTGGTGTATCTTCCGGAAGTCTCCGTGGCTTCTCTCCGGATAGAACCGGCATTGGACGCTAAATTGAAAAAAGGTACGTTAAAGGTATCCGGTACATTCTATAATCCTGCAGATGTGCGTGAAGCACTGGTGGAAGTTACTGTGAAGAATGCTAAAGGTGAAGTGGTATCTACCCGCACACTGGATAAAATAACTCCGTTGGGAGATTTGGATATGTTGGATATTCAGATTGATAAACCACAACTCTGGGATGTAGATCATCCGGTATTATATACTTGCGAGGTTACTGTAACTGCCAATGGACAGAAAATGACAGCGAGTGAACGTTTCGGTTTCCGTTCTTTTGAATTTATAGATAAGGGGCCTTTCATGCTGAATGGAAAGCGCCTCTTGTTGCGGGGAACACACCGGCACGAGGATCATGCAGGAGTAGCTGCTGCCATGACCGAGGAGCAGATGATACAGGAAATGAAAATGATGAAAGAGATGGGAGTGAATTTCATCCGTCTGGGACATTATCAGCAATCTGAAATCATTTTGAATCTTTGTGATGAACTGGGTATTCTGGTTTGGGAAGAAATTCCTTGGTGCCGTGGTGGTGTGGGGAATGAAACTTATCGCGGACAAGCGAAACGTATGTTGACGAATATGATAACCCAGCACTATAACCACCCTTCAGTGATAATCTGGGGATTGGGTAATGAGAATGACTGGCCGAATGATTTTCCTGAATTTGAACAACGCGAGATACGGAGCCTGATGAGTGAGTTGAATACACTGGCACATCATCTTGATGCCGAACGCAAGACGGCAATTCGCCGTTGTGCATTCTGTAGCGATATTGTAGATGTATATTCCCCTTCTATCTGGGCCGGTTGGTATCGTGGGGTTTATACAGATTATCAGCAGATGTCCAAAGAAGAAATGGAGAAGGTGAAACATTTTCTGCATGTAGAGTGGGGTGGTGATAGCCATGCCGGACGTCATGCGGAGGCTACTGCTCCTATACGAAAAGAAGGTGAAAGTGATGGCGATGCGGCTCTGAACGGTTCGGCTCTGGTGTTGAAGAAAGGAGACTGGTCGGAAAGTTATATCGTTAAACTGATAGATTGGCATTTGAAGGAACAGGAGAATATGCCTTGGCTGACCGGTGCTGCTTATTGGCCGTTTAAGGACTTTTCCACACCGGTGCGTCCGGATAATCCGGTACCATATATGAATCAGAAAGGAGTGGTGGAACGTGACTTTACGAAAAAGGAAAGTTATTATGTATTCCAATCCTATTGGACAGAAAAGCCTATGATTCATATCTATGGGCATGGTTGGCCTGTGAGATGGGGAGATGCCGATGAAGAAAAAGAGGTATTGGTTTACTCTAACTGTCCATCGGTGGAATTGTTTGTGAACGGACAAAGCCAGGGGATACACAAGCGTAATAGTCAGGACTTTCCCGCAGCAGGTTTGCGCTGGAATGTGAAGCTTGCTAAGGGGCAGAATACATTGCGTGCTGTGGCTGCTGGAAAAGAAGCTCTTGCTGATGAATTGAGCTTTGAATATCAGACCGAGAAGTGGGGGAAAGAACATGCATTCCGGGTAACTTCTACTCCTAAAGAAGATGGAATTGTTGAAGTTGAAGCCCAGCTGGTAGATAGTAATGGTATCAGGTGTCTTGATTCCAGAGTTTTTGTTTCTTTCGATATTGCCGGTGACGGAGAACTGATACAGAATCAGGGCACGGCAACCGGTTCCCGCAAAGTACAGGCACGTAACGGGCGGGCACAAATACGGGTTCGTACGCAAGGCGGTACTTCCTGTGTAGCTGTAAAAGCTGATAAAGTCCAAACATCATTTATAACGGTGCAGTAAGATTATGAAAAAGGTAGGTATGTTATTTTTAGGGATCTGTTCTTTTCTGGCTATTTCGTGTACATCGGATAAAGACGGTAAAGAGTTTGTGAAGTGCGTTTTAAAGCAGGGTATACTGGAACGTGCCGCTATGAATATAAAGGAGGAACCGGTAACGGTTACCGCCTTTATAGCGGAACGCAGTGCAGGGGATATACATGATTTTTATTCGGAGGGTGATTATTGGTGGCCGGATACTTTGAACCCTGACGGACCTTATGTGCGTCGGGATGGTGAGACCAATCCGGATAATTTTGTAGCTCATCGTCATGCTATGATACGTTTTAGTTCAATCGTAGGTAATCTGACCTCTGCTTATTTATTGACTCAGGATAAAGAATATGTAGATGCGATACTGGCGCATGTGCGTGCCTGGTTTGTGAATGAGTCTACGAAAATGAATCCTAACTTGCAGTATGCGCAAGCTATTAAGGGAATTGCTACAGGACGTGGTATTGGCATCATTGATACGGTACATCTTATGGAAGTAGCCCAATCGTTATGGCAGTTAGAAAAGCTTGGAGTATTGTCTAAGGATGATATAAAGTCTACTAAACAGTGGTTTGCTGATTATTTGAAATGGATGTTCACACATCAGTATGGCATAGACGAGATGAATGCTAAGAATAATCATGGAACTTGCTGGGTGATGCAGGCTGCTGTATTTGCCCGTTATGCCGGTGATAAGGATATGATGGATTTTTGTAAGCGGCGTTATAAAGAAGTACTTTTACCTAAGCAGATGGCAGAAGACGGTAGTTTTCCGTTGGAGACAGCACGTACGAAACCTTATGGTTATTCTTTATTTAATCTGGATGCCATGGCAACAATATGCCAGACGCTTTCGGATAAGAATGATAATTTATGGACTTATACGGCAGAGGGAGGTAAGAATATGGAGAAGGGTATTAATTTTATCTATCCCTATGTCGTTGATAAAGAAAGCTGGATTTATACGAAAGATGTAATGTATTGGGATGAATGGCCGGTAGCGCATCCTTTCCTGATATTCGGTGCGCTACAGACTCATAATAAAAACTGGCAGTCAACGTGGGAGAAGTTAGAACATTTTCCTGTAACCGACGAAGTGGTGCGTAATCTGCCTGTACGTAACCCGTTGATTTGGATTTAATCATTAATGACTATGGTAATAACATGGAAAATAATAGTAGGAATTTGTATCGTATGTGCAGTTGGTACAAGTCATTCTTCTATGGCTCAAAATCGGGTAGTAACTCAACATACAGCCGGTACGGTAGTGGAAGGAGAGGTTACTATGCTGGTTACTCAGGAGACTACTACCCGCTATCGGCGAACTACTTCCCAGGGAGTGCCGGAAGCTAAACTGGGATATACACCCGGAGTAACTCCGGAGTATTTAGCTATACCTTTGTCGGAAACAGTGATGACGAGATATCCGGATTATCGGATGGCTTACTGGAAAGACTATACATATGTGCAGGGATACATGTTTGAGGCTATGGACCGTTTGGGACAATTGACAGGTGATAGCAGGTATCTGGAATATATAAAGAAATATATGGATCATTTCGTTGATGAAGAGGGTAATTACAAAGGAGGCGGATTAACGAATCTCGATAATTTTATGACAGGTTCGGCCTTTTGTACATTATACGGACGTACGGGGGATGAGAAATACAAGAAAGCTGCCTTGCAAATATTGAAAGCTGTGGATCAGTATCCCAGTTCCGATGGACAGTTCTGGCACGGAAACAGGAGTCCTAATATGTGGATAGATGGTGTTTTTATGATGCAGATGTTCCTTATACGTTGTGCACAATATGTGGGGGAAGCCGATTATTGCTATGATGTGGCATGTAGGAATATTATTACTGCTGCCCGTCATTTGCAACGCCCGGATGGACTTATCCTTCATGCATGGACTACAGAACCTGAAAAGGCTGTGTGGGCGGATAAAACTACCGGACTGTCACCGGAGGTATGGAGTGAAGGTATGGGGTGGTACACTTTGGTGGTACCTGAACTACTGGCTTTACTACCCAAAACACATCCGAATTATCAGCAGGTCCTTGATATTTATCTGAAAATGTGTAAAGGACTGAAAGAAGTGCAGGATAAGAAGACCGGCGGTTGGTTTATGGTTGTGGATAAAGGAGATAACCCTTTAAATTTTGTAGATCCATCCGGAACTGCTATGTTTGTATACTCTATTCAGCGTGGTGTAGAGTTAGGGCTCTTAAAAGCAAAGGAATATACTCCGGTTGCATATAGGGGATATCAAAGTCTCTTTCCTTTTATACAGGTGAATGACAGAGGCTTACTGGATGTGATAGGAGCATGTGATGGAGTTGTGATTAAAAAGAATTTTGTAGAATATGTTACTGTTCCCAAAATATTGAATGCCAAAGAGGCGGTTGCCGGTATATTGTGGGCGGCTGTTATAATGGAAACAGAACAACTGAAAAAATAAACAGGAATGAGACTTTTGCGTAATCTGATTATAATTAGTGTATTACTTGTATCTGTTACTGTACAGGCAAGTGGTGTGGATGAGTTGGTGCGTATCAAGCAAAATTATGCCCGAATGTTGGTTCCTTCCGGTAAAGATCCGTTTGGCTTACTGTCTATCCTTTCGTCTATTCAACCGGAAACTGAGATTTCGGATCAGGTTGTGGTAGAGTTGCATCAGCGATATCCTTTTGATTTAAAGAAAGTAGAAACTTATCTGTCTTCTTTCACAGAAGCCGGAACATGGCCGGATATTAATTACGATGACAAAAAGCGTTCTGGCTGGGAACCTAAAATTCATGCGGAACGTATTCTGGAGCTGGTAAAGCTCTATAACTCCGATCAGACTTCCTACTATCGTTCTTCGGAGGTGGAAGCGGTTATTCATAAAGCTTTGAATTATTGGTTTACTGCTAAACCGGTATGTTTGAACTGGTGGTATAATCAAATAGGTATTCCTAAAACATTGGGTACGGTTTTTATCTTGTTTGAGAAGCAATTGACCCCTGTGGAGAAACAGAACGCTATAACTGTAATGGAGAATGCTAAATTTGGGATGACCGGACAGAATAAGGTATGGCTTGCCGGGAATGTGATGATGCGTGCATTATTACAGAATGATTATGAGTTGGTAAAGATGGCGCGTGATACCATTGCATCTGAAATAGTCACGGGTGGAACAGAAGGTATAAAAGACGATTGGTGTTTTCACCAGCATGGTGCTCAGCAGCAGTTTGGTAATTATGGGCTTTCGTTCGTATCCGGAATGAGTTTCTTCTCCGGATTATTTTCAGGGACGTCGTTAGCATTTGATGATAAACAGTTGAGTATTCTGAGTACACTGATTGATAAGGGATATCGTTGGGTAATCTGGAAAGGAATGATGGATGTGAATGCTTTGGGACGTCAACTGTTTCATCATGCTCCCGTACATAAAGCACTGAGTCTTGCATTTGCAGCCTCGGAGTTAGGTGGAGGTGAATCAGATGAGTGCATGGCTGTGGCAACAGCTCTGCTTCGTGATAATTACCCTGCACCTGCGGTGAATGTGCTTACAGGACATAAGCATTTCTGGCAGTCGGATTATACAATTCATCGCCGTCCTTCCTGGATGGCGTCTATAAAAATGGCTTCTGACCGTATTATCGGTACGGAAATGATGAATGGCGATAATATGAAAGGGTATTATATGGCAGATGGAGCTACTTATATTTATAAAGATGGTAAGGAGTATCTGGATATTTTTCCTCTTTGGGACTGGCGGAAGTTACCGGGAGTAACAGCTTTTGAAGATAATGCACCTATGCCCTTGATTAAAAGTTATCAGCCTCGTAATAAAGGAACTTTTGTAGGAGCTGTTTCGGATGAAAAACAAGGTATGACTGTTATGGAGTTGGATCGTGCCGGAGTGAAGGCTCATAAGGCATGGGTTTGTACGGATGACTTTATTCTTTGTTTGGGAGCTGGTATACAAGCAGATAGTAATCTTGTTGTTACCACTTCTATAGAGCAATGCCATAAAAATGGGGAACTACTTTCCTGGGAAAATGCACGATGGAATGTTGTGAGTACAAAGCAATCTGTTAAGGGAAAGGAACAACGCTATTTTCATAATAATACGGGATATATTGTATGGGGCAATACCCATGAAGTTGTAGCTGAAACAGCAGAACGTACGGGATCATGGTATGATGTGATGCAAATGTATCACCCGGAAGAAACACATGGAGAGGTGACTGCCATCTATTTGACGCATGGTGTTGCACCTAAACAAGGTACATATCAATATTTGATACTACCCGGAATGGACAAGGAAAATGTGGCTGCTTTTAATTTTTCAGATATACGGATACTCCGTAATGATGCTACTGTTCAGGCTGTCTATAGTGAAGGAAATACTACTTGTTGGGTGGCCGCTTATCAGCCGGTACAATTAACTGTAAGTACGGATTTGATATTGAATATTCAAACTCCCGGAATTTATATGATACGGAAAAATGAATCCGGTCGGTACATAATAAACTATGCCGATCCGACTCAACAGAGAAATGTTGCAGAACTTGAGTTGAATCATAAAAAGGTGCGTCTTTCTCTTCTCGAAGGAAAAGAGAAAGGGAAAACAACTTCTATAGTGGGTTAATGCGTTAAAAAACGCATTTTGAGCCATTTCTCCAAACGATTGAAATAATATTGCAAGCCTTGTTGGTAAGATACGTCTATTTTTGTTTTAGATAAATGATTATAGACTATGAATACACACAAGGCTTTTATTTTGGGCGTAGCATTGCTGAGCACTATTGGGGTGAAAGCTCAGTTTGCCATTGATAACTATAAAGCTGTCTTTACTTCATCCCCACAGCATGTTCCCACTACCAAAACTCCGGATGCTCCTTTAGCCGGTAATGGAGATATCGGTATCACAATGGGAGGTACTCCTGATAAACTCTGTTTTTATATTGGTAAAAATGATTTTTGGAGGGCTTATCCTGTTTATCCGGGAGGTATTGCGCTTCCGGGCGGACTGGATATTGAGATAAAAGAACTGCAAGGAGCTACTTACTATGCGGAACAATTGCCCGGATCAGCTGAAATTAGAACTAAATTCACTACTCCTCATTGTCAGTTGAATTTGTCTGCATGGGTTGCTGCAACGGATAATAAGATTATCATAGAATTGCAATCGGACAAAGCTGTTACTGCCCATTTGCGTTTATGGGCTGCGGAAGGTAATACTTCGACTACTGCGGGAGGCAAAGATAAAGTAATGTGGGTAAGTCGTTCATTTGAAAATACGGAATTGCTGCGTTGGCCTACTCATGTGGCATTGGCTTTAAACTCAAATTCTGATGAATTCTCCTTGATTCCCGGAAAGAAAGTACAATTGGTTATATCTGTTTATACGAATCATGATACACCGGATTGGAAAAACAAAGCAATTACAGAAGCAGAGAAAGTAACGGAAGCGGGTGTTGAGCATTTACGGAAAGAACATCATTCCTGGTGGAATCATTTTTGGAAACAGTCTCATATTAATATAGGTGATAGTTATTTTGAAAAGTATTACTATCAGTCGCAATATTTGTTTGCTTGTTCTTCCCGTGAGGGCAAGTTTGCGCCAGGTATCTGGGGACCATTTGTTACGCGTGACGAAGCAGCATGGGGAGGTGATTATCATCTGAATTATAATTATCAGGCACCTTACTGGGCATCATTTTCTTCCAATCATATTAGTCTGACAGATAATTTTGATCAGCCTATATTAGATTATATGGAGGCTGGACGGAAGCATGCACAGGAATTGCTGAATTGCAAGGGGATCTATTATCCGGTGGGTATCGGTCCTAAAGGTTTATGTACAGCTATGTGGCCGTTAACTCCTGAAGAAATGCAGGAAAAGTATTCGACCCGTGAAAATACAATTGATGGTGGTTATAAGTTTCTGGGACAGAAAATCAATGCAGTGTTTAGTGTTGGAAATATGTTGATGCGATATTACAGTACGTATGATGAGGCGTATGCTCGTAAAGTATATCCGTATCTTCTGGCCTGTGCAGATTTTTGGGAAGATTATCTCTCTTTAGAGAATGGACGTTATGTCATTCGTATGGATCATTTCAATGAGGTGATGCCCAATAAACGTAATGGAGGTGTCTGGCGTAATCGGTTAGGTGATTTTAATTCAACTCTTTCGTTGGGGTTGGTTCGTATGCTGTTTCAGGGTGTGATGGATATGAGTGATTTCCTTTCCATTGATAAGACACGGCAATCCCGTTGGCAGGATATTTTGGAGAAATTGAGTGAATACCCATTAGGTATTACAGAAGACGGACGTCAAAGTTTGAAGAATATGGAGAAGGGACCTCAGGATAAAGAAGTGCGTCCATCGGGGCTGAACAGGGTCTCTATTCATGGTTTGATTCTCCCTGCTGGTGTTGTGGGGCCCATGACAGATGCGGCTTTCAATACTATCTTGCTGGAAGATGTGGCACATTGGTCGGAAAAGCAACGTGACCCGAATGATTGGGGAAATACATCTAATAATGGAATTGAAACCTGTTATCCCGGAGCTGTACGTGTGGGGTATCCCTCGGATAAGATTCTATCTTATTTGAAGAAACGGATTGAGATGGATGTATATCCCAATTTCTGGATTGTGCAAGGTGGGGGAGGTATCGAAACTTTAGCCGCTGTTCCTCTTACTATTAATGAGATGCTGCTACAAAGTTATGAGGGTGTTATTCGTGTTTTCCCAAATTGGAATCATAAGAAGGATGCATCTTTTGAGAATCTGAGAGCTTATGGTGCGTTTTTGGTTACTTCTACTTTGAAAGAAGGACTAATTCAGGGAGTAATCCTGGTTAGTGAGAAAGGACGTGTCTGTAAAATAGAGAACCCATGGAAAGGACACCCTGTGCAAGTTATCCGGGAAAATGGAAAATCGGACATACTTTATGGAGAATATCTGCAGATACCGACTGTGGCGGGTGAGAAGGTTGAACTGAATTTATATACAAACTAATAATTGAGAATAGAATGAATCGTGTAAAGAAACTTGTGGGAGGTATATTGGCGATAACACTTTGTGTGAGTGCATCTGCCCAGACCAAATTACCTCCGGGCTGGCAATCCAGCTATGTGAAAATTACTCCGAAAGGGGAGTTAGCTTATTATCCCGATAAACAGGGAAATACAATACCGGATTTTAGTCGGGTTGGTTATCATCATGGTGATAAATCAATCCCTGAGTATCCGGTAACAAAAACTGTATATCCTGTGGAAAAAGGGGATAGTCGTCAGAGAATTCAGGATGCAATAGATGAAGTGTCTCGTATGCAACCGGATAAAGACGGACACCGTGGAACGGTTCTGCTAAAACGGGGAGTGTATCATGTTCATGGAACGATTCATATAAATGCAAGTGGAGTTGTTTTGACCGGAGAAGGAGATAATGTGAATGAAACCCGTCTATTGGCTATCGGTAAGCAGCGTTTTTCATTGATAGAGGTATCTGGTAATGGTAGAATGGAGGAAGTATCCGGAACAAGGGTGAAGATTACGGATGCTTTTGTACCGGTGGGAACACACTCTTTTCAGGTTTCTTCTGCTGCAAATTTTAAAGTGGGTGATCGTATCATTGTTTATCGTCCGGGAACAGAGAGTTGGATACATGATATTAAGATGGATCAAATCGTTGAACGCCAGGGAACCCGCCAATGGACCGCACGGGAATATAACCTTTCTTTCGAACGTGAAATTGTAAAAGTAGAAGGTAACCGTATTTATATTGATAATCCGGTAGTAATGCAGATGGAAGAGAAATATGGCGGTGGTGAAGTATTTAAGTATACATTTGACGGTCGTATCAGTGAAGTCGGGGTGACTAATATGTGTTTGGAATCAGAATTTGAACATTATGAGGATAACGAGCATGGTTGGATTGGCGTTCAGTTCGATAAAGTGGAAAACTGCTGGGCGCGTAATCTGACTTGTCGCTATTTCGGGTATTCAGCGGTAAGTTGTGAACGCAATGCGAAGAATGTAACTGTGACGGATTGCCGTTGCCTGGAAACAAAATCTCTGATAACCGGTGGACTGCGATATTCTTTTAACAATTGGGGACAGCAAAATTTGTTTATGAACTGTCAGAGTACAGAGGGGCGTCATGACTATGTGACGGGTGCACGTGTATGTGGCCCTAATGTATTTTATAATTGTACGGCTTCGCAAACTTATGCAGATATAGGTCCTCATCATCGCTGGGCAGTTGGAACCCTTTATGATAATGTGATTACTGATGGAGAAATCAATGTGCAGGATCGTGGTAAAATGGGAAGTGGACATGGCTGGGCCGGAGTAACTCAGGTGCTTTGGAACTGTCGTGTGAAACGTGCTGCTGTACAGAGTCCTTGGACATCAGGATATAATTATAACTTTGGTATGAAGGGTGAAAAATATCCGGGAGTTTTTATCGATCGTCCGGATGGTGTTTGGGAAGGACAGAATGAAAAGAATGTCTTCCCCCGTTCACTTTATATAGCACAACTGATGGCTCGTCATAAGAATATGGATTTGCGAATACTGACTAAATAAGCCGGAATTAGCTTGTAATTTGGTGTTGTAAAATCGTAGTGCTTGGTAATGCGTTGTATAATAGGATATTATCCAATTTTACCGTTTACAGTCTATAACACTTTGAGATATAATTGATAGTATTTGATACAATCTTTAAATCTCGTTTGGGAAAATTGTTGTTTGTTTGCGATATGGAAAACAACAATGTATAACTTTAAAAATGATGTATTGATATTATGTAAAAACAATCTATTATGAACAACTCAAAAAGAATCTTAGGTGAAATCCCTTGTTAATTTAAGTCTAATTTTAAAAAGTAGTTTAATGAAAAAGAAAGAACACAAGTCAAAATCGCTATTATGGCGATT
>ERZ791618.521-NODE-521-length-18384-cov-2.630094_pt1 | contig 18384 bp, 18 predicted proteins | sample MGYA00510059_ERZ791618 | MGnify/ENA primary metagenome ERZ791618 (study PRJEB30046, sample SAMN00715159) | human gut metagenome | study: EMG produced TPA metagenomics assembly of the A metagenome-wide association study of gut microbiota in type 2...
GACAGCTAACAGTTGATAAGTAAATTAGTTCCTTATCACTGTTAAGCCAAGGGTTTCCGGGGTTTTTCTTTTTGTCCTGTTCTGGCTCAACCTGACCCAACCAAATCGTTTTTACCGGGGACAACTCGGGGACAACTCCCCTTTTTTCGTCTTTATGGGACAACTTCGGGGACAACCACGGGGACAACTTTTAGGCTTCTTTGGGCAACAATATCAGCGTTTATCCTGCCTATCTCTTTCATTTGAAACGCTTTGTCACAACGTGAAGTAAAGAAAACCGAATAAAACCATCCTGTAGCCCTTGTGGAATCACCTAAGATTTCACAAGGGCTTTTTTGTTTTGTCCGAAAAAATTTTTTTGAAGGACACCCATAAAAACACCCCCTCTAATTCCTTACTTAGTGAAGGGGCTCTTCAAAAACTAACAGAGGTGCCGCTTCATGATCTTTGAAAATTAAATAAGCAGGTCATCAAGTACCTTAATCAAACTGATGAGCCGAGCAGCATGTACGCTCCTGCGAGAATCCAGTGTTGTAAATATCGGGTTGCTCCTGATATGGCCATGACAGGTTTGAGGACAATGATACTTCCCTACGGGGCTGGCGGAGAACCCGGCAGAGGTGAGACTCCTATGAGATTGTGAAGCACACAGTCGCTTGATGACTTCCTATAGCGCAGAGGGCGTTGAGAACAAATACTGCGCTTTTACATGATCCAGAGCTTAGCTTAATGGGTCGTGAATTCCAAGAAAGGAGGAAAACACATGGAAAACTGTAAGGTGATCGCTATCACGAACCAGAAAGGCGGCGTCGGCAAAACGACTACTACGGTTAATCTCGGCGTGGGCCTTGCAAACACCGGTAATAAGGTTTTGCTGATTGACGCTGACCCGCAAGGGAGCCTCACGGTGAGCCTCGGTGTAAAGAACCCCGACGAGCTGGATGTATCGCTATCTACGCTCATGCAATCGGTCATAGAAGAAGAGCAGCCTCCCGGCAACGCGATCATCGCCCATAATGAAGGCGTTGACCTGCTTCCTTCTAATATTGAACTGTCCGGCATGCCATCTGCGAATATCTCCGCCAGAATCATATCGGCAAGGAAAAAGCCATCCACAGCAAGGATCTTGAAAAGCTGTTCATGCTTGACGGAAGAAATATTCGCCGCAAGATCAGTGCTCTCAGGCAGGATGGCTTTCCTATTTGCAGCGATGAGACGGGATATTACTACGCAGACAATCAGAAAGAAATCAACCACACGGTTTGCAGGCTCAATGAGCTTGTTACGAAGGTGTCCAATGCCAGAACCGGCTTGCTGTTTGCTTCGGTTCTTAGTGAGAAGGAACAGACCATAGAGGTCACAATCAAAGTAAAGTAAGGAGGTAATCCCATGCCGAGCAAATACCAAATCATTTCGGAGCTGGCATCCCAGACCGCAAGGGATACCTCTATCAGCTTGTGGAGGGCAAGCAGAAGTTCATCGGCCAGATCATGACCTCCAAGAGCCCTGTTCGCTCCGCAGAGGATATTGACGAAACCGCTTTGTCTTATGCTGAAATCAAAGCCTTGTGTGCCGGTAATCCGCACATTAAGGAAAAGATGGATCTGGACATTGATGTTTCCCGCTTGAAACTTCTCAAAGCCAACCACCTGAGTCAGCGTTATGCGCTGGAGGATCAGATCATCAAGGAGTTCCCACAGAAGATCAAATCGCTGGAGCAGCGGATTGATGGCTATAAGGCTGACATGGCACAACTTGCTCAAAACACGCTGCCAAATGAGGATGGGTTCTCTTCTATGATAATGGCGGGAGGAACGGTAACGGACAAAAAAGCAGCCGGTGAAGCCATCATCGGGCTTTGCAAGTCCATGACAAATCCAGACCCAATTCACATCGGTGAATATCGCGGCTTTGATATGGAGCTGTTCTTTGACAGCTTCAGCCGGGAGTATAAAATCACCTTGAAGCATGAGCTGCGGCATACGGTAACGCTGGGCACCGACATTTTCGGTAATATCCAGCGACTGGACAATGCCCTGAACAGCTTCCAAGAGAAGCTGACAGCCTGTGAAGCGCAGCTCGAAAACACGAAGGTCCAGCTCGAAAACGCAAAGCTTGAGGTTCAAAAGCCGTTCCCCCAGGAGGATGAACTGAAGACCAAGACGGCGCGGCTCAATGAACTCAACGCTATGCTCAACCTCGATAAGAGAGAAAATGAGATCGTTGACGGTGAGCGAGCCGAGGAAGAACCGAGCCGGTCCAGCGATGACAGAGAGCGATAAAAAAACAATTTGCACATTTGTAATGTCGGGCGTCTCTCGCTACAATGAAGTTAGAAAACAGATGGAGGTGCTTGAGATGTTCCGTCGTAAAGCAGAAAAGCGAATCGTAGAGCTGGGCTCCGAACAGCTTCGGCTTGCCAAACATGCGCTGCTTGAGTTCCGAAACAAGCTGATCGCGCCTGGCAAGCCGACAGAAGACATTAATGAACTGCTACTGAAAATCATGAAATAAAACCGTGACAGCCGCAGGTGAGAAATACTGCGGCTGTCATTTGATCAAATAACGAATACCTCTTGAAAATTGGGGAACATTATGATATAATAGCTTCAATAAATGTTCCCTACAAGGAGGGCGCTATGAACAACAATTATCCGCAAATTCAGGAGCTGCTTCATCAAAGGGCAGATTTTCAAGCAAGCCCGAATCTACTTCCTTACGATGGCAACCCTGAAATAAAAGAACGTGATGGAAAAAAATATCTCTATATTCGCAAACATATAGCGAGCAGGCTGACTTCCACTTATGTGGGAGAGTACTCCGATGAACTGTATCAGTTGCTTCTGAGAAATGCCCGTGAAGGCATAGAGCTGAAAAAGAACATTCGGAGACTCGACAAGGAACTGGCGCAGCTTGGATACTCAGATGCAGAGATTTCAGCGAGAGTCCAACTCAATCTGGACTTTGCCAGAGCCAATATGAAGTCCAATATCTACGATCAGGCTGTATTGGAAGGTGTTGCAACAACATTCCCCCAGACGGAGGACATTATCGAAAACGGCAAGGTGTCCGGTATGTCAGCTTCCGATGTGCAAAAGATACTGAACCTAAAGCACGCATGGGAGTTTGTTCTGGATAAGGATGTTATCAGCTACCCTACCGACTATTCGATCCTTTGCCATATCGCCAAGCTGGTAAACGAAGGCTTTTATCAAGACGGAGGACGTATTCGCGGAGTGCCTGTAACAATCGGCGGTACGAGCTATATTCCGCCGCTGCCGATAGAAAGTATAGTCAAAGAGAACATTGAGGCGATCCTTGCAGATTCGATTCCTTCTGATGAAAAGGCCATCACTCTTTGCCTGTACTGTATGAAAGCGCAGATATTCAACGATGGCAACAAAAGAGCTTCCGTGATCTTTGCGAATCATTACATGATTTCGCAGGGAGCAGGCATGATCATCATCCCGGAAAAAGAGGTTCCAGAGTTTAAGCGTCTTTTGGTTGCTTATTACGAAGATAAGGATACCAGCGAGATCATGGACTTCATGAGGTCCAAGTGTATCAAGACCTTTTAATATTGGGGAATATATCGGAAATCATATGCCAGAAAAGTTCCCTACAACAACTGAATATAACAACCATCATGACCGTTCATTCTGAAATTAGATGAACGGTCTTTTTTTGTCCCAAGTGCTTTTACATAGCCGTCGATGCTTACCACATCGGCGGCTAAATCTTTATGAAGGAGGTTTTGCAAATGACCAATGAAGAGCTGAATACCGCACTGTATGAGAAGATGTTCGCTGAACAGCAGCGGTATCGCGAATGGCTGCTATCTCAGCCGCCAGATGAAATCCTCAATCACTGCTATGAGTTCACGGTGAGAGAGGATATCGTACTGGCTCTGGAGTACCACGATCTGTCTGACAAGCAGTGCAAGGCGCTTTTGCAGTCGCGCAGCCCGCTTGCCGATGTGTTCAAGGACTTTGAGAAGCGAGAAACAGATCACATGGACAACATTCGTGACACCATAGAGTGCCGCGCCAATGCGATCATCCGCAGAGACTTTATGCGTCAGCAGCAGGAAGCGAGGTGATGTACGATGGGCTATATTGCGGCAGATGACATTCTTAAGGCGAGAGAGATGGATCTCATGACCTATCTTCGCAACTATGAGCCGCAGGAGCTTGTTCGTGTATCCGGCAACACCTACTGCACACGCGAACACGAGTCGCTCAGAATCAGCAACGGGAAATGGTACTGGTTTTCGCATGACGTTGGAGGGAGATCTGCGCTTGATTATCTGATAAAGGTCAAGGACTACTCCTTCATAGATGCTGTGAAAACCATCCTTGGAAACGCCGCAGTGAAAGAGCCGATCCCTTATCACCAGAAGGAGAAGGCCAACCGTGACCTTCTGATGCCGAAGCTGGATGAAGACACCTCTCAAGTAGAGAAATATCTGTACAGCAGAGGTATCCATCCGGCTGTGACACTCTACTGCATTGAGAAAAAGCTTCTGTACCAGACGGCAGCATATCACAATGCGCTTTTCGTAGGCTATGACAAGGAAGGCACTCCCAGGTATGGAGCTCTTCGGGCTACAAGGAGCCCTTACAAGGGCGATCTGACAGGGAGCAATAAACACTTCTCCTTTTCCATGAATGAGAACCCGGCACCCGACCACATTCATGTCTTTGAGTCTGCGATTGACGCCATGAGTTACGCGACGATGCTGCTCCTGAATGGAAAAGAGTGGAAGAAAGAAACATTCCTTTCTTTGGCTGGTGTCTACAAGACAAAGCGGGAGAAAGTTGTGCCTGTTGCGCTGGAGCGCTATCTGAAGGACTACCCAAGCATAAAGACAGTCCATCTTCATCTTGACAACGACGGCATCGGGCGCGGGGCTGTCGCCGGAATCGTATCCGGGCTCCAAGAGAAGTACACGGTGCTTGACGAACCTCCCTTGCACGGGAAAGACGTCAATGATGAACTCAAAATCCGCGTCGGAATAATGAGAGAAAGAGAGGAAATAGAACGATAATGGACATTACGATTTATCAGATCAATATGGGTCGGGACCATAATCGTATCGCCTTTGAAGGGCTGGACTTGCTCAAAATGTATCAGGGTTCAGACAAGATCGACAGCCGCATCTATGACCGTGTGTTCGAGGGTGAGGTCGATTGTAAAGACCTTGAGGATGTGTACCGCAAGTTCAATCTGGAACACCCGGAGGGCTATAAGGGCCGGTCTTTGTCCGTGTCGGATGTTGTCGAAATCGTAGACGAAAACGGCGATTCGACCTTCCACTTCTGCGACTCTATCGGTTTCAAACAGATCGACTTCGATCCCTACCTGACAGAGGAATACAAGGAAGATAAGATCAAGGTCGTTCTCTGCGAACCCGGCAAGGTGGCACGAGTAGCCGAGATCAGCAACACGCTTGCTGGTCTCCAGAAGACAGTCAAGGGCGATATCGAGCAGTTCTGCCCCTACGAGGAGGCCGTCGCTATCATCTGCAATGAGGAAGGCAAGTTCAACGGCATGATGCCCAACAGGGCTATTTACAGTGAGCCGCAGGAGGTTGAAATGTCCTATGGTGAACTGACGAGCAGGTTCCGCGAGGCCGAACGAAATGGTGGCGAGCATCTTACGGGATATATCGTCTTTACCGAAGACAGTTTTGCAAAGCCATATCCGGAGGCTGCGCGGACCTACGCCGTGAGTAGCAACAATAATGAGGAACGGGTCAACCGCTACGAAGAGCGCTTACGCAGGGAGGAACAAGCCCGATCTGAGATAAATTCTTCTCAGGAGACCCATTCACATCAGACAACTGCACAAAATAAGAACACTGTTCGACAGAGGAAGAGTGCCCACCAACAGAGTACCGTCAGAGAAACAGCGTCTACAGGTGGTGAAGTCCGAAAGAATGCTGTACGCGGAAAGCGAAATCAGACCATCAAGACTGCGGAGCGGACGGAACACACGATTAAGCAGTCCGCCCGTTCTGCCGGAAAGAAGACTGTGAAGACCGGTGCAAAAGGCACGGTTAAGTCTTCAGAAAAGGCAATTAAGACAGCGGAGAAGACCTCCAAAGCGGCCATTAAAACGGCTGAGAGAACGGCCAAGGCAACGCAAAAAGCAGCCCAGGCGACCGCTAAGGCCGCACAGAAGGCTGCTGAAATGGCAAGGCAGGCTGCGATTGCGGCATACAAAGCGGCAGTAGCGGCAGCGAAAGCAATCGCCGCAGCCATCAAAGCGATTGCCGCAGCCATCAAAGAACTAATCGCTGCCATTGCCGCCGGAGGTTGGGTAGCAGTCGTAGTGATTATCGTTATCTGCTTGATCGGCCTTATCGTGGCATCCTGCTTCGGAATCTTCTTCTCTTCGGAAGATACTGGCTCTACGCAGACCATGCAGCAGGTCGTCCAGGAGATCAATCTGGACTATCAGAATAAGCTTGACGATATCAAGAACTCCAACACCTACGACGAACTTGAAATGTCAGGCTCCCGTGCAGTCTGGCCGGAGGTCCTTTCCATCTACGCTGTAAAGACCACCAACGACCCGGATAATCCGCAGGAGGTGGCATCTATGACCGACGAAAAGAAACAGCTTCTGAAAGATATTTTTTGGGAAATGAATGAGATTTCCTATGAAACCGAGGAAAAGACAGAAACGGTCATAATTGAAACAGATGATGGAGAAGGCAACATCATAGAAGAGGAAGTCGAAGAGACAACGGTATATCTGTATATCACTGTGAGTCATAAGACCGTAGAAGAAATGATGGCTCAGTACGGCTTCGCTGAGGATCAAAAAGTTCAGGTTGCCGAGCTGCTCGCACAGGACAGCAGTATGTGGGCATCTGTTCTCTACGGCATCTACGGAGCAGACGATCAGATTGTTGCGGTTGCGCTGTCTCAGCTTGGTAATGTGGGCGGTGAGCCCTACTGGAGCTGGTACGGTTTCGGCTCTCGCGTTGAGTGGTGCGCCTGCTTTGTATCGTGGTGCGCCGATCAGTGCGGGTATATCGAGACTGGTGTTATTCCCAAATATGCAGGCTGTGTCAACGGTGTCAACTGGTTCAAGGATCGAGGCCAGTGGGCAGATAACGATATCGAACCGGCACCAGGTATGATCATCTTCTTCGATTGGGATAACAAAGGCAGCTCCGGCCCGCAAGACGGCGAATCCGATCATACCGGTATCGTTGAACGGGTTGAGGACGGCATTGTCTACACCGTCGAAGGGAACTCCGGCGATAGCTGCCGCGAAAACCATTATGCTGTTGGATATTATGAAATCCTGGGCTACGGGATTCCTGCCTATTAACAGCAAATGCCACCCAAATGGGTGGCACTTACATATGAATGTCCTTGTATTTGTCTAATTCGAGGATTATACGGTAGATCTGCTCTTGTTCTGATTTGCTCTTTGTCAGTAGAAGCTCATAGCATTTTGCGGGGATATCGGTGCTGTCATCCGGTGTGCATCCAATCTTATCAAAGAGCTTGGAGAGAGGAACTTCTATTGCAGCAGCAATCTTCTCTATGCTCTCAAGCGTAGCATTTTTCTCTCCGCGCTCGACCTGTCCTATATACGTTGGATGGCAACCGGAAAGCTCAGCTACCTTTTCCTGGCTGAATCCTAACTGAAGTCTGTAACTTCTTATTCGTTGACCAACTGTCTTTGCTATCTCACTCATTTTAGGCACCTCATTGTGTTCTGAATATAGTCTATAAATATCGGAACTGTTTTTCCACAGACCATTGATATTGTTTGCTCTGCGGCGTATACTATAAGTATTATAATTACGGAAAGTAGTGCCTTTAAGCACTGGCCGAGGGCTGAACGATGATAAATCAAACTTGTTGCTTTACCGGTCATAGAAAAATACCGTTGGATCAACTGGAGAGCGTGACCAAACGGCTGAGGGATGTAGTTATTGCAAGTATTAAGGACGGCTATCTGTATTTCGGTGCTGGAGGAGCTTTGGGATTTGATACTCTTGCTGCGCAGACAGTATTGGACCTGAAAAAAGACTATCCACAGATTAAGCTTATCCTTGTCCTACCCTGTAAAACGCAAACCAGGGGCTGGAACCAAGAAGATATTGAAGAATACAACCGAATAATGAAGACTGCTGACAAAGTAGTATATACATCACAAGATTACTATAACGGGTGTATGCACAAACGAAACCGTCACCTCGTAGATAATAGCAGCAGATGTATTTGTTTTCTTACCGAAAAAACAGGCGGCACATTTTATACTGTCAATTATGCCTCTGAACATGGGCTGCCAATATTCAACATTGCTAAATAGCTATGCAATATGAGCTCTTAAACCCTTCTCACATGCAACTACACCATTAACGAAAAAAAGGTGCGACTATTTTGCCGCACCTTTTCTTTGCATAATGCGAATATCAGCCAAATCCATTGAAAAATGAGCTGGAGTGTGGTATAATGCATTGTGCGTTATTGTAACTACGAGTCGGTGGCTCTAATCCATGCTGTATGGAGGTATCATATGAAGGTTCGTTACGATAAGCTGTGGCGTCTAATGAAAGACAACAAAATGAAGAAGAGTGAGCTTGCGAAAGCAGCTGAGATTAGTTCCTATGCTATGACCAAGTTGAATCGTGATCTTCCGGTCAGCATGGAAGTTATGATGAATCTTTGCAAGGTCTTTCACTGTGATATTGGGGACCTCATGGAAGTAATCGAAGAAGACTAAAATTGACTAAGGAATGAGTGGAGAAATGCGAAACTTAGAAAAACTGTTTTCCAAACCGCTTCCTTCGACGCGTGGAGGATCGTTCTACAATACCTTCCCCTATCCTACAAAGATATCTCCAGAGGCAATTGCTGTCTATATTGCTTCTGCAACGAACCCCGACGATACTGTTCTCGACGCTTTTGCAGGAAGTGGGAGCACTGGAATTGCGGCTCTTCTCGCTGAGCATCCAACAGAAAAAATGCAAGAAACAGCCAATGCATTAGGAGTAGAGCCCATTTGGGGAAAAAGGAATGCAATCCTATATGAAATTGGCACATATGCCGCATTTGCTACAAAGACCATAACTAATCGTCTTACGGCGGCAGAATATGCCAGAGCTGTCGATGACTTTATAAAAAAAGCAGAAAAGCTTGCATCTGGAATGTACGCTGCAAAATCTCCAGACGGGAGAGATGGCTATATTCGCTATGCAATTTGGACAGAAGTGCTGATCTGCCCTGAATGTGATGCTGAAATCGAATACTTTAAGAACGGGACGTCCAGAAATCCTGCGACATTTTATGATAAAATCGAATGTCCGCATTGTCATAGAACTTCTCTCGTTGAAGCGATGAGCTTTGCCACGGAGGAACATTACGACAAACTGCTGAAAAAAACCATTCTTCGGAAAAAGCGTAGGATTGCATGGGTTTACGGAACATCAGGAAAGGAAAACTGGGATCGGATTGCGACAGAGGATGATATTGCGCTCGTTCAAAAACTCGAAAAGGAATTCTCCCCAAGTGATGATCCAAGAAAAATCGAATGGGGGGATCTGCATCGCGCAGGATACCATTTTGGCATCTCGCATCTCCATCATTTCTACACAAGCCGTAACTACCTAGTCATGTCAGAACTCTGGAAACTCGCGGAATGTTATCCGGAGCGAGAAGCCAATGCGCTAAAGCTTCTACTTCTAAGCTATAATGGCGCACACTGTACACTAATGACCAGAATCGTAGCTAAGCATGATTCTCGGGATTTTGTGCTGACTGGAGCACAAAGTGGCGTGTTATATATAAGCAAACTTCCGGTAGAAAAAAACATTCTACTTGGACTGAAACGAAAAGCAAAACCGTTCCAAGAAGCATATAAAATGCTGGAAAATTGTCATGGAACAGTAGAGGTTAGAAACATCTCAAGCGAGTTCATGTCTGAGCCAGATAAAAGCATAGACTTTGTGTTCACAGACCCCCCGTTCGGAGACTTTATCCCTTACGCTGAGGTTAATCAGATTAATGAACTATGGCTTCCTGCGGTTACAGAACGTAGCAGTGAGGTCATCATCAGTGCTGCTCAGAACAAGGATGTCGACACCTACAGGAATATGCTTGCAAGAGTATTTGGAGAAATCCGTAGAGTCACAAAAGATGATCGGCCTATCGCTGTGGTATTTCATGCCGCAAAGGCGGCTGTGTGGGGAGCTTTCTCGGAAGCGATACAGATTTCAGGGCTTGAGATTAAGCAGTCAAGTTTCCTTGATAAGACACAGGCAAGTTTCAAGCAAGTCGTATCAAAGACCTCCGTTCAAGGAGATCCATTGTTCCTGTTGAAAAAAGCTGGCTTGGGAAAAAACGGAATAATGGACGAAGAGCAAATCTTGCAAATGATTGTTAAAGAGAATCCGCACGAAACGGAGCTTGAGTGCAGACATTGCTATTCCTTGTACATCGGTAAATGTATGGAATACGGGAGCCCTGTTACGCTAGATGCTTCTGAGTTTTATGCTTATATTCAAAGGCAAACGGGGACGAAATGATATGAAAAGAATTCAATCCGATGCCCTTCATAAAAAAAGATTCGGGCAGTATTTTTCAGGGAAACAAGTAGCGGATATGCTATTTTCACTGTTACCGAAGAATCAAGAATGGAAAACGGTCGTTGATCCGATGGTCGGAATAGGAGATATGCTTGTTTCCGTTCGGGATCACACTTCATGCGCCCCACTAATGCTCGGAGTCGAAATCGACGAAATAGTCGCCCAAAAATGCACCACGAGGCTTCCGAATGCGAAAATCGTAATTGGTGACGCATTTAAAACCTCTCAACTTATTACTGCCGAAGGATGGGATTTGGTGATTACAAATCCTCCTTACGTCCGGTATCAGCTTCAGGACGGAGACGATGAAACGATGCCATCGTCGCAGGAGATTAGGAAAAACCTTGTTGAGCTGATTCGGGCAATTCCCTATCTCTCAGATGCAGAGAAGACCTTGCTTCTATGTCTTTCAGAAAACTATTCTGGTCTCGCTGACATGGCGGTTCCGGCCTGGATTCTTTGTGCTGCGCTTGTAAAGAAGAATGGCTATCTTGCTATTGTGGTTCCAGAGACCTGGCTCAATCGTGACTATGCCGCTCCAATTCAGTATCTCTTGATGAAGCTATTTCAGATTGAGACGATAACCAGGGATACCAACGCAAACTGGTTTCCAGAAGCATTAGTTAAGACCTGCCTTGTTGTTGCGAAGCGAATCGACATACGTGACCTGAACGAAGCTTCGAAACATACGACGCAGATCATAGAGATTGATAGAGATTATTCTCAGCCGACTATTTCGCTATTTCCTCAGCTCCATGTGGCGAAAAATGCCAATAAATGGGTGGAGTCGACGGATAGAGTGTTCTTTACGAATAAGACAGAGCTCCCGCATGAGCTAAAAGTGATTGTCGGCGACAATGAAGCTGAGTATCTGACGTTGGCCGATATGGGAATCGAATGCGGCCAAGGGCTTCGGACCGGGGCTAACAACTTCTTCTATGTCTCAATAGAAGATGCGGGGGGCGAAACTTATTCTGTTCGTAGCAGGGCCTGGGATCAAGGCGGCCAAAAATATCGCTTCTACAAGGATGATATTCTCTTAACATTACAGAATAGGGGAGAAATTGATGGTTTAGTTGTCTGTCCTGACAAACTTGTCACTGGAGTTCTTTATCCTCAAGGAGCTATTCGCGGGCAGCTCAAGGATTATATTGCCAGGGCCGAAGACTACCAAGATGAAAAAGGCCGTCGATTCAAAGACTTTAGTGCTGTTAAACCCAATGAAAAAACGGACGGAAAACAAATTGTCCGAGAATGGTTCCGGTTACCAAAGATGGCGGATCGGCATCTTCCGAATCTTTGCATGACAAGAGTCTCTGCCAACAAGGCTGAATGCCTCTATATACAGCAGAGTACGGAGACTCCTATTGCAATCGATGCCAACATGGTAACGCTTTGGGGCAGAGCCGAAAGAAACATTTTAATCGTCTTTGCGTTGCTCAATTCGACTTGGAGTAAACTGTCTCTGGAACTGACTTGCACGGTGATGGGTGGCGGAGCCCTCAAAGTTGAAGCCAGCCATCTTAAGAAACTTCTTTTACCCAAACTCCCGCAAGACAAGCTTGATATGTTAGAAAGAGTCGGTGAGACGCTTATTCTTGAAGGCAAAATGACACAGAATGTACAGGATATAATAGATGATATCGTGGTGTCTGCTTTTGATGGTGATACGATCACCGCACGAATGCAACAATTGCTCATGCAAAAGTATAAAGAACGGAGCACAAGATTATGAACAGAGAACAACTACGTGACTTTGCCGTACATGCCCAAGCACTCATCAATGAAGGTGCAGTTGAGGATAGAATCCGACATTATCTTTCTTCCAGACTCGTAAGCATCTTTCCCGAATACCCTTGGTGGGTACAGGCGCATATGCAAGGCACAGAAGAACATGTTCATTTCTCTTCTGCGCGAGGAAATCGGGACGGGTTCGTTGATGCAGTGGTTGGGAAAACCGCCATCGAATATGAAAAGAATCTACGATTCAAGGCATATTTGCTGAGGGATATCATCAGGTAAAAGAGTATTCTGCTGCGCTTTGCAACATCGGCATCCCAGAGTCGGAGGTGCTTGGCGTACTCTCTGATACCGTCCGATGGTATGGGTATAGGGTTCGAATTATCGACGAGCCAGTGGAAGGAAGGCTGCTTGGTCCAGATAATGTTGAGCTCGAACAAACAACATTTGTTGACCTCTCGGTCGGGACGGATGATGAATTTGCTCGTTTTGAACAATTCATCGAACAGTTCATGGCGAGAGACGAATCGCGTCTCCTTAACGCCAAAACGCTTGCCACCGACTTTGGCGTCGAGAGTAGTTTCTACCGTGAAACAATAGGTGTGATCTCTGAAACAATTCAAAGAGCAATGCAAGAAAAGCCTGATTATACAGATCTAATCAAGCAAGTTTGGCAGAACTTTATAGCATATCTTGGCGCATCAGATTATGGTTCGTTTTCTCAGGAGACGTATGTCAGTGAATTCTATCTCGTAACGGTGGCAAAGGTTCTATGTGCGAACATTCTGTCAGGACGGGCAATTATTAGCTCCGATGATGAGATTAAAGCAATTCTAGACGGTAAATACTTCTCAAGGCAAAACATCTATAATTTTGTCGATTACGATTATTTTGGCTGGCTAAACAACACTCCATATGTTGAAAGCTTTATTCCCTGCGCCAGAGAGATTCAAAATCGACTCAAAGCATACGATTTTTCCCGGCTTGGAGAACAGGATATTTTCGGAAGATTGCTCGCACAACTCGCCAATCGAGAGCACCGCTTAATGCTTGGCCAGGAGTTTACCCCACACTGGATTGCCAGAGATATTGTCGACTATAACATAGACAAAATCGGAGATGAAGTACCGCGCATCATGGATATGTGCTGTGGTTCGGGTGTTTTTCTCATAGAGTCGATTAAGGCAGTACGGGAGAAATATGCAATTTCCGCAGACGACTACAATACGAGGAAAGACATTATTATTTTCTCGGCTGTTATGGGCTTTGATATTGACCCTCTTGCAGTGATGCTTGCCAAAGTAAACTGGATCATGGCTATGCGAGATCTTTTCCCAGTCCATACCGGAAGTATTACAGTTCCGATTTACCATGCCGATTCTCTTTTTGTTGCAACACCGATTATGCACAGAATGCCGACACAGGGAGAAGACTGCTATATCCTTGTACTTAATCAGCAACAGATCAGAATCCCAGCTTTTCTCTTTTCTCCCAACTACAGGAAGGTATTCGATTCGTTTATCTCAAAAGTTTACCGGCTTGCGATGGCAAGAGCGGCAGCTCCTGAAGCAAGAAACGGTGCCATTGCAACAGAAGCGTTGATTGAAGCTGTCGGACAAGAGAGTGGAACTGGCCTTGAGTCTAATCAGAAAGCCGAACTCGCCGAAACTACAACACAACTGGTTCTACAGCTCGAAAGCCTCCAGCGACAAGGCAGAAATGGCATCTGGTACTTTATTATCAGCAACAGTTATCGCCCTGGCCTCACAGAGCAGCAGTTTAATTGCATCGTATCCAATCCGCCATGGATGGCTATGAGCAAGCTTGCCGATAACCCATACAAAAATGCACTACGAGAAATTGCGCGACGGTACTCAATCCAACCTCACGGTGCAGCACATCCGCATATGGAGCTTGCGACGATTTTCCTCGTCAGCTCCATTGACCGTTATCTCAAAGACGGCGCCCACTTTAGCTATATTATGCCTGCAAGCCTCATGAGTGGACTAAACCACGAGCCGTTCAGAAAAGAAGAATACTTGTCTTCCGATGCTGGACTCGATGCGAAAATTTCTGCTATTTGGGAACTGCCAGTCGAAACATTTAAGAACAAGGCAATCGTCTTATCCGGCGAAAAAAGCCAAACTACACCGGAAATCATTTCTGGCCGCGTATACGAAACTACAAGCGTGTATGAGGATTGCACGTATACTCTGAACCGTCAAGGAAGCAGAAGTGCCTGGACAAACAAAGGCAGAGACGTTGATGTGGCAGATGTCATTTCCGGGGATTCGATTGGATTTGCTCAGGGTTGCGATCTCTTCCCAAGGACAGCACTCTTTCATTCTTTTACGCAGAGACCGAATGGCAATTGGGATATTGCGCCAATAGAGCGAACCGGTGACCTTTGGTATTTGGTGAGCGAAAGCAAGAAAAACCTATGTAATGATTTGGTCGCCGAAGACTTCGACAGAGAGTTCATCTTCGATGCTTATATTTCAAAACATTTGTCGCCCTTTATTATGGCAGAACCCGCAAAAGCACTGATCCCCGGAAGGAAGGTTCAGGGAAATTGGAATCCACTTTTTCCATCAGACCTTGCATTGCTAAATGCCAGTACGGTGTATGTGTTTCAGCAAATAACTGACGCGGTCGAGCAAGATCTCGTTCCTTTTCTCAGCGATACGATAAATATATATGGAAAACTGTATAAGCAGAATTTCTCGACGAGAGATTACCTTGTCCTTTCAAACGCGAGCGGATCAAATCCTTGTGCGTCGTATATCAATCTCCGTAACCATGACAGAAGCCGGCTCGTAATTGATCAGACGCTATACTGGTATCTTGCCGCGACAGAAGAAGAGGCGATTTATATCACGGGACTGCTGAACAGTTCTGCACTTTGGAAAGCCATCTCAGATTTTCAACCTGAAGGTGGCTTCGGAAAAAGACACATCCATACGCTACCTTACAAGATTATTCCAGAGTTTGATGTGGAAAACGACACTCATATGAAAGTCGTCGAAACTACCAAGACGCTAATAGATGAATGGAATGATGTCTGCCAAAGCGAATTGTATAAAAAGCTGCTTGGGCCAAACAGCGGATCTCTGCCGAGCAGAAGAAGACGGCAACAAGCAAAAATTAAAGAGTTGCCCTCTTATGAGCAATATGCAACAGCTTGTTCAGAAGTTCTATGCTGAATAGACAAGGAAGATTCATATGGATATAAAAGCAAAACTTCGCCCTTTCTATGTGGCTAAGATGCTCTATGAGCAGACAGATGAGGACCATTATCTGACGATAGCTCAGATCATGGAGCAGCTCGAAAAAGACTATGGTATTTCAACCTCTCGCGGAACTGTGGGTGATGACATAAAAGCACTCCAGGAGCTCGGAGTTGAAATTGAGGTTGTCCCTTCGACGCAAAAGCGTTTCTCGCTCATTGGCCGGCGATTTGATCTGCCGGAACTCAAGACATTGATTGACGCTGTAGAGTCTGCAAAATTCATACCCAAGAAGAAGAGCGCCGCCCTGGTTGAAAAGCTCGGTTCTCTCACAAGCCAGCATAATACGGAGAAGCTTGTTCGCAATGTTGATGTAGAGAATCGCCTCAAAGCCGACAACGAGAAGGTCTACTACATCATGGAGGCGTTGAACGACGCGATCAATGCCAGCAAGAAAGTGTCGTTCCAGTATTTCACCTACAATGTCCGAAAGGAGCAGAAGCTGAAATACGATGGCTACACCTATGTGTTTAGTCCGTATAAGCTGATTTGGAATGGCGATTACTATTATGTGGTTGGCTTCTCTGAAAAGCACAAAGGGATCGGCAGTTTCCGCGTAGATCGCATTGCCAGATGTCCCAAAATCCTTGATGAAGACGCTGTGCAGCCTCCGAAGAACTTTGACCTGAATGTCTACCTAAACTCAATGTTTCGGATGTACAACGGCCAGAGAAAGCAGATCGAATTGGTGTGCAGCAACGATGTTATGGATGCGATCATAGATAAGTTTGGTAAAGATGTTCATGTGCTGGCCAATGATATGAAATCCTTCCGCGCCGTAATTGAAACCTCTGTTGGTAGCGTCTTTTATAGCTGGATATTTGGGTTTGGAGGAAGAGTTGCAATTAAGTCTCCCGAAGATGTTAAAGCGGAGTATGCCGAAATGGTACGGACTGCTGCGGAGGCACTTTCTGAGTAAGCAAAACGAACACCGCAATTTGGAGGATATCAATGCTGGATAATAAAGGATTCGACTTGTGGGCAGACGGATACGACAAAACTGTAGGCGTATCTGATGAAGGAAACACCTATCCTTTTGCCGGATATAAAAATGTGTTGGGAACCATCTATAAGACCATTATGGAGAAAAAGAACGCTGTTGTCCTGGACATTGGCTTCGGCACCGGAACGCTCACAACGAAGCTGTACGAAAACGGCTGTAACATCTACGGCCAGGACTTTTCAGCGCGGATGATTGAGCTGGCTTCCGAAAAGATGCCCAACGCTCATCTATATCAGGGCGATTTCACACAGGGATTGGTAGAGCCTCTCTTGGCACAGCGCTATGACTTCATCGTAGCGACCTACTCCTTGCATCATCTAACCGATAAACAGAAGGTCTCCTTCCTGCGTGTGCTGTGCGATCATCTGAACCCAGACGGACAGATTCTGATCGGTGACGTGGCCTTTGATAACCGAAGGCAACTGGAACAGTGCCGGAAGGACGTGGGTGACGAATGGGATGACGATGAAATCTACTTTGTTGTAGACGAGCTCAAAGGAGAATTCCCGGAGCTCGGTTTTAAGCAGATCTCTCACTGCTCCGGTGTTCTGTCCATCCCTGCAAGGATTTGATAAAAGCTAAAAGGAGAACCTCCTGCTGACAGTTCGGGATATGACGGAGGATAGATGATGAAAATAGAATCTGATAACATTATTCTACGCGATATGATTGAGTCCGACATTGAGGACTATGTGCGTTGGTTCACGGTGGAACGTGAATGGGAAAACTGGGATGCTCCCTGGGAAAAAGAGGATACTTGCAAAGAAACCGAGCGTAAAAGATGGATGGAATACTATGAATCTGTGAAAGATCGTCCGGATGATGCACATCGGTGGAAGTTTGAAATCGAATGGAACGGCAGACACATTGGCTGGGTCAGTTCCTACTGCATTGACGAAAACTACAAATGGGCTGGAAAAACCGAGGACTGTCAAACTGTTTACCATGCCGTTGGAATTGATATTTGTGAACCGGATGCGTGGGGTAACGGCATCGGAACAAACATTCTCCGTACCTTTATGAACTATTGTTTTGAGAACGGTATGAACGAGCTTTACACACAAACCTGGTCGGGCAATGCCCGTATGCTCCGCTGTGCCGAAAAGCTCGGTTTTGTAGAATGCGACAGAGACGTCGGCGCGCTGGAGATTGATGGGCAGAAATATGATGGGCTGACTTTCAAGATAAATAAATGATTACGCACAGATCATTTCGTAGTGTGAGGATAAATCGATGAGCAGAACAGAAAATGTTGAACTGACAGTATTATGCTTAATCGAAGACGGCAATAAGATCCTGCTTCAAAACAGGGCAAAGAAGGACTGGCAAGGGTACGCATTGCCGGGCGGGCATGTGGAACCCGGAGAATCTTTTGTTGATGCAGTGATCCGTGAGATGAAAGAAGAAACTGGCCTAACGATCCTTGATCCGAGATTGGTTGGAGTAAAACAGTTTCCCTTAGAGAATGGAAGGTATGTTGTCCTGTTGTTTAAGGCAACACAGTGGTCGGGTGATCTTATCTCATCAGAGGAAGGCCAAATGGAATGGATCAAGTACAGTGACCTTTCTGTAGTAAAAACCGTGGATGATTTTGATGATCTACTGAAAGTGATGAACACGCCGGAGCTGACTGAATTTCAGTATTTGGTTTCGGGAGATGAATGGACGGTATCAATTAGATAAATCGGAATTTGAGGAGGATTAACATGACGGTTGATGTATATGAAAATTGCCCTATTTAT
>ERZ791618.523-NODE-523-length-18365-cov-1.856690_pt1 | contig 18365 bp, 13 predicted proteins | sample MGYA00510059_ERZ791618 | MGnify/ENA primary metagenome ERZ791618 (study PRJEB30046, sample SAMN00715159) | human gut metagenome | study: EMG produced TPA metagenomics assembly of the A metagenome-wide association study of gut microbiota in type 2...
CGCGCCGTTAAACACAAAAATATCATTTACTCCATAGAAAACTTGTAACTTGTTGGGAGTAACAACGGTTGAAGGAGCATTGTCGTACCAAGGAATGCAAAGGAAGAAATGCCATTTAGGATTTTCCTTCTTATTTATTACATGCTTCTGAATGAGGGCTCTATACCATGATGCTACTTCTGGTTGGTTGTAATATTTACTATAAAAGAAAAAAACAGGTGATTTGTAGACTGGGTAGTCTTCAGGCGAATCGGCAAAATTGAAAACTTGGTCGGACGGACTGACAGTATTAACATAATAGCGTGCAGTTTTACTTATACCGGGGAGTTCTCCCAATCCGTAGTCGGTTTTGAAATTATCATTAAGTAATTTTAAGAACATGGCAAGATGCATTGTGGTATATTCCCAATAACTAGGTCCTTCATAGCAAACTCCATCAGGTTGGAAATGTTTTAGGCAATTGGGTATATATTTCACGGCATTGTCTATGATTTCTTTGGCTAAATCAGGGTAATCTTCACTGATGGCCAAAGCGCCAAAGGACATACCTGTGTTACATACTACATTCCAATTTGTTTCGCGTTTAGCCCAGCTTCCTTCGTCCCCGTTTTTATACTCTTTTAAGGCTATTAGAAGAGCATGTTGAAGAATACAGTTTTTTGCTTTTTGCCGAATCTCCGGTGAAAGGTCATGGTACAGCCAATCATAAGCAATTGATACTGCAATTGTCATTTCTGCCGTATCGAGAAAATGAACTTTATTCCAATCGGGATATTTACAGATCCATTCTAGGATGGTTTCTGATTCTTTGAGAAAAGATTGTTCTTCAAACATTCTATAGGCCAATGAAAGTGTAATTAGGCGATAGACATAATCACGTGCGGCAGTAAGCAAGGCACTAGTCCCTGTCTTATAAGGATATTGGTCGGCTCCAATCAGTTTTTGAGCTTCCTCACGTAGATAGACGGACAGTTCTTTCATTAATGGATCTGTAACCATCAATTCACGTACCCTTTCTTCCTCTGCAGCAGAAAATAGCAGTCGGGGGTGTTCTGCTAAGAAAGGATCTTTGTCATCTATATCTTCTTTTTCGTTTCCTACTGGAGAGTCAGATTTTCCACACGATGAGAATAGCGGAAAAAGAAAGAAGGATAAAATCAGTAAAAATCTTGTTGTCATAATGAATGTTTTTTTATCGGACAGATGCTTGAAAATGACATCGGTCCGATATGTTTCTGTTTTAGATAATTAATTCCCCCAACCGGGGTTTTGTTTTAAATTTGGATTCTTATCTATTTCTGTAGCCGGAATAGGCCAAAGATAATCTCTTTCGGATACTTTTCGTGTATAATACACTACACCGGTAAATCCGGTTTCCTGCTTATTGTTGAGTTCTTCAAGTACTCCCCATCTTTTCATATCGCTGAAGTTGAGTCCCTCGGCAGCGAATTCTACCATACGCTCATGGCGTATTCTCTTAAAGATTTCCTCCTTGTTATCTGCTTTTAGCCATTCGGGACCGCTGTTAATTCCTGGCATCTTTACGCGTTTGCGTACTTGGTTAATCAATGTAACGGCTTCATCTTGTCGATTGATTTCGTTGTAACATTCGGCAAGCATTAGTAATACATCGGCATATCGAATAATTGGGAAATTGATAGGCGTATCTTCACGGTTGTTTATGGCCCCGTTCATATCTCCTTCTGCTACAAACTTGCGGAACAAATAAGAGTCGGTCATGCTGCCGTTGTGGCGGATCATCCCGTTGGATTCGTGGGCACCTTTCGCAACCACAAACTCACAAATTTTGTTTGCATTGGATACCCATCCTTTGTAAGTAGTGTAAGGCAGAATAATACTCATTTTCATTCGGGGATCACGTTGTTCGTACATGTCAAGCAGTATCTGCTTGGTAGACGGATATTTCGTTACTTTCTTTTTATCGCTTGATAAGGTGGCTCTAAAAGTTTTATCCTTTATTTTTTTGTCGACGGTAAAATCTGGAATGACTTCTTCCCAATTAAACGCGCGTCCATCTTTCCATTCGTACGAATCGACCAACGAAGTTGAAGCCATAACATTGTTCCAACATCCTCCAAATGATGCACGGGTACCCATATAGAAAGTGCTAGGTATACCTATATCTTGGCCTAGACCTCCCAGGTTTTGAACGGCAAAAATCATTTCCGAACTTTCGTCACCACCAGGTTTAAATAAATTCTCGTAACTTGAATAAAGGTATGCTTTTTACTGTTGATAACTTCTTCAAACACTGTAGCTGCCTCGGCATATCGTTTGGCATAGAGAAGAACCTTACCCTTGAGTGCATAGGCGCCATTCTGTGTGACGCGGCCTTTCGCATCACTGCTTCTGTCGGTAGGGAGGGTTGCGATGGCGTCATCCAAATCTTTAAGAATGAATTTTCTTACCTCATCGATAGAAGAACGAGGATTCAACATATTGGCAAAATCTTCTGAGACAATTGTTTTTTCATCATAAATGGGTACCCCGCCAAAAAAGTCTGTTAAATAGAAGTAGAATAAGCTGCGTAAAAATTTGGCCTCACCCATAAGCGTTGCGATTTCACTGTCTGTAGCATGTATCTTCGGTATGTTTTGAATTGCTAAATTTGCCCTGGCAACGCCTTCATACAGATAAGTCCATCTGTTTAGGATGCGATTATCGAGACTGTTATAGGTTCCGCGTGAAATATTCTCATTGCCGTGTTCCCCGTATCCGGTACCTACCTCTCCCAGACAATCGAGTGAGAAATAACTTCCGAAAATATAATAATTCTGAAACATGGCATAGATGGCATTGATTCCCTGTTCTGCATGTTGCTGTGTTTTCCAAAACGTATTGGTATTTATCTTGTCCTCTGGATATCTGTCAAGGTCATAGCAAGCACATACCGAAAGAATTGCGACGATAACTAATAAAATTGATATATATTTTTTCATATTCGTATAGATTAAAATGTTAAATCAATTCCTATAACGGCTTTTTTCATGGTCGGATAGTTCATCCCACTCACTTCTGGGTCAAAGCCTTTGTATTTGGTAAATGTGAAGAAATTCTCCAAACTTCCGTAAATTCTGAACTTCTCAACTCCGAAACGAGCTACAAAAGTTTTGGGCAATGAGTAGCCTAACTGAATGTTTTTTATCTTGAGGAAAGCCTTGTTCTCAAGATAAAAATCAGAAATCTGAGTATTACGTTTATCTGTATAATTCAATAAGCGAGGATATGTTGCATCTGTTCGTCCTTCATACCAACGCCCATCGGCAATCTCTTTGTTGATTTGATAGCCATGGCGTACGGTTGGAGTATTGTAGCCTTCTTGTTGCCAATAAACCTTTACTCCACCGATACCTTGAAATATGGTTGAAAAGTCGATACCTTTGTAGGTAACTCCGGCATTTAATCCATAGAAGAACTTTGGATTCGGACCGTCACTTACAATTTGACGATCGTCTTTATCAATGATTCCATCGTTATTTGTATCCTTGTAGAGTAAGTCTCCTTTTTCGGGTTTTCCATAAGTGGCGAATGGATTGATTTTTTTGCCATTCTTATCCAACGGAGCATTGTCAATCATATTTTGTACCAATTGTAAGTCTTCATCTGTTTGAATGATTCGGTCAACTAGAAGCATGTATCCGGCATTGATTGGGTAACCTTCCCATAAGACCTTCGCACCGTTGATTTCACGACCGTCGACTCCTGTACCTTTGTATTTGTTTACTTCGTTTTTAACATAGGTGAAGTTACCGTTAATGTAATAACTGAAATCACTTACTTGATCTTGCCATCCCAATGAAAGTTCAATTCCCTTATTGGTTACTGTGGCACTGTTCTGTTTTGGTATAGATGTAGAACCGTGCACGGCAGGTGTAGGGAGATTTATCAAGATGTCGACAGTTCGTTTATTGAACCAATCAATGGTTCCCGATAGACGATTGTTGAAGAGACCGAAATCTAATCCTATATCTGTGACATAGGTAGACTCCCAAGTGACAGAGGCATTGGAAATCGCTGATTGAGCCATACCGATTGCCGGTTTATTGTTGAATAATAAACTGTTTTTCCATATAAAGAGATTGCATCATAATTACCGATTGAGTTGTTTCCCAATGAACCATACGAAACTCTAAGTTTTAAGTTATTAAGACCTTTGCTTACAATATTCTCCATAAATGCTTCTTGATCCAGACGCCATGCTGCTGATAAGGATGGGAAATATCCCCAACGCTTCTTTCTTGCAAAACGTGAAGAACCATCAGTGCGCAAATTGAGTTCAGCAAGGTATTTATCCTTCCAACCCAGGTTGATACGTCCGAAGAAAGAACGCATTGCCCAAGAACTTATTGATCCTGAAGCAGAAGCGTCACCTGTTGCCGCGTTGAGTACATTGAGGCTGATGTCAAGAAGGTCCTGTTTGTTTGCAGAAAAGCTTTTAGAAGTGTATTGATCTTGACTGGCACCGACGAGTGCCTTGATTGTAAACTGTTGGTTGAATAGCTGAGCTTCGTAACGGGCAACAATATCTCCGAAATTACGTTCGATATTACTTTGTGAATTGGAAATACTTGTTTTCCCTTTTGGCGTATACGTTTCTGAATCAAGTTGGAAGTTCCATCCATTCACAAAAATAGGCTTTTTTTCTGTGAGCGAATGTACAAACTCAGCACTGTAGGAGGCTGTAACTGAGAAACCTTTGAACGGGGTTATAGTCCCATAGAACCTTGCCTTGTATCTGTTGCTGCGTTTGTTCCCTTCCAGGCTGTTGAGCTTCCTGAGCGGATTATTTCCTGCAGACTGAGCGTTGTCTTCTACATTATTCATGGCACCATAACGTCCGTCAGGAGCACGGAATACCATACCCGGTGTAGTAGCTACTGCTGTTTTGAATACATCGCTGACTGATGATACTCCCGAATCAGAGATCCATCCGCTGGCCTGCAAACCAATTTTGATCCATTTCTTTACATTGGCATCTATATTGATACGCGCATTATAAGATTTGTGGCCTGTATTCTCCATTACACCGGGATCGTTGTTATATCCGAAAGAGGTATAAAAACGAATCTTATCTGTTCCTCCACTCACCGAAAGCGTATGAGTGGTTGCGGTGGAAGGACGGAATGTTTCTTTAACCCAGTTTGTGTTCGGATAAAGCAATGGATTTTTCCCTGCATCATTTTTCCAAGCATCGATCATAGGCTGCGAGAAAGGCTCTTGTTGATTGGAGTTCAACAGACCTTCATTGATGAGTTCCATATAGTCGGCATAGTTTGATATCGGGGTTAATGTGCTACGGATTGATTCGAAGGCAACATATCCATTATAGTTGATTTTTATGCTACCTGCTTTACCTTGTTTTGTGGTTATTAAGATGACCCCATTTGCAGCACGTGATCCATAAATAGAGCAGAAGCAGCATCTTTCAATACTGAGATAGTGGCAACATCCTGGGGATTTACGGAATTGATAGATGCCTCAACCCCATCAATAAGTACCAAGGGCGCGGCTGAATTTAGTGTACCTTGTCCTCTTACACGGATATAGGCATTATCCTCACCAGGTTGATTACTTGAGGACATCACTTGGACTCCTGCAGCCATACCCGCAAGTGCATTTGAAATATTATTGATGGGACGTCCTTCGGTAATTTTGTCTACTGCGATGGAAGATACTGCTCCCGAAAGATTTACTTTTTTCTGGGTACCATATCCTACCACAACAACTTCGTTTAATTTTTGCGTATCTTCAACCATAGATATGGTGATGAAATCTTGGTTATCAACAGTTATGACATGATCTTTATATCCGATGTAAGAGATAACTAGTGTAGCCCCCGGTGAGACATTTAAAGTAAACTCTCCGTTAATATTTGTCACAGCTCCGTTATTTGAGCCTTTTTCCATGACTGTGGCGCCGATAATGGCTCCTGTTGCATCTTTCACGATTCCGCTGATTGTACGTTTTGTCTGTTGTACACCAACCACTGTCTTGCCATTGAATACGGATAATGGTTCAGCTACCGCAAATTCGGAAAAGGCAAATAGTACACTGAATGCAACAGATACTACTCCATAAATTCGGCATTTTTTGTAATAAGTCATCATAGTAAAATTATTAGTAGAACATGTTTTTCATTATAAATTACTTCCTCATTTTCTTCGATTAGGTCTTAGCATGCGAAAGTCAACCTTGAAGAAGACTGGGGGCGGTGATCTATAGTGGTGACAAATGTAGGGAAGATAGAAAGGAAATAGGGGAAAAAATCATCCGAAATAATAGCACCTATTATCTAAAAAAGGTGGAAAAACCTGGTTGTAGAGCTATTCAGACAATTTTTCCGCACTATTCTCCTTTTTTCTATATTCGGATGGTGCAATTCCAAAACTTTTTTTGAAGCAGCGGGTGAAATAACGAGATGAGCCAAATCCGAGCATATCGGATATTTCTGTAATTTGAAGTTGAGTGGACTGAAGCAGATGTGCTGCACGTTTGATTTTTTTACTTAGTATGTAATCATTGGGAGTAATACCTGTCAGAGACTTGAACTTAGCATATAACGAACTGCGGCTGAGTCCTAATGCACAAGCAAGGTGGTCAATATTAAACTCTGTGTCATCTATATGATTCTCTATAACACTATTTAATGCATCTAGGAAATGCTGATCAATGGGATTGTTGGCTATAACTTCAGTATCTGTATATCCTTGTTGTTGGAATTTTTTCTGTAGCATAAGTCGATTATGAACTAGATTATTGCAACGTACTAGCAATATACTAGTATTGAAGGGTTTAGTAATGTAGTCATCAGCTCCTTTTGTCAATCCTTCTATGTTTTGCTGTGTGGATGCAAGTGCGGTCAGTAATACAATAGGAATATGGCAAAGGTTGAAATCACTTTTAAGGTTTCACATAATTCAATCCCAGTCATTTCCGGCATCATTATATCACTGACAATAATGTCGGAAATTCCTCATGGGCTTTGTCAAGACCTTCTTTACCGTTGTGTGCCATAACTACTTCATAGGTTGAAGAAAACAAATTGGAAAGAACATTCAACAGTTCGTGGTTGTCTTCGACTAATAATACTTTCCGCTTTTCTATTGCATTGCTTTTTTTATCTGCATGAGGATCTATGACAGATTTTTCCTCATCGTTAATTACGTTAATTGAAATGTTTGATTCATGGAAAATATCTTTTCCTAACGAATTCTTGGATATACTCTTCGGAAGATGCCACATATTCATTGGTAGCAAATAGTTTTTTGTCCTTTTGTAATGTTACGATGAATGTACTTCCATTGCCCGGAGTACTATCGACCTCGATTATACCATGATGCATCTCAACTATTGCCTTGCTTAAAGCAAGCCCGATTCCGGTGCTTGGTGTTCGTGTAATGGAGGAAACTTGATAAAATCGTTCAAAGATATGTTCCAGATATTCACGGTCAATACCTATTCCAGTATCAATAACCTTTATTTTTATAATTTGAGACTCATTTTCTATCTGGACTATCACACGATCATTCTTCTTAGTATATTTGAATGCATTGGAGAGCAAATTGAAAAAAACTTTTTGCAGTTGTTTTGCATCAAACCAACAATATACTTTTGGTTCATTGCTACTGAATTGATACTCGATCTGTTTGTTAGAAGCATACTCCTTGAACGACAAAAATATCTCGTTAACAAATGAAACGATATCCTGCTTGGAAACTTTTAGTTGCATCTGTCCTTGTTCCAGTTTTCTAAAATCGAGTAATTCACTAATGAGGTTCATCAATAGTTGTGAGTTTCGATAGATATCAAGTATTTTGTTTGATAGGGAAATCGAACTGATTCTGCTTTTCATCAATACTTCCGATTGTGAAATGATTAAAGTAAGTGGAGTTCGGAACTCATGCGAGATATTAGAGAAGAATTGCAGTTTGGCTTGATTTATTTTTTCTAAATTTTCTTTTTCTTTACGTTCAAGTTCAAGAGAAGCCTTGAGCATATATTGCGATTTCTGAAATTTATAATAACTGGACAACAAACCAATGATGGTGACGAGATAGAAAATACTAGCCCACCATGTGGCATACCATGGAGCATGTATTTGGATATTGAGCATAATCTTTTGTGGTTTCCAACCGGATTGGTTTACTTCGGCTTCGCGAATGACTAGTGTGTATTTCCCGGGATTTAGGTTGGTATAGCTTATTCGAAATTATTGCAAGACAGCCATTTGTCATCAAAACCTTCAAGACGATATTCATATTGAATTTCATTGAGGGAGCTCACATAATTATTAGATGCAAAATTTATGATCAGATTGTTTTGGTGATGACTTAATTCTATATTACGAGTCAAGGCAAGATTGTAATGTAGAATACTATTTTCTTTGCGTGGAATGACTAACTCGTTGTTGACATAGAGCTGGGTAAAATAGAGATTGTAGATTTTGGGGGATTGATAAAGTTGTTGCTCATAAAATGTTGCAAATCCGTTGGTTCCTCCTACAAAAATTTCACCATCTTTTGTAACCAGAAGACCACATCCTATGTTAATTGCTGTTAATGGAATGCTCTTTAGGTCAATCACTCTGAAGTCTTCATGTTCAGGAGAGAAAAAGGAGATTCCTTTGTTTCCTGAAATGATAAGATCTCCCAAGGTGGAGATTGCTATCTCATAACAGTAGTTACTTGCGATGCCACTGTTATGGCTATTGTAATTCTTGAATTGTTTTTTCTCTTCCTCATATAAAAATAGTCCGTCACCACGGGTTGTAATGAATATTCTGTGGTCACGATCTTCGATAATTTGTGTGATGATACTGCTTTTCAATCCTTTTTCATTAGGCTTAAATTCTATATATTGATCTGTATGTTGTAAATCAGTCAAAAAGATTCGGTTATTATATGACAACCATAAACGGTTTTTCGAGTCAATAAAAAAACTACCATTACCGAAGAAAGTATCAATGGGTACTAATCGTGCGATTTTTTTTGAATCAAGATTCATGGAAAAAATTCCATTGGGTGAGGTGAAGATAAGTAGATCTTTATAAATACCTATATTGTTGATTTTGTCACCCACTAAACGCTCATATCGTGAATTATTGAAAAGCAGATTTTCGAACCGATTATTCTTAATATCGTAGATACATAGTCCACCTGTATAGGTTCCGATGTAAAGCTTGTCCCGTTCTGGTGAATAAGCTATGGCTTTCAGATTGTTATGAGCTATACTGTTACTCCCGTGGCTAGATTGGAAATTGCTGAGTTGTTTGGTTGTACGGTTGAAGTAGTTTAGACCACCTCCTTCTGTACAAATCCACACATTGCCAGTCTTGTCTTCTACCATTTTTCCTACAAATGGATAACTTAGCCCACCGTTTCTTGCCTCATACACGGAGAAAAGATTCATTTCCGGGTTAAAGTAATTTACTCCACCGTAATATGTTCCAATCCAAATCGTACCCTGCCGGTCTTTGTATAGTGGAAACACTGAAGAATGCGAAAGATTTCCTTGGTAAGGCCCTTGCTGGTAGCATGTGAACAGGTCGTTGTTAGGGTTATATTTGTTTAATCCGTTAAAAGTGCCAATCCAAATATTCCCATAATTGTCCTCGGTAATGCCGCGAACCAAATTGCTTGATAGAGTGTTTGGATTGCCAGGGTGATGTTCGAACAATGAAATGTGATTTTTCGGGTCAATCTTAAATAAACCGCTCCCACGAGTTGATATCCATACGTTACGTTTAGAGTCTTGATAGAGTGATTGGATATGGATATTGGTAAGTACTTCTTGCAGCGGTTTAGTCTCTTCATATAGATAAAGTCCTTTGGGGGTTCCTATCCAGCATCGTGCGCTTTTGTCTACTAAAATAGCATTGGCATAATGACGCGTAGTAGGTAATTTGCATTTGAAGGTTATTGCATGGTTTTCACTGTGATAGGTCAGAATCGAGTCGTTGCTACTGATCCATATCTCTTGTCCTTTGGTTGTCATCGAACGGACATTCTGTTTGAAAAGTGTACTAAATTGTTGAGTATATACGTTGTATCCGATGAGTTGATCGTCTGAAATAAAAAATACATTTCCTATTTCATCGGTCGATATGAATTGTGTTTTGTTACCAATTTGAATAGAATCAGCCTCTGTTTCTTTCAGAACTTCAGTACGGTGATTTTTACACCGTCGTAATAACATACGCCTTCTTCTGTACTGAACCACATTCTACCCAATGCGTCTTGACAGATAGATAAAACAGAAATTTGAGGAAGGCCATCTTGAATTCCTATGCGGGTGAAATAGATAGCGAATAGCTGTTGGAGAGCACAACAGTAAAGCATTAAGAACAGAAGATAAAAGCGTTTCATGGCATTTTTATCAATTCAAGATTAGTAAAAGTTCTTATATTTCAAGTGAGAATTATTCTCTTAAAGTGTTGATTGATGTTCTAAAGCATAAAATATACACAAAGATACTCAATTATTTTAAAACTTCATATTTTTGAAGGAAAAAATGAAATTGAGAAAGAGATAATATTATTCACATCTAAAATGTGCAGATAAACTTATTGAAATTCTTGGTACCATTCGGATTGAGAAAGCATGAAGGAATATTTTGTAAAATTCTATAAACTAGCGAAGTGTGATTTGTGAAACTTTTTCTTATGACGAGATATGTCATAAAGATTATTATAGCAACAGTCATTTCCTAGGGTTCGCCATTACATAAAGGAATTTATGGCATGATGTAGTTTGCTTACGTTCTTGGCTCTTATAGCTATTCGCATTTCCCAATATGAAAAGGAATAGTTGTTATTCATTTTCTAATTCTCAAACATTCTGCTGCGTGCAAGCATACAAGCACCCACCACACCTGCCTTATCCTTTAGCTTGGAAATTGTGATGGTAGCATCTTTATTGACTAAATTCAGGGAGTATTTTCGTATTACAGTTTTGATAGGCTGATTATATAATCTCCAGTTGATGACAGTGTGCCTCCAATAATTACCAATTCGGGATTGAATATACTGATCAATCCGGCTATTTGTCTTCCTAGTTTCTGCCCAATTTCCTCTACTATTTCGATGTATAGTAGATCCTCCCTATTTACTGCTGGACGGAAACAGAGAGTAAAGGGTTTTATGAGCCTGTTGTTGTTCAAGACTTTCCTCTTCGTGGCAAGAAAGTCTTTTTGAACCTCCGTCGTCGCCGTTGGATTTTGAAAAGCAGCAATGAGTATATTTCCCGCAATTGGCGTATGGTGGCTGAGGGTACTCGTTTGACGCAAGACTTTGCGTCTTTTTTAAAAGAACTATATTGATAATTATCCGATCAGTTGCAAGTTATTGGGTACTTTATATGGCGTTGACGGGGATTTGTTGGAACGTCAATACCGCAACCATTTAAGTAATTACCTACACTGGGATCAGCTTGCTCACGCAGAGAACTGGCTCCTGTTTGAGAAGAACATTGGTGCCTACGTCTGTATTGACGAAGTGGCTCTTTCCCGTGGAGAACTCTATACTGTGTTGATTAATAAAGAGACTCACGGTGGTAAAGGCAGTATTATTGGTATCATTAAAGGTACGGATGTTTGCACGGTTACCTCTGTCCTGCTTAAACTTTCGCGTCGTCGCCGCTACCAGGTGCGTGAGATAACATTGGATATGGCTCCCAATATGGAACAGATTGCCCGGACTTGCTTCCCTGCTGCCAAACGGGTTACGGATCGTTTCCATGTACAGAAATTAGCGTATGAAGCGGTTCAGGAGATGCGGGTGAAAGCTCGCTGGGAGGCTTTGGACGAAGAGTCCATACAGATAGCTTACGCCAAGGCCTGCGGAAAGATGTATCATGCGCCCGTTTTCGCCAATGGAGATACAAGAAAACAGTTGCTGGCAAGGAGTATTTATCTGCTTTACAAAAAAGAATCGCTATGGACTCAGTCTCAAAGGATACGGGCCGAGATTCTATTTAAAGAATATCCCGATATAAAGAAAGGATATTATATGGCCATGCGGTTAGGATCAATCTATCATCAGTGTAAGTTTAAAGATATAGCTTTGACAAGGCTTGCAAGGTGGTATGATGAAGTAGACAAAGCGGGGTTTCTCACCTTTGGAAGGGTAGCGCGCTCGATACAAACGCACTATATGAATATAATAAACTTCTTTGAAAGAAGGGCTACCAATGCAGCAGCAGAATCATTTAATGCTAAAATCAAAGCGTTCAGGGCACAGTTCAGAGGAGTAAGAGATAAAGCATTTTTCTTGTACAGACTCGCTAAATTATATGCATAAAAACGAAAGCCCTCAGATTCTTACGTTGATCCCCCCTTTATCCCACTATTTTGCCTATTCTTGGAAAAGAAAAATCCCCGAACTTCTTTGAAATTCAGAGATTTACATCGTCTTTCTTTTCTTAAAAGTGGTGCCACCAAGAATCGAACATTCAAAGTTCTTTGTTTTTAAAGTCCTGATAGACAGCACTAAATATTATATCGTTAAAATCGAAACCATTGAATTAGCCATATACCTAATCTCAATTATTTCAATCTTTATCGCTGTCATTTTTTGACGGTGTAAAGATATGGAAAAGGTTCGATTCCTCCAAATAGTATTGGGATAAAATTACAGAAAACTTTATAATGTATTCATTTATACTGGAATGAACGGCATATATATGAAGAGAATGTCTTTAGGAAAATTCCCGAAGACGTTCTCTTCTATATTGTCGGCTTTTAAAAAGCTTCCATCCTGTTTTCATCCAGCAGTTTTATAATATCCTTTTCTTTATAAAGTATCCTGCCTCCCAGCCGGTAATAGGGGATAAGTCCGGTTGTCCTGTGTTCAACCAGTGTCCGGCGTGTTATCTTCAGTGATTCGGACAGTTCAGCTTCGGTGATATACCTGTCACCGTTCAGGACAGGCCTGTATCTGTCCGGTTTGCTTTTTAAGAGTTCAGTGATGTGTCCAATATCCTGGAAGAAGCGGATAATCTCCGGACTTTCCCTTGTCAGTAAGTCATGTGCCATATTTCTTTGCTTAATTGTTTCCTTTTTGTAACAGTCCTTCCATGTATGTGATGATGTCTTTTTTCCGGTAATAGATTTTCCTGTCTATCCTGCTGTACGGGATTTTTCCCGTGCTGCGTAAAGTAAGCAACTTTCTTGGAGAGATATCCATCATGATACATGCTTCCTGATTGTCCATCCATTCCGTCAGTCTTTCCTCCTGCCGTATTCCTCTTCCTGTCCGGATATCTCGGATAATTGAGCTTAACGCCTGCTTTATTTCTTCAAATGTTGTGGCTTCGATACTGATCACTTCCATAAGCTTTTGATTTTTTGTCCGATGCAAAGATATGCTGCCGGTAAGTTTGTCTCCAAGTCTCTGACTACAGGTGTCAGCAGATGTCGTCAGATTTCACGGATAGCTGGTCAAATTGTAAATCGTATTTACAATTTGTACCCGAACTTTACAACATCCGGGATTACATTTTACAGTGCTTTTTGTAATTTTTTATTTTATATTTCTTTGTGAATTAGAATGTTATGTAAAAAGATGGATTCGTTTTTTTGAATCCGGCATGTAATTTTCATTATAGTGTAATATACTCTTGTAGTGCGCACAGGAAGAGTATTCAGGTAATCACTTTTTAAAACAATGGAGGATATGCCATGATGTATATAGATAATGAGGTACTTGAGAAAATGATAATGACTATGGTGGAAGGTTTTAATCGCCTTGAAAAGAAACTTGACCGTATGAACCGCCTGAAAGACTGCCTGGACGGCGACACCTTGCTGGATAACTGTGACCTTGCGCAGCTTCTGGGCGTGACGCAACGGACCATTGCCCGTTACCGTGAAAAGGGGCTTATCCGCTACTACCAGACGGACGAGAACGGTAAGAATTTTTATCGTAGTTCGGAAATACAGGATTTTTTGCGGCAGAGGGGAAAGAAAAAATAGGTTCAATTATTTATATTTGCGGGAACCTGTTATATTTTTGCAGCTTAAGGATTCGGTATGAAAAAAGAAAAAGATTTGTTTGTCGCGGTTTTGATTGACGGCGATAACGCTTCTTCCGAGAAGATGGAAGATGTGATGCGGTTTGTATCTCGCTATGGTACTGCCGTTGTGAGACGTATATATGGTGACTGGACTAAAAAAAAACTTTCCGGTTGGAAGGATGCGGCAAGGGATTATTCGTTCAGGATGGTGCAGGCTTCCTCTTTTGTGCAGGGAAAGAATACGACGGATATTGCGTTGGTTATGGATGCGATGGACATCCTGCATGAGGGGCGGGTCGGTTGTTTTTGTCTGGTTGCCAGTGACGGGGATTATACCTTGCTGGCACAACGTATCAGGGAGAGTGGCCTGATGGTTCTTGGTTACGGGGAGGGAAAGACGCCGGTGGCACTGGTACGTTCCTGTACCGGGTTTCTGTTAGCTGACCGGAAGGAGGAGAAGCCTTTTCAGGAAAATACACCTGAATTTTTATTCAAAGAGATATGGAATACTTTGATAAGGCTTTTGAAAGGCTGCTGATGGTAAGGCGGAGGTTAGCCTGTCTTTGATTGGAGGTGCGCTGAAGAAGCTGATGCCCAAATTCAAAGTGAAAAGGTATGGCTGCAGGACGCTTGGCAAATTGTATGAAAGGCTTGAGAAATACGAACTGGTTAAAACAGGAAAGGGTGTTGCCGGATTAGTGGGATTAAGTCCTGAATCCGGTTCCGGTTTTATACGGATTGAAAAAAAATACCGATGCTTCCCTTGTCGCAGCAACTGTTGGCGGCAAGGGAGGCTGTCTGTTTCACATGGCTTATACCGGTATCGGATTAACCCGGAGTGTGTCCAGATTGATATATGCTCCCCGGTACAGGGTTCTTCCTTCCTTGAACATCTTCCATAGAATGTCACAGCCGACTTGTGCCAGTATGGAGTTGATGTACAGGTCCTGTCTTTCCAGTGCTTCCGCCAGTGAGCAGCTCGGTCCGGAGTCCTTCTCTTCTATTGTGGAATAGTTCACCTCCTCGGTGATGACATTCATTCCGGGTACCGGCATGAATTCTTTTGATGCCGGTTGCCGTATCTTGTTGCGGACAGTACCTATGAAGACTTGCCCGGTGGTTTGCGCATTCCCGAAATCCATCCAGTAATAAACCGCCCTTTCATTGTTTACGGAGGCCTCCCTGTATTTTTTCAGGAATCTCCACAGTTCCAGTCGTGAGCGGGTATTGTCCGTGCAGGTGATGATGATATTTGCCGGCCTTGTCCTGTCATCCCTGTTTTCCTGTGTTTTCCGTACGGGATAGCGGCAGTTTTCCGCCGTCCATGTTGTTCCGAAAAAACGGTTGACGCGTGTGACGGCCGCTGTCGCCTTGCCTTGCCCCAGCTCCGTCTCACTGAAAAGCTGGCGTCCTATGTTGGCTTCCGTGATAATGTCGGGATCGAATACGGTGACGTGCAGTCCCGGATGTCCCAGTGCCTGCAACGCGACGTTCATGCGTGCCAGGTTGGTTATGACCTGTGATCCCGTGCCCCCTGCACCCGCAACATGGATGGTGACGGGATGGTAAGGTTTCAGCAGGTAGCTGTCCGTATAATGAATCTTTTTCATGCCAGTATGTCTTTAAGTTTCTTCCCGGATTGTTGTAACTCGCTGTAATCAAACGGATTGTTCCGTACATGTTCTGTTACTGAAACCAGATTGCTGCGGGTCGGGTCCTGCCGCCTCCCAAATGTGAGAACTCGCTCATCCAGAAACGTTTTCCCAGTATTCCTGAAATTCATGAAAATCCATGTCCTGCGGTTTCTTTAGCGATGAGTTGCCCAGGCAGACGTCCGCCCCGGTTACATTGAAGAACGGTGCCAGATACAGTTCTGTCCGCTCTTCGGGGATTGTTCCCTTGAAGGCGTGTATGTCCATGCATTCCCGTTCCACCACGTAGATGACGCCCGGTACGTTGAATGTCCCGTTTGTAATGTGCAGCCCGTCCTGGAAGTACATTTTTCTCTTCTGCGGCGGATTGTACCATATGTACCTTTCGCGGCCTTTTCTGGAGTCGCACAGGAGCATGTTCCCGGGGATGCGTCCGTGCGGGATTCCGCTCATGCTTTCCGTGTATGATTCCACCAGTGAGTTCATGAACTCATAGGTTACCGGAATGCCGGCTCCCATCCGTCCTTTCTCATTGACAGGCCTAAGTTCGAGATAACTTCGCGGGATCGAGTAACCTGCCGTTTCGCATTCATAGGCGACAAGTACCGCTCTGGGATGCATGATTTGCTGCATCTGTATTGTCAGTTCATTCATTTTCCTGTTTTATTAGAAGTTGTTTGTAATGAGTTTTGTGAAGCGTGCGAGCCATTGGGAGAACCGCTCCGGAAAGTCATCCATGGAGAAAGGCTTTTCCGTGTCCGGCGTCAGGTGGAATGTCGTGACGGGTGTGATCGCGTATGATTCCTGGTAGTCCGAGTTGAAATAGCTTTCCATTTCGTCGTTCATGGCGTCCTTTACCGACCAGGTGACCATGATCTGCGTCTCCAGTCCCACCGGCCTGAAATCAGGTGCCTCCTCGTATGCCCAGTCGTAGGAGTATTGCATGATGCTCGGGCTGCCGTGTGAAATGTATGCCGTACCTTCCGTGAGCAGTTCCAGCAATGCCCGCTCATAGTTCTTCTTTGTATGGTATTTCCGTATTTCCCCCTCCAGGTCCGCAAGAAATCCCTTTGGATTGTCCATTCTCTTCAGTATACGGTGCGCCTTCCCTTTTTCATACAGTCTGGCAAGTGCGGCCTTGCGTCTGATCTCTCCTGCCGTCGCCTCTTCGTCGTAGAGCCTGTAGTCTTCCAGGTAATCGTGTGCCATTTCGTAGTAGCTGGTATCCGTGCTTTTGGGTATGCCATGGTGTCGGGCGAGCTGTCGGATAAATTCCAGTGCTATCCTTCCGAGTTTTTCCGGCAGTCTCTCCGTGAATTCCAGCGGTATCCAGAACAGTTTATACTCCGGCCACTCATGGAACCGGTAGAGGCAGAAGTACAGCCTTCCGTTCTCCTCTTCCAGGTTGACATGCTCCGGGAGTATGGTGTCCATTGCCCGGTACAGTTTGATGATGTTCATCCTCGGTGATTTCCTGGTCGGGCGGAAAGGAAGCCTGAGGCCGACAAGCCCGCTGTATCTGAGTGCCGAACGGTACAGGAAATCAAAATTCTCCCTTGTCGTAAGGTTGATTTTTTCTCCCGCGCGGCTCTCCATATAGTAATCGGGGTAACGGGGAGAATTCTCCCCGTTAGAAAATCATTACGGTTCCTGCCGGCGGCAGCCTTCTTTTCTTTCTGCTGCCGGGTCCCCGGCTGATGTCTGTGCATCCGGCCTCGCTGATAATAAGTCGTGCCAGGTCTTCCGTTTGTAGTTCCGATAGCTGTCTGCATGCTGTCTCCTCCTTTTTCTTAGGGTTTGTTTTCTTTGCCATGGCTTATCCTTTCGTTCCTATGGTGGTTTTGAACCGGTATACCGCGCGGTCCTCTTCGAGTTCCGGCCCGTGCAGGGTTGCCGTGGTCAGTTCCGGATAGTTTATGGAATAGAAGTCCGTCACTTCGGAAAGGGACATTCTGCTGTCCGGGTCTTCCAGTGTCAGGGTGCCATTTCCTTTTTTCAGGATGAATACTCTTTTGAGTCCTTTGATATCAAGTGCCATATTATTTAAAGTTTTAATGGTTTAACAACATATAAGCTCCGCCTGTGTCTCGTCCTTCATACGGCATTCCTGCGGGAAGTCTATGTATTCCGCATACGGGTCTTCACGCAACAGTTCCCTGTCATTTTCATCGTCCTTGTCAAAAGTGAGCGCTTCTGTGGCCGGTTGTGGCGGTGACTGGTATTCCCTGCCCGTATTTTCCCGGGTTGTCTGTATGACGGTTGCTTGCGGCTGCAGGGGAACGGGTTGCGGTGTTCCCGGATAATATTGTGGTACGGGCTGCGGCTGTACTATCTGCGGCCGAGGCACCGGTTGTTGTACCGTTTGCGGGATTGCCTGCTGTACAGGCTGTTGTGGAGGTTGTGACGTGAACATCCGCATTTGTCCGTCAGGCCGGTTTCCGTTCGCCGTACCTTTTGCGGGCGGCTGTTGTGGGAGCGGCTGTGTATCCGTTTCAGGAAACAGGCAGCCCTGTGACGACTCCTTCTGCACTTCCTGTATCCTTGCCTCTATCTGTTTCTGCCTGTCCGTATCTGCGAGTACCTTGGCCTGCCTGAGGCAGGTTGTCGCTTCCGAGTATTTTCCTGCCGTGAACGCCTCCTCCGCACGTTTGAGGAGTTTTTCCATCTTTTCCTGTTTTTCACG
>ERZ791618.525-NODE-525-length-18328-cov-1.448312_pt1 | contig 18328 bp, 19 predicted proteins | sample MGYA00510059_ERZ791618 | MGnify/ENA primary metagenome ERZ791618 (study PRJEB30046, sample SAMN00715159) | human gut metagenome | study: EMG produced TPA metagenomics assembly of the A metagenome-wide association study of gut microbiota in type 2...
CATGGACAGGCTTCGGTAACCCGGCGCCAAACGTGATACTATTCCCGATAAATACGATATTCACATAACGTTTATTGTTTGCGGCTGAAGCAGACCAACACATAACGATACTTATTAAAATACATATGATTCCCTTAATTTGTCTCATGGCTCCCATTCAATTGATTCTCCTGCGAAGGTAAGAATAATTTGATTATCTCGGGATGTTTTTCAAGCCAAGCACGGGCTGATCGCGATTCCGTACGTGTCCCGTCTTCCATATAATACATCAATTCGCTCAGTTGTTCATCGGTTAACTTAAAGTTCTTGAAAAAAGAGGCTGCATATGGATCTTTCTCAGAGAATCCTTTCGTAGCGATAACCTCGATATGCTCCGAGTCTCCAAATTCCTCTTTCGGGTCTTCCAAGAATTTTAACGGATAACGTGAGAACATCCAATGAGGGGTCCATCCGGTAACCACGATCCATTCGTTCGCATCAATCGATTTCTTCAAGAAAGCAACCATCGTAGCCCCACTGGAAGATTTCAAATCAAAATCCAAAGAATAATCTTGAACCGCCTTATCCGCCGAGTTCATCAAACCGGCACCGGCATCGATCCCTATAATCTCACCTTTAAACTGATCTTTATGGGCATTCAAATCCTCGATGGAACGAATGGTAACGTACTCCGGAACTACCAAGCCCAATTTCGCATGCTCATAAACCGTTCCGAGTGTCTCAAGCCGGTCACCGTATTGTTCCATATAATCCGCATGGGTCACCGGTAACCATGCATCCATGAACACATCCGCTTTTCCCGAAGCGACAGAAGTAAAGATCGGGGCGATATCCGCATTTTTTAATGTTACCCGATATCCTTGATCCTCTAATATCACTTTGGCTAAGTTGGTCATAGCGATGCCCTCCGCCCAATTAGCGTACGCTATCGATATTTTCTTTCGATCCTTGCTATCCACACAACTGAAAATAAATTGTAAGGTCACTAAAAGCATACAGCATCCAATAATAATCGTAAATCGTCTCATATATCTATTTCTTTCTTTTCTATGTTTCTTATTTCTTTTGTTTATTCACTTTACCTTTCGCCCAGCCCTGCGTAATACGGTCCAAGATAATAGCCAAGATAACGACCGCTATACCTCCTTCGAAACCTAAACCTATTTTCATTTGGGTAATTCCTCGCAAGACAATCTCACCCAATCCTCCTGCCGAGATCATGGCCGCTATAACTACCATAGAAAGTGAAAGCATGATCGTTTGATTCACTCCCGTCATGATCGTAGGCAAAGCCAATGGCAATTGCACCTTATAAAGCAACTGAGAGGAAGTAGCGCCAAATGAGCGGGTAGCCTCCACAATATCGGCCGGGACTTGACGGATTCCCAGATCGGTCAGCCGTACAACCGGAGGCATGGCGAAAATCACCGTTGCGAAAGCGCCGGGTCCGGTCCCAAACCAAAAAACAAAACGGCTGGTATCAAGTAGACGAAAGCCGGCATCGTTTGCATCAAATCCAAGACCGGATGGATGATCTTATCCGCCCGATCACTGCGTGCGGTCCAAATTCCTAACGGAACTCCGATCATCAAGGCGATGATGGTAGAAGACAGTACCAAGGCCAAAGTCTGCATCGTTTCCACCCAGAAACCCATTCCGTAAATTAACAATAGACCCAATGCCGTGAACACGCCGACTCCTTTTCCTGCCTTGAACCAAGCCAACAATGCCAAGCCCAAAATCATCACATAAAACGGAATCCAAGTCAGCCCATCTTGAAAAGCATCGATAAATCCTCCGACCCCATCATTTATCACATCAAAAAAACGAGCGAAATGCTCAGTCAGCCAATTAATGGCAATCTCTATATATTTTCCTATATTTATCATAATTCTATCGCATTTTGAACAATTTGATCTATTTCCTCTTTATCCTTCCCCGTCATCTCGATTATAATCGATGAAGTAGAAACCAAGCCAGCCAATTGGTTGGCCTCATTAACGACCGGTAAGGCCTGCCGGATCTCCGGTAACAAAGGAAGCATATCCTCAACCGTCGTGTTTTCCAGAACCGAAGGCACCTCTTTCATCACAATCGATGAGAGATCATGATTCCCCGCTTTCCGAAGAGCCAAGACATCTTTCAAACGAACCTCGCCCAGAAATTGCCTATTCCCATCCACGACCGGCAATACATATAAGTTTTTCTCTTTCATTTTCCTCAACACGGTCTCCGGGCCATCTTTACGGATACGAGCGACAACCGGCTGGGTTATCATAATCGATGAGGCCGTAACGATACGTCCACGATCTACATTTTCCGTAAATCTAGAGACATAATGATTGGCCGGATCTGTCAAGATCTCCTCAGGGGTACCTACTTGCACGACCTCCCCGTCTTTCATAATGGCGATACGATCCCCCAACTTAATCGCCTCGTCAAGATCATGCGTAATAAAGATGATCGTTTTTTGCATCTTCTCTTGTAGTTTCAATAGCTCATCCTGCATCTGTACACGGATCAATGGATCTAAGGCAGAAAAAGCCTCATCCATCAAGAGCACCTCGGGATCATTCGAGATCGCACGGGCCAATCCGACACGTTGCTGCATACCTCCAGACAACTCGCTAACCTTCTGGTTCTCGTATCCTTTTAACCCTACTAGGGCTACACTTTCCACAGCTTTCTGGTCTCTTTCTTTTTTAGGAACCCCTTGTAACTCCAAGCCAAAAGCGATATTACTCAATACCGTGAGATGGGGCAGCAATCCCAAATGCTGGAAAACCATAGCCATTTCCTTAGCCGTATATCCAATAATTCTTTATCCGAGGAAGTCGTTATGTTTTTTCCGTTGATAAAGACTTCTCCCAAAGAGGGTTCGTTCAATCGGTTAATACAACGTAACAGCGTAGATTTTCCACTTCCGGAAAGTCCCATTATCACAAATAACTCCCCTTCCTCAATCTTTAGGTTCGCATTACGTACAGCTACCGTGCAACCCGTTTCTTTCAAAATGTTTTGTTTACTTTTTCCCGCTACTAGCATTCTTTTCGCACGCATTTTCTCCGGGCCGAAAAGAATAGATAAATTCTTTATTTCTATTTTCGTCATATAAAATCCTTGATTACAGGTATGATACAAAAAGATTAGGCCATAAGTCCAGAATTTCTTATGGCAAAACATAAACCAAAAGCATGTATAAGTTAATGCTTATTATGGAAATTGACTACAACCTAAATCATCTCTTATATAGACAACCGAATTTCAAAGAGTATTGTTCACTAGTTTTTCCAACTATTGGGTCTTTTCATAGGTAAAGTGAAAATAAATGTAGAACCAAATCCTTCTTCGGAAATCACTGAAATATTACCGCCCATTTTTAATACCAGACCTTTACAAATTGCTAATCCCAATCCAACTCCTTGCTCAAAATCGCTTAATTGCACGAATCGGGCAAAGATATTATCCAATTCATCCTTAGGAATGCCACAACCTGTATCCGAGACATAAAACTTAATCATTTTCTCCTCAGCCTCAATTGTATATCCAAACCAGATACGACCTTTTTTAGTATGCTTAACCGCATTCGTCAATAAATTCATGCAGATTTGCCATAATCGATTTCGATCTATATTAAATATGATATCGGGACATGCATCCAAGGTCATTTCCACCCCTTCCGGTCTACGTAATTGTATGGAGTTATATAGATCTTTCATAAAGGAAGGTAAATAAACATCCATATAAGTAAACGTCATCATATCAGACTCGATTCTGGAAATATCCAAAACATCATTTACTATACTTAAAAGTAAATCATTGTTCATCTTGATCAAACTAATATAATTTTGGCGCAATTCCGAATCCTCCTCCACTCCTAACAAATCAGAGAAACCGACAATAGCGTTCAACGGCGTACGGATCTCATGGGTCATATTCGCTAAGAAAGTAGACTTAAGCATATCCGCCTCCTCCGCTTTTTCCTTGGCACGGATCAAGTCTTCCTCAAACTCCAATCGTTCTTGATCATCGATCATACAACCAACAATCAAATTCGGGAAGCCATTCTCATCTTTCTCATGCGTCTTACCGATCACCTCATAGATCCGATAGGTGTTATCATCGTTCTTTAGACGAAAATCTATTTTATATTCATCCAATTTATTCGTACGGATCGTATTGAATAGATAGAAAAAGTCACCAGAATCGTCCGGGTGACGAAGTTGCGGCAAAGCCTGACAGATGAACTGATTACGTTTCAATAAACTATTGGTCGTGCCATAAAACTGGAAACAACGGTTACAATGTACTTTATCGCAAGACTTAAACCGGCTGAAATTAAAAGAATAAGTCGTAATCTTGCTATTCTGCAAAGCAAGCTCCATCATCATCCGGCTTTCGGACAACTTACTGCTTAACGCCTCATTCGCTTTCTCCTGCTCAACGAGCTCCGATACATTCCGTATATAAATAATCACATACCGGTCATGTACAGGTACCAACCGTAGTTTAAAATAAACGATCGGAGCGTTATGTCCCGGAATCGATAAATCTAAATTCATGATCTCCGACTTATTCAAGCAACTTTGCACAATCGCGGCCACACGACGCTTAGTCTCATCCGGATAAATGAAACCCGGAAGATCATCGATACGCCGATTGATCGACTCCGGCGTTATACAAGTCTCCACAGCATAAGCGATAATCCGCTCTACGATCAATTGCTTGTTTACCAAAAGGATCGTATCTGGAACCGCTTCCGCCATCTTTTGCGACATGTCCGTCAATTCCTTCAATTCCCGGTCATAACCGGCTGCCTCCTGCCCGACCGCCGGATTACCCGTTAATAATAAGGTATATCCAAGAATCTCTCTATTCTCATTCATTGAGGGGATGATAGAATACGGTACAGGCAAAGAACCGGAAACCACGCTTCCCCCACGCAGATATTGTTTTTGAAGATCGGTCAACAAATCTGTACGAAAAAGATTATTTAATAAGAAGTCCGTTTCATTCGTAAAAGGAAATTTCTCGTTTAAGGACTTATTTATATCAATTAGCGCACCGTTTTTATCATACAGAGCACCTCCCATGGGATAATATGTAAAAAAATCTGTCAGCAAACGCTGTTTTACCTCGGAAACCTCCATATACTTTCTTTATTAACATCAATAAGTTACAAAGAAATAAAATCTTTGAAAATCAGAGAAATTTTAAAGCATAAACTTTAGGTCTATTTCACAAGAAAATCAGTCTCTTTACTAAAAAGCAACAACAAACCTTCACTTACGCTTGTTACTTAACAAACAAATTAATTATAATATGAAAGCATTAATAGGTAAAAAGGCACCGGAATTCCACGCTCCGGCAGTAGTGAATGGCAATGAGATCATCGAGGATTTCTCTTTGGAACAATATGTAGGCAAGAAGTATGTAGTCATGTTTTTCTATCCGATGGACTTTACATTCGTTTGCCCGACAGAATTACATGCCTTCCAACAAAAGTTACAGGAATTCGAAAGACGTAACGTAGCGGTGGTTGGTTGCTCCGTCGATTCTCAATTTTCTCATTTCGCATGGTTAAACCAAGATAAGAATAAAGGAGGTATCCATGGGGTGACTTATCCACTCGTATCCGATTTTTCCAAAACCATCTCTGAAAACTTTGGCGTATTGGCCGCTGATTATATTACGAACGAAAGTGGAGAACTTATCTCCAGAGGAAATCCGGTCGCTTACCGGGGTCTGTCCTGATTGACAAAGAGGGCTTGATCCGTCATTATGTAATCAACGATTTACCATTAGGCCGTAACGTAGACGAGGCTCTCCGTATGGTCGACGCCTTACAGCACTTCGAAGAATATGGCGAGGTTTGCCCGGCAAATTGGTCCAAAGGAAAAGACGCCATGAAAGCGACAAACGCAGGAGTCTCTAATTATTTAAGCCATCATTGATATATTGCAGGAAAGGGGGTTAGGCCCCCTTTTTTTATACTAATTGAGACAATCGTTTACACTTTCCCGAGATATGCGAGATATCTAGACGTAAGATATTAGTCCGGTAAAAAGATTTCTCAATATACTTTTCGCCGATCTCCTTAAACGCCGATGAATATTATTCACGAGTAGCCGCAAGGCATACCGACGCTCTTCTTCCGGCAAATCCAAATGCATCTCTCCAAAAGCGATAGTGCTCTCGTAACCTGTCGTGAATTTTCCCGGAACGATTTGTGTAGCGCCAACTACCGTGAAACTCACTTTCGGGTTTTCTCGTAGACATTCCAGCTTATACCCTTCCGGAGCGCAATGGAAATAAATAGAATCCCCTTCCTTTACATAATTGATCGGGATTCCATACCCATACCCATTTATCCCCGACATGGCCAAAAAACCATATTCCGCCTCCTCCAATAAACGAATTGCCAACTCATTATCCAAAATCCGGTCTTTTCGTCTGATCTCTCTAAACATAGGTCTAATTTATTTATAAACGAGTATAATACACTAATCGTGGCAAATCTAAAAAAAAATAATATACATTTGCGTCATAAAGTTGACACATGATAAATATTATAGATCTATGAGAGCAAGAATAACCTTATTATTATTCGCCATTCTTTACAGTTTCACTTGTCTGGCACAAACTAATTTTGAAAAACACTTCACGAAGAAAAGTCTCCGGATTGATTTCGCATTGAGTGGAAATTGGGATTTCCAAGCCGCCGCCATACAACAACTCCGGGAAGAACCTGTCTGGGCGGGGCCGGTCAAAAACTTAATCGATCCGTTTGGTTATGGAGGGTATTATATTAATGTATATGATAAAGCCGGTAAAGAGTTGATCTACTCACGAGGATTCAATACGTTATTCGAAGAATGGAGAAGTACGGAGCAAGCGAAGACCGAGACACAATCTTGGACAAATAGCATCTCTATCCCCTATCCGAAAGCTCCTGTCATCATTGAGATTACGGCAAGAGACAAGGCCGACATGCAGTTCCATCCTTTATTGAAACAAGAGATTGATCCGGCCAGTATTTTTATTGACCGGGGGAAACTCAAGGAAAACCGGATCACAAAAATCCAATATAACGGGGATTCCTCCGGGAAAGTAGACCTCGTATTCTTAGCGGAAGGTTATACGGCGGATGAGCAAGAGAAATTCGTAGCTGATGCCAAACGTTTTACGGAGGCATTGTTTAAAACCCCGCCTTATGACACTCGCCGGGAAGATTTCAATGTCTGGGCGGTAGATGCCGTTTCGGAAGAATCGGGAACAGATGTATCCGGTAAAGGTATATTCAAGAATACCGCATGAATTCCGGCTATTATACGTTTGGGGTAGATCGCTATTTAACCACCCCGGATATGAAATCTATACGTGACGCCGTATGGAACGCTCCTTGCGACGCAATCTTCATCTTGGTAAACACGGACGCTTACGGTGGTGGCGGTATGTATAATTTTTATGCCATGGGAACCGCCGATAACCCACGTACCCCGGTCGTATTCGTTCACGAGTTCGGACATAGTTTCGCCGGCCTAGCCGATGAATACTTCAGTTCCGAGGTCGCTTATCAAGATTTTTATAATTTGAAGTACGAGCCTTGGGAACCGAACATCACGACCTTGGTTAACTTCGATGCTAAATGGAAAGATCTTCTACCGACTAATACACCGATACCTACCCCATTAGATGACGCCCATAAGGATAAGGCAGGCGTATTCGAGGGAGGCGGTTACATCGCTAAAGGCATTTATCGCCCGATGGATCACTGTATGATGCGTGATTACGCTCCATTCTGTCCAGCTTGTAGCCGAGCGATCTTACAGATGATCGATTACTTCACGGATAAACCGATAAAACATTAAAAGGAAAGAGCGGGTACCCTAATAGCTTTGTTACATCAACTATTAAGATACCCGCCAGCACTAACCTATCAACATTTATTTCATCATCGGAACTTCTATCAAAAGAACTTTAGCGTGCTTCAAGACTTCTATCGTAATGCTATCGGTTTCCCAGAATCCGGCCCCGTCACGCTTAGACAGGATCGTATTACTTACCTCCACCTCTCCGTCGATCACGAATAAATAAACCCCATTATTTTCACTATGTAGCTTATACTCCTTTACTTGACCGGCATCTAGGTTTCCTAAAGAGAACCAAGCGTCTTGGTTGATCGACGCAGGAGCGCTACCATCCGGAGCGATGATCAAGGACAACTTATTCTTTTCCGAAGTAACCGGACGCACGTCATAACTGGCATAATGAGGCTGGTATTCTCCTCACGGGGAAATACCCATATTTGCAAGAACTCCAATTGTTCATTACCGCTGTCGTTGAACTCACTATGCACGATACCGGTACCGGCGCTCATCACCTGAATATCTCCCGGCGTAATCACCTCGCTATTCTTTATGCTATCCCCATGGCGTAAATATCCCTTTAACGGGATGGAGATAACCTCCATATTCTTATGTGGATGCATATCGAATCCCTCACCCGGCGCCACGGAATCATCATTCAATACACGTAGCATCCCGAAATGAACCCTTTCCGGATTGTAATAATTAGCAAAACTAAACGTGTGATGTGTTTTCAACCAACCGTGATTCGCATACCCTCTGGATTGAGCCTTATCAACTACAACTCTCATATTTTCCTCCTTTTTAAATCTACATTAATAACAAATCCATAACTATAAATGTTGCGTGACGCATATTTCGAACATTTCATGTAAACATGTGATTCATATATGAACAGAAATCGCTACTTTTGCGCAATTAAAAAAACTCATCCTGTAAATATAAAATCTTATGGCAATCTACTTAAACGATGTATCGAGAACATTTGGTGAGTATTTACTTATTCCCGGTTTAACCACCAAAGAATGTATTCCCGCAAACGTTTCATTGAAAACGCCGCTTGTGAAATTCAAGTCTGGCGAGAAATCCGCTATTGAATTAAATATTCCTTTCGTTTCCGCGATCATGCAATCGGTTTCCGGCCCTAAACTGGCAATCGAGTTGGCTCGCAACGGAGGACTTTCCTTCATCTTCGGCTCGCAACCGATCGAGAGCCAAGCGGATATGGTTCGCAAAGTAAAGAAATTCAAGGCCGGATTCGTTATCAGCGACTCTAACCTTACGCCCGAGAATACCTTGGCCGACGTGCTTGAGCTAGTCCGCCGGACAGAACATTCTACGATTGGTGTAACAGATGACGGTACGCCTAACGGCAAATTGCTAGGTATGGTAACCAGTCGCGATTACCGTGAAGGCAAAGACCCGATCGACATGAAGGTGAAAGATTTCATGACCCCGTTCGCTAAACTAATCGTTGGCGAGCTAGGCATGACCTTGAAAGAGGCGAACCAGATTATCTGGGATCATAAGTTGAATACATTGCCAATCATCGACAAGGATCAGAAGCTTCAATACTTCGTATTCCGCAAGGACTACGATAGCCACCGTGAGAATCCGAAAGAGTTATCCGGCGGAGATAAGAAATTATTAGTAGGTGCCGGTATCAACACCCGCGACTATAAGGAACGTGTTCCGGCATTGGTAGAGGCTGGCGTTGACGTATTGTGTATCGACTCTTCCGACGGCTATTCCGAATGGCAGTACGAGACCTTGCACTGGATCAAGGATACCTACGGAGACAAGGTACTGGTTGGTGCCGGAAACGTGGTTGACCAAGATGTTTCAACTACTTGGCTGACGCCGGAGCGGATTTCATCAAGGTAGGTATCGGTCGCGGACAGGCTACCGCCTTGATCGACGTAGCGAAAGCTCGTGACGAGTATTTCAAGAGACACGGCGTTTATATCCCTATCTGTAGCGATGGTGGCTTGGTACACGATTACCATATGGTATTAGCGTTGGCTATGGGTGCCGACTTCCTGATGATGGGCCGTTATTTCGCCCGCTTCGACGAGTCTCCTACGAAGAAGATGAAAATCGGAAACAACTTCGTGAAGGAGTATTGGGGTGAGGGATCTAACCGTGCGAAGAACTGGCAGCGCTATGACATGGGTGGAAACGAGTCCTTGAAATTCGAGGAAGGCGTGGACAGCTATGTACCGTATGCCGGAAAATTGAAAGATAATTTAAACGTAACATTGGGTAAGATGATCGCTACGATGTGTAGCTGCGGTTCCATCTCTATCCAAGAGTTGCAGCAGCATGCCAAGATCACGCTTGTCTCCTCTACAAGTATCGTTGAGGGTGGCGCTCACGACGTGATCCTGAAAGAGCAGAATTAATTACAATATGTATTCTAGTAGAGGCGTGGCACGCTACGTCTCTACTATTTACACATTCAAATAATTTACCATGAAAAATCTATTACTTACAGTTATCCTTTTGTGTTTTTGTTTGCCATTCGTAAAAGCCGCCGATCAAAAGATGATCTTAATCTCGACCAACGAGACGGACTTGATTTTACAAGTAGCCCCCAACGGACGGCTCTACCAAACTTATCTGGGAAATAAATTAGTAAACGAATCCGAATTTGAGAACCTCTCATGGAATATCCAAGCCGGAACGGATGGCAGCGTATCAACCCGTGGATGGGAAGTGTATCCTTGTTCAGGAGCGGAGGATTATTTCGAACCGGCTTTCGCCATCCAGCACAACGACGGGAACATGACCAGTATATTCAAGTATGTTTCCAGCGAATCCAAGAAACTAGACAATAACGTTACGGAGACAATCATCTCTCTGAAAGACGACGTATACCCAGTGGAGGCTAAATTGCATTATGTAACTTTCGCTAAAGAAAACGTCATCAAGGCTTGGACCGAGATTCGTCATATGGAGAAAAAACCGGTCACGATTACCCAATACGCTTCCAATATGCTTTATTTCGAGAGTCCTCGCTATGTATTGACCGAGTTTAGCGGTGACTGGGCCAAGGAAGTACAGATGAGCAGCCAAGACTTGAAATTCGGGAAAAAGATTATCGATGCGAAACTAGGCTCCCGTGCCGCTATGCACGCTTACCCGTTTTTTGAGATTGGGTTAGGTGCCCCGGCCAGCGAGAATACAGGAGATGTTTTAATGGGAACGATCGGTTGGACTGGAAACTACCGCTTTACGTTCGAGGTAGACAACGCCGGTAACCTTCGTGTCATCTCCGGCATCAATCCCTATGCGTCCGCCTATGAATTGAAGCCGAACGAATGGTTCGTCACCCCTGAGTTTATCTTTACGTTGAGTAACCAAGGAACCGGAAAAGCCAGTCGTGATATCCATGATTGGGCACGTAATTACCAGATCAAGGATGGTAAAGGCGATCGCCTTACCCTACTGAACAACTGGGAATCGACCGGTTTCAATTTCAACGAGAAGAAATTGGAGGAACTAATGAAAGAAGCCAAGCATCTAGGTGTAGATATGTTTTTGCTGGATGATGGTTGGTTCGCTAATAAATACCCTCGTCAAAACGATAAGGCCGGATTGGGCGATTGGGAGGTTACACACGATAAGTTGCCGAACGGCATTCCTCATCTGGTGCAGACCGCTAAAGATGCCGGCGTGAAATTCGGTATCTGGATCGAGCCGGAAATGGCCAACACGACAAGCGAATTGTACGAGAAGCATCCGGAATGGGTATTGAAAGCTCCAAACAGGGAAATCGTCCTGGGGCGTGGCGGTACACAGGTCGTTCTTGATCTCTCCAATCCCGAGGTGCAAGACTTCATATTCGGTATCGTCGACAACTTGATGACAACATACCCGGAGATCGATTATATCAAATGGGACGCCAATATGAGCATCCTGAACCATGGCTCCCAATATCTGCCTTCGGATCAGCAAAGCCATATGTATATCGAATATCACGAAGGATTCAAGAAAGTCTGTGAGCGTATCCGAGCCAAATACCCGGATTTAACCCTACAGGCTTGCGCCAGCGGTGGAGGCCGGGCAAATTACGGTGTCATGCCTTACTTCGATGAGTTTTGGGTAAGCGACAATACCGATGCCTTACAGCGTATCTATATGCAATGGGGTACTTCTTATTTTTTCCCGGCTATCGCCATGGCCTCACACATCAGCGCCGCCCCCAACCATCAAACATTCCGGGTCATTCCCCTAAAATATCGGATCGACGTAGCGATGAGCGGCCGTTTGGGCATGGAGATCCAACCCAAAAATATGACAGAAGAAGAGAAAACACTTTGCCGCAAGGCGATCGCCGATTATAAGACGATCCGTCCCGTCGTGCAATTCGGCGATATCTACCGTCTGGTTTCTCCGTACGATCGTTTGGGAGTAGCTTCCTTGATGTACACTTCACCGGAGAAAGACAAAGCCGTATTTTATTGGTGGAAGACCGAGCATTTTGTCAACCAACATTTACCCCGTGTAAAGATGAACGGATTATCCCCAGACAAGAAATACAGAGTCTGCGAACTGAACCGGATCGACAACGAGCCTCTGGCCTTCTAGGGTAAAGCTTTCACCGGAGAATATCTCATGGCGAACGGACTGGAAATCCCTTATAATCACATGTCGATTATCACAAACAGAATGATTACTCGAGCCGGGTGCTTTATTTGGAGGAAGTTAAATGATGAATAAATCATTCTCCTTCCAAGGCGATCAATAAGGCGATCACCTCCGAATAATTAGCGGTTCCAGTAGGTATCTTATTGCCTTTCAGGAAAAGATTATAGACCACGTCTTGTGCCTCGCCGATCAACGGGCTGTATAAGGATTGCCAATAGGCGACTTTCTCGTTATACAAGTCCTTGATCTCGGGGCGTAATCTTTTCTTCCATGCCTCAAAAGCGTCCTTATCCAAAGCCACATATGCGTTACTCAGCGCATAAGGCAGCAAAGAGAAGTAACCAGAGAACCGGATTTCCGGCACGGAAGAACCCGTGCATATTAAATAACTGTATAGATTAGCCTCGGCCTCGTTGGATATACTAAGCACATGAGCCATCTCATGGGCGTAGGTGGCGGGATATTGCACGGGCAAGAGCTGGCCGTTCAAATTGAACTCCGTAAAAAACGGCCCCATATATCCCATCACCCCTACTCCACTCATCAACCGGGAGAACAGCATCGTTTTAGGATGAAGATAGGTTCCGGGAGTGGTAAGCCCGAAACGAGTAGGCAATTCCCGATATCCTTCCTGCACCGCCTCTTTCACGACCTCCCGATCGATCGTCTCTATCGGAACCCATGAGGCGTTCAGGGAATCCGTGTAGGCATCCAAGAAGGATTGGAAATGTTCCGAGGAAAAAGGCACATAAGTGGTTCGCGTACGAGTGAAAAAATCTTCCCGGAAATAATTCAATCCCCAAGCATATAGAACCAGACATACACCCATGCCAGATATTCCACGACATGCCTTATTGTCCTCCCGATCCTCCGCCTCCTTATAATCGCATACGACAGATACCCTAATAACCCGGCGATGCTACCATAAATAAAACAATCCCCTACGGAAAAAGGGAACAAGCAGGAGAAACGAGATAGCATACCCGATACCCATGGATAAATCGAACGGGAATACCATTCGCCTAATCTGGGATTTCCCATCACGATCCATATTGCGACAAGAAAAATCGCCAATATAATCCAACGAACACGTATCTTTTTTAGATATTCAAGTTTAATCATAGGAGGCAAATATATCATATCCTTTTCAGTCCACACAGTTTTATTATTAAAAAAGAACTAACGCTCCACAACTACAGAACATACAGACAACACAAAGCATATAAACTAACACTTGCATCCTGTTATTTCCATTTATCTTTAAGGAAAGATGCAAAAAACGTCTTCGTCCATATAATATAGCTTGGTCAAATACTAAACCGGAACATTGCAATACATCCAACAATTTTTCCGGCCCATCGGCAACATAGCAATCTGCCGCTTCTCCTTTCAAGTGTTGGCTGGTAACGACCCCGCCAGCAAGACGATTTACCTTCTCATTCCGATATCCACTCAATATAGCAATCGGTGCCCCATACAATAGACGTAATGGTTCCAATAAACCAACTGCCAAATTTTGAAGCGCTAGACATGCACAAGGAGGAGGCTGATTATTTATCGCATTGTCCACGGCAATACCACTATAAGTAAACTCATCCAAACAAAAATGCTCTGTTAACCTTTTATCATGTCTTTCCATAATTTTCAATTTTCAATTATTAATTTTCAATTTATAAGAGTAGTCCACTCCAAAAAGGGCCCCGGCAAACGTACTGATCTCACCGAAAGCCACCAGTACACTGTTATCGATCAATCCTTGCGGATCAATCCAGAATCCGCTGAAGAGAAGTGTGATCCCGCTCATTGAGAGCAGGATCGCAACAATTAATTGAATCGTCAAACGCCTCATAGCTCTTAGATTTCATCCGGACTTTCACTATCACTCCCGTTTCCACCCGTATCTTCTTCATTTGGAAGCACAGTCTTCTCAAAACTTGTCCGGCTCTTGGCTACGCGTAGCGCCTTGCCCGGGTAGAACCGTACTTTCGGCTCCCGAATCAAGTTCGTTGAAAACGTCTTCTCATCCGGTACCCCCGACGATCCGAAACAAAAGCGGAAAAGTCCCAGCTCACCTACACTGACACGCCTGCCATGCTGTAAATGACGGACCAACACCACATTCATACATCCAGAACCGCCTTCACGCTAGCGCTACCTACACCAGAGCTATCTGCCACCTCCTCCGCAAATTCATCAAAAGTAACCAGATCTCCATACACCATTTGAGCGTATACCTTTTCAGGAATAGATTCGTGATCCTCACCTAGATTCTTTCTCATTACTAATTTAAATTTCAATGCCATAACTATACGTTTTTAATGAATAAATGAATGTAACCATGCTTCGAACACATGACAAAGGTATAATAGCCACAAAGCCTGACTTCGATGACGCAAAACAGTTAACGACCTAGCAGCCAACACACACATTCCCAAATCAACGAAAAACACACCAAATTTCATCGACTTCAATCCACGTACATTTAACATTTATCAATAAAGAATCACATCTCATCCGTTATTTCCCTCTTCCCCGCCAGTTCCAAAATATCACTTGGTAATATATTCAATGCGCTCAAACGGCTAGCCAAGGATTTCGGCAAGACCTCCGAATTAGGATCCGATAAACTCCGGACGGAAAACGCCATACATAAACAAGCCGCCAAATGAGAATAAGGCAAACGCCCATCCCGATCCGTAAACTCCACCAGCTTCGCCATCCGCAAAAACAAGTCCGGTCGATGCAACTCATAACGGGCATTCTTCCACGGCGTATGCCTTGTCAAATACCACACCATCAAGTTCTCCCCTCGCTCCCCATCCAAATAACCATCCACCAATCTCCGATATCCCATCGGCAACTCTTCATAATGCCCAAAAGCCAGCTTACAAAACCCCAGCAAATGCCTTTCTCTATCTTCCGCCGACAATCCGGCCAGACGCACACTAAACAACTCACGGTAGGCCAACCCCGAAATTCGCCTAATAGTCCCTTCAAATCTTTCATAAGATTTTTCATTTCCACGATCACAGGGGGAATATTTATCCCTGCGCCGCAGAAGGCCGAATCCCACATTTATATATGGATCATCAAGGCATACATAAAAACAGAACCGGCCTCCTTACCTCCCCGAAGGGAGAAAGAAGACCGGTACAAAATCTTTATTCTATATCGATTCTACAGTCTATTCTATCATCTACACATTCATCATCGCACCTTTGTGGTTCTCATTTCTTGCAAACACTTCCATGGAAGTTCCTCTTTCTTTTTTGGCGTTATACCGATAAGCATATCGGCGATATGTACTCCCATGATTGACACCATGGGAGTTGAAGACATAGAAGAGGAGATATCTTAAAAATCGACTCCACATAAACAAAAGTAAACCGCCAATAGTGCTTTCCTAATTAATTTATGGCAATCACGCAACACCTTTGTTGGTACTCTAATTAGAGCATGCACCAATGTATAGGCTCTTTTGTAGCACCTACCTAATTTTATGTTAAAAACGTTGAATTTAACCATTAGTACATACCAACTCTATATTCTGGGGTATGAGATTAACAAAGTCCTTACAATCATTAAAAATATTTTTAAAATATTCACCAAGGAAATCCCAAGCTCACTTCCCCCGCTGCCTCACAGTACTGATTACACCATGATATGCAGCTGCCATTTCTACACCTTCGTCACGACCAAAGTGTAACATACTGTTACATTGCATAGTAAGTGATCATCAGACTCTTTCTTCAAGAATAAGATTCTCTTCATTATAATCACGTTCCTTTCTAAAGAAGAAATCCAAACTGTCCGTAAAGACCAAGGCTCTCTTTTCACCTCCTTGATCATACGCTTTAACATATTAGCCCGGACATGTGACAGGCACAGTTGATGTTCAGCCTCCTTAAATGTACGGATTTCAACCCATCTCCTATGAAAACATCTTAACCATTTTTCAAACAGGTTATACGGTACCTTATTTCTAAAACAGAAGGATCGGATGGAATCCTTGTTCGTGACCGCTTCGGATTTGTAGCGGAGGAAAAAAATTTCAGAATTGTTATTGCTCTACATATTAATTGGGTTTTAATTACAGCAACAAAGATCTATATTTCTGTTGAATGATGCTATACGTCATTTTTGGACGCTAACCTTAATTTAGATTAATCCCTTCTATATACATCTCGTGTATATACCTTATTTTTCACATCATCCAATTCCACATCATATCGATTGGCTATAATAGCCGCACTACGTTTTTTAAAGAGATCAAATCATTAACAACTTCTGACCCAAAAAATGTAGTATTATCCGACAAGGCTGGTTCATAAACAATCACAGTAGCTCCTTTTGCTTTCACTCGTTTCATTATTCCTTGAATAGAAGATTGTCTAAAATTATCAGAATTAGACTTCATCGTCAATCGATAAACACCGATCGTAACAGGATGTTCCCGTACACTACTCCATTCATTCTCTTCCCCGTAAGCATAATAACCCGCCATACGAAGTACTTGATCTGCTATAAAGTCTTTCCTAGTCCGGTTACTCTCCACAATCGCTTCTATCAAATTTTCGGGTACATCCGCATAATTAGCGAGTAATTGTTTTGTATCTTTCGGCAGACAATACCCCCCATAGCCAAAAGAAGGATTATTATAGTGATTACCGATACGAGGATCCAAACACACACCATTTATGATCGATTGAGTATCCAACCCCTTCATTTCCGCATACGTATCCAACTCATTAAAATAAGAAACACGTAGTGCAAGATATGTATTTGCGAATAGTTTTACGGCCTCAGCTTCTGTCAACCCCATAAATAAGGTATCTATATTTTCTTTTATAGCACCTTCTTGCAACAGTTCAGCAAAAATATGAGCGGCATCTACCAATTCCGGATCAGACAAATCCGTACCCACGATGATCCGGCTAGGATACAAATTATCATACAAAGCCTTAGACTCTCTCAAGAACTCCGGACTAAAAAGAATACGCTTTGTATGAAACCGCTCACGTACGGAAATCGTATAACCAACAGGTATCGTACTTTTAATGACCATAAAAGCATTTGGATTAAAACGAAGCACCTGCTCTATCACAGCCTCAACAGCGGACGTATCAAAGAAATTTCGCTGGCTATCATAATTTGTCGGAGCCGCTATCACCACAAAATCAGCGTCCTTATAAGCCATCTCCGCATCTAGCGTAGCTTTCAAATTCAATTTATGACTAGCCAAATACTCTTCTATGTAATCATCTTGAATCGGTGATTTTTTATTATTGATCAAATCTACCTTCTCAGGAACTATGTCTATGGCTACCACCTCATGATGCTGTGATAACAAAGTGGCAATTGATAAACCAACGTAACCGGTACCGGCTACGGCTATTTTGTATTGTTTGTTGACTATATAGCTCATTTTATAATTATTTTTCAACGATTTCCATACATTTCTACATAGTAATCTTGGTATTCACCATTAATAATATTTTCACACCATTCATGCTTCTCCAAGTACCATCTCACAGTCCTCTCGATACCCTCCTCGAATTGCAAGCTAGGCTCCCAGCCGAGTTCCTTTTGCAACTTTGTTGAGTCGATGGCATAGCGTACGTCATGGCCTAAACGGTCAGTCACGTAGGTGATAAGATCCATATCCTCACCCTCTTTACGTCCTAACAGACTATCCACCGTATTGATCACCACCTTGATGATATCGATATTCTTCCACTCATTGAAGCCACCGATATTGTAGGTCTCGGCGATCTTTCCGTTGTGGAAAATCAAGTCTATCGCACGGGCAT
>ERZ791618.526-NODE-526-length-18291-cov-2.489471_pt1 | contig 18291 bp, 20 predicted proteins | sample MGYA00510059_ERZ791618 | MGnify/ENA primary metagenome ERZ791618 (study PRJEB30046, sample SAMN00715159) | human gut metagenome | study: EMG produced TPA metagenomics assembly of the A metagenome-wide association study of gut microbiota in type 2...
CTGAATTCTATCTGGAAATTCCTATGAATGAGCGCTTTTTATTATATCAGAGATCTAACTTGACTTTGGGGTTCTCTTACGAAGAGATTCCCATTTTTTATTATACCTAAATATGCAAGAAACACCTTTCTGCAAGCCTATTATACAATAACTCATCACTGCAACAAACCTATTTTCCCTATTATGTTTCTTTTTGCAAGAGAGAAGTAAAAATGACAGACATACACAATGCCTTAGAATAAAAAAACGGACTGTACAGTCTTTCTTTTCTGTACAGTCCGCTTAAATTATATACAATGTAGAGAGATAACGCTTATTCTTCGTCAGCAAACATCGGGTCCCATGCCGGAAGACGGATTGGTTTCTGTTTTAAAATATCCAGCACCTTGGCAGGAACATATTTCTTTTCTGCCACCACACGGAACATATATTCATCAAACCATTTATCTGTCATGATAAGGTGTCCTCTGTATCCACTGGCACTGCCCCAACTGTTTTCCACCATCCATTTTTTCGGCTTTCCCGCTTTATCCAAGTCACCGCCATCAAGGTCATGGCATGACTGCTGCCACTGGAGAAAGTTTGGATACGTTGTTTCTTGTCCATACCGAAAGTAGTTCCCATCAATGATTCGTAATCATAATTATCAGGGTCCAGCAAGCCACGTTTACTATCAAGGAACTTGCCTACATCACAAGAAAAATACATCATGGTACTGTCCTTGATGGAAGCTATGGCTATTTCTTTAATATCCTCTATCGGCAAGTTTACATAAGTCCAATTCTTGCCATCATAACGGTGACGGTCAAAATCTATTTCATAACATTTATAAAACTCGCGGCTGGGATCATTCATCAGCATTACATAGTTATTGGTCAAATCATTTCCCAAAAACTCTTTATAGAAAGACACCGGAGTATATTCTTTCGCTTCCCCACCCTTCAGACTCCATGTAAAGGTGGAAACAGGTTCGCCAAGGGTCAGCACCAGCATACGATAAACCGTTCCCAGCATTTTTGTCTTTTTCTTTTCCAGTTCGGCCGGCTTCGCTCCGGTAGCGGCGGCTTCGCGTAGTTGTAAACCAAATTCCTTCAGTTTCAGTCCTATCAGACTACTCATCTTTCCGGTATTCTCACTGCTGAAAGTTTCCACCATTGCACTCTTGGGGACCAGTCCGTATTTCTCTATAATATCCGATACTCCTGTGAATTGTCCTCCATCGCTTAAGGGATGCTTGAACAGCCATTCCACCATTTTATCGTCCATGGGCTTTCCACTGGTATCAATGATTCCCTGTAAGAATAAGTTTGCTTTTTCTAATTGGTCGTAGAAAAAGCAGTAGTTCTGTGAGAACTCCATCTCATCCAGTCCGTATTTGGCAATCATCTGGCTGCGGAGCACGTTCAGTCCGGTAAAAAGCCAGCAACGACCGGAAGATTGTTGGTCGGTTATTCCCTTGGATAGCACCTTGTGTGAAAACTCCGTATCAAAATCGGCACGGTTCTCCTGGTTCAATGCCAACGTGTTGATACTTGTTCCGCCTAAGGCGTTACGGATGGCTTTGTCGGCAGGGGTTGCCTTATAACTTTGTTTGATTTGATTCAGCATTTCACCTGAAATGCCTCCCTGTTGTGCCTGGGCTGTCAATGCAGCCGCAAACAGAAGGGCGAATGTGATGTGTTTCTTCATATTATTGTAAAAATATAAAATGATTTATTAGGGTGGGTAAATGTACAAGTTATTTTTGAACCCTGCTAATCTTTCACGTGAAAGATATATAATCATCAGATCCTATCATTATTATGACAGGCCCGGCTGTTCTGCTTTTTTCTTTATCTTATATCCCAGTATAGCAATTGTGATACTCATCAAGGGACTGATAATGTTAAAGAATGCGTAAGGCAGATACACAATGGTGGGAACACTAAGGATAGTAGCCTGTGTCATACCGCATGTATTCCAGGGTATCAATGGCGAAGTGACTGTAACAGAATCTTCCGTCGTGCGGCTCAGCAGTTTGCTTTCATAACCGTTTGCACTATAGATGTCTTTAAACATATTACCCGTCAGGATAATGGATATATATTGATCTGCTGTAGCAAGATTCAGGAACAAGCCCGATGCAACTGTGGATGACACCATTCCTACCCGCTTTTTCGTAAAACGTACAAAGACAGAAGTGATACTGCCGAGCATTCCTCCGGCTGTCATCGCCCCTCCGAAACACATGGCGCAGATAATCAGCCAGATGGTATTCATCATACCCGCCATTCCGCGAGTGGATATCAGTTCGTTTATTTCCGCATTACCGGTTTCCAATTGGGTTCCACCATAAAGCATTCCCATTCCTCCTTTGAACAAGACGGCAATCCTTTCGACTCCTTGTCCGGCGATTTCGCATAATAGTCCGGGCTGGAAAATCAAGGCAAAGACGGTAGCCAGAGCCGTAGAAACAAATAGAGTGATGATGGAAGGCACTTTACGTGCAATCAGTATCGCTGTGACAACGGGGACAATCATCAACCACCATGAAATATGGAACTTATCACTCAATATACGGGTGTATTCGGCGATATGACCGGTATCAGTGGCTTCATGTGACAATCCGGCTATGGTAAAGATTATCAAAGTGATGACAAGTGATGGAACGGTGGTAATCATCAAGTAACGGATGTGAGTGAACAGCGGTGTATCCGTTACGGACGATGCCAGAATGGTGGTATCCGAAAGCGGAGAAACTTTATCACCGAAATAGGCTCCGGAGATAATCGCACCTGCAATCCAACCTTCACTGAAACCTTGCGCCTTCCCTATTCCCATCAGTGCGATGCCGATAGTGGCGATGGTAGTCCATGAGCTGCCTGTCATGACAGATACTACCGCACAAATAATGCAAGTGGATACCAGGAAAAAATGAGGATGAATAACCTGTATGCCATAATATATTAATGTAGGGACTACACCGCTGACCATCCATGCTCCGGACAAAGCTCCGATGATCAGCAAGATAATAAGTGCGGTACTTACCCCGGCTATATTATTGGTGACAGCCAGTTCGAAGTCTTCCACGGACGACGGAATCCCGCCATACCTATCAGCACACAAACAGCTGTAGCCACTAGCAGACAGACTTGGCTGCCACCGGACAAGGCATCACTTCCAAATGTACGGATAGTGACAAACAATAATAAAATAAGTACGAATACGGGTAAAAGGGATACTAACGGTGAAGGGATTTTGTTATCTTTCATTCTTTTTTTATTCAATTTTTATTCAAAATGTAAATAGAACTATCAATTTGGTTTTCAGCGTGCAAAGTTCGGAATATTTTTTGAGTTCTAAAAGTCAATCGGCGGTATTTAAAGACTTTTTTTGTATTTGCAGGTAAACCTTTTTGCAAGGGGGGCGTTATTAGTTCAAATTATAACCTAAAACTTAACAAATATGAATGAATTAGTTGGTGGCTTAGGCTACGCTGTAAAAAATTGGTGGATGTCCCTGTTGCTGGGCTTGCTCTACATTGCGGTAGCACTATGCTTATTGTTCGCTCCTGTGAGCAGTTATGTGGCACTGAGTGTCATCTTCAGTATCTCGATTCTGGTCAGTGGCGTTCTGGAAGTTTTTTTTTGCTGCCGGAAACAAAAAAACAATCAGTAGTTGGGGATGGTATCTTGCCGGAGGTATTATTGATTTGCTGATAGGTATTTATCTGGTATTCTATCCGTTGGTCAGCATGGAACTGATTCCGTTTATTGTTGCTCTCTGGCTGATGTTCAGAGGGTTTACATTGTGTGGCTATTCCACAGATTTGAAACGCTATGGCACAAAGGACTGGGGGTGGTATCTGGTGTTTGGCATTCTGGCTATTCTTTGCTCTATGGCTATCATCTGGCAACCTGGACTTGGTGCTGTTACCGTGCTCTATATGCTGTCCATCACTTTCCTTATTATCGGATGTTTCCGTGTCATTTTCTCCTTCGAGTTGAAAAGATTGCATAAAAACAAGTAAAAAAAATCGTTTATTTTGGGCTACGTCATACGTTATTCGTATTTTTGTTAGCCCAAAATAAACAATGATTTCTAGTAAGAGTCTTAAATACACTGTGCGTATTCTGCTAGGTACACTGATTGGTGTCTACCTGGGAATAATTGTGCTGCTGAACATACCGTATGTTCAGGGCAAATTATCTGTTTTTGTAACTAAGGAATTAAAAAACATACTGAATACGGAGGTTTCTGTAGGACGGATTGATATGGGTTTGCTGAACCGTATCATTGTGGAAGATGTCCTTTTGCATGACCGGAAGAACCAGGAGATGCTGAAAGTAGCCCGCTTATCGGCAAAATTCGACCTTCTGCCTTTATTGAACGGTAAAGTCACCATCAGCAGTGTCCAGCTTTTTGGATTTACGGTCAATTTGAACCGGGAAACTCCGGAATCTGCCCCTAATTTCCAGTTTGTGTTAGACGCTTTCGCGTCCAAAGATACGGTTAAAACAAAATCTAATTTGGATTTACGAATTAATTCCGTGCTGATAAGGCGTGGCAGAGTGACATACGATATATTATCGGAACCGGAAACTCCCGGTAAGTTCAATGCCCATCATCTATCGGTGAAGAATCTCGCTGCAACGCTTTCACTGAAGGCATTGCGCAGCGACTCGTTGAATGCCGCCATCCGGCGGGTCAGCTTTGACGAACAATGTGGTTTTTCATTGCAGAAGTTCGCCATGAAAGTTACAGCCAACAATAAACGTTTGGATATTAAGGATTTTGGAGTGGAGCTTTCAAATACTGCTTTAAAGATAGACAGTCTGACCTTGAAGTATGACAGCCTGCCCGAATTGCCCCAAATGACAGAAAATATAAGATATGACGGCTCTTTGAAGGCTTCCGTTATACTGAAAGATTTGGCTCCTTTTGTGCCTGCCTTGTCACGCTTTGAAGAACCGTTGGATCTAAATCTGGTTTTCTCCGGTCACGGCAAACATTTGGACTGCCCCACCCTGCGGCTGACTAACCACCACGGATTGATGATTGCAGGGGAAGCTGCCTTAAGTAACTGGGATGCAGGCATGGATATGTACATTTACGGCAAACTGGGTAACTTGACCATGACAAAAGAGGGCATAAACGTTCTGATGACGAACCTGACGGGAAAGGTTCCTCCCATTTTGCAACGTTTGGACTATATTCGTTTTAACGGGGAAGCGGCGGGCTATCTGCATGATCTCACACTGACAGGCTTGTTCCATACAGGGGCAGGCATGGTGAAAACGGACGTGATGATGAGCATTGATGAACAAAGTATGAGCAGAACCTATTCGGGTAGTGTGGCGAGTGCAGACCTGGATTTGGGAAAATTACTTAATCAGGAAAAGAAATTCGGCAAGGTGGATTTCAATGTGGAACTGAAAGGTTTCAACTATAAGAACCGATATCCGGAATCATACATCAAAGGAATCATATCTTCCTTTGAATATAGTCAATATCAATATGAAAATATCATGTTGGATGGCGTATATAAGGACGGAGGCTTTAACGGGCGCTTATCCATGGACGACGCAAACGGTTCTGTCCAGATAGACGGTAATTTCAATGTTGCCAAAACAATCCCTGACTTTAACCTGAAGGCATCCGTAAAGAACCTGCGCCCTCACGACCTCCATCTGTCGGACAAATATGAGAATGCCAGTATTTCACTGGACCTCACTGCTGATTTCACCGGCAAATCCATTGACGACATGAACGGGCGCATTTCATTGGACAGCCTGCAATTAAACGCTCCCGATGAAGGAGGGTGTTTCCTTGACAATCTGACTATTACAGCCGGACAGGTAAGCGGTGAAAAAGAGTTGCGCATAAATTCATCCTTCATGACAGCGGTGATACGAGGTGACTATTCCTACCACACCATTCCGGCCAGCGTGGTAAAGACGGTACAACGCTATATTCCGTCCTTACTGACTATAAAGGATAATATGCCTGAGCCTCACAATAACTTCCAGTTTGATATCTGCCTGGAAAATGCCGAAGTGCTATCCAAATTATTTCAGATTCCATTGGAATTATACCTGCCGGCATCTTTAAAAGGATATTTTAACGACGGCGAGGAAAAGTTGCACGTAGAAGGACATTTTCCGGAATTCAGATACAATGGAACACGTTATGATTCGGGCGTTTTATTTTGTGAGAATCCTTCTGACCGGTTCAAATGTTCACTGCGAGGCGGTATGCTGATGAAAAGTGGTGCAATGCTTAACTTCTCGGTGGAAGCCAATGCCAAAAACGATCATTTGGAAACAACAATTAACTGGGGGAACAATACTGATGTGACTTACGGTGGTAAATTTGCCGCCGATACCCGTTTCTTCAAAACGGAAGGTCCCCACCCTATTCTTCAGGCAGATATAAACATACAGCCCACAAAAGTAGTGCTGAATGATACGGTATGGAACATTCATCCCTCGCATATCGCCATAGATTCGGGACGCGTATTCATTGACAATTTCCTGTTTGAACATGAGGACCAATATTTAAGGATAGATGGTAAACTGACCAAGAAGGAAAGTGATTCCTGCCGGGTGGATTTGAGAAATATCAAGCTGGACTATGTACTGGATATTGTGCAGTTTGACGATGTAGAGTTCGGCGGACTTGTAACCGGAAAGGTTCATCTGAAAAGTGTCATGAAGAACCCGGTGATGCGGACCCGTCTGAATGTGCACAAATTCTGTCTGAACCGTTCTTTATTAGGAGAAGCCGACATTGCAGGTGTATGGGATAAGGAATTGGGCGGAGTACGACTGGATGCCCAAATAGCGGAAAAAGGAATTTCCTCCACTCATGTGACAGGGTATGTCTCTCCCAAGTTAAAAGGTCTTGATCTGTCGATTCGGGCAGATAGTACCAATCTGGGATTCTTACAACCTTTTATAGAAGGAATTTTCAGTGAAATAAATGGCCGTGTCAACGGAAATGTCCGTTTATATGGCGATTTCAAGCATTTGGATCTGGAAGGTGAAGTGAGGGCCAAAATGGATGCTAAAATTGATGTGTTGAACACCTATTTCCAAATCCGGGATGACTCCATACATATATCTTCGGGCAGTCTGGATTTCAGGAATGTAAAAGTCTATGACCGTGAGGGACATGACGGACTGGTAAATGGTTATCTGCATCACACAAAGCTGAAAAATCTGATGTACCATTTCAATATACGAGGCAACAACCTGTTGATGTACAATACCTACGAAGCCGGGAATATGCCTTTTTACGGAAAAGTATATGGTACAGGAAATGTGGTACTGGATGGTGGAAATAATGCGATGACAGTGGACGCTTCACTGACCACAGGCAACAATACCAGCTTCACTTATATAACCGGAGTAACCACGGAAGCAGCGAGCAATCAGTTTATCACTTTTGTAGACAAAACCCCCAAGCGCATTCACGATAATGTGGAAACCAATCTTTACCACCACTCTAATGTGCGTAAGACTAAAGAGGACGACGGACCTCCTATGGATCTCCGCATCAACATGTTGATAGAAGCAACTCCCAGCGCTACCATGAAAATTATCATGGATCCTGTAGCGGGAGATAATATTACAGCAACCGGAAATGGAAACCTGCAAGTGAATTTTTTCAATAAAGGTGATTTCCGTATGTTCGGTAGCTATGTCATAGATCAAGGTATGTATAAACTAAGCATGCAGGAAGTAATACGCAAGGACTTTACCTTGAAATCAGGTGGCACGGTGACTTTCTCAGGTGACCCTTATCAGGCGAATCTTGATTTACAGGCGGTATACACGGTTAATTCTGCTTCTTTAAGTGATTTGGTAGTAGATCCCTCGCGCAACCAAGGTACGGTGAAGGTAAACTGTCTGATGAATCTGACTGGAAATTTATCCAATCCGGATATTAAATTCGATTTGGAACTGCCCACTGTAAGCGAGGAAGACCGGGAATTGGTACGTAGTGCTACCAGTACGGAAGAACAAATGAATACACAGATTATTTATTTGCTGGGAATTGGTAAGTTCTACACCTATGATTATGCCAATAATGACCAATCCTCTAATGCGACCAGTTCTTTAGCCTTCAGTACACTTTCCGGTCAGCTGAACAATATGTTGTCCCAATGGATGGGCAATAAAAACTGGAATATAGGCGCCAACCTGAGTACCGGTGAAAAAGGTTGGACAGATGTGGAAGCAGAAGCTATGTTGTCCGGCAGGTTATTGAATAACAGGCTGATGATAAATGGAAACTTCGGCTATAAGGAGAATGTGATGGCAAATAGCAACTTCGTAGGAGACTTTGAAGCGATATGGTTATTGACAAAAAACGGAGATTTCCGTTTGAGAGGGTATAATCAGACCAATGACCGCTATTTTACTAAATCTACCCTGACCACTCAAGGAGTAGGTCTCATGTATAAAAAAGATTTCAATACTTGGGATGAACTGTTCCGCTGGTTCTTATGGAAAAGACGGAAAAGCTCGTTACAAAAACGAAGCGATGACTAATTAACCTATAAAGTTTATTTCATATCTTTGCGAAGTAAATTTAAAAATATGAATATGTCCTATTTACCCGCCGAATGGCATAAACAAAGTTTGATTCAACTAACGTGGCCCCATAAAGACACAGACTGGGCATACATGTTGGACGAAGTGAATGACTGTTTTCTTAAGATAGCTTATGAGGTTTTGAAACGTCAGAGTTTGTTGATTGTGGCTCCAGACCCCGATTCCATAAGAGATAGTATAGATAATTATGGAGCTGATATCCAAAAACTAGTCACATCAAAAATCAACACAAATGATACTTGGGCACGCGATCATGCTTTTATCACCCTGTTGAAAGAAGACGCTACTCCCCTGCTGCTGGATTTCTGTTTTAATGGCTGGGGAATGAAGTTTGCCGCAAATTATGATAACCAGATTAATAACGAACTGTATTTTCACCATCCTGTTCTGAAAGGTGAATATGTTTTCTGCCGGAATTTTATTTTAGAAGGAGGTTCCATAGAAAGTGATGGGAAAGGAAGCCTGCTGACTACAGAGCAATGTTTGCTGGCTAAAAACAGAAATGAAATGAACCGACAGGAAGTGGAGGATTTTCTAAAAGAAACATTTAACTTAAAACAGGTTCTATGGTTGAAACACGGTTATCTGGCAGGTGATGATACAGACAGCCATGTGGACACATTGGCACGTTTCTGTCCGGATGATACCATTGTGTATGTAAAGTGCACCAATGAAAAAGATGAACACTATAAGGAACTGGCAATGATGGAAGAAGAACTAAAAGCGTTCCGTACTTTGGACGGCAGGCCATACCGTCTGCTTCCGCTACCTATGGCAAGTGCTGTTTATGATGAGGAATATCATCGCTTGCCGGCAACTTATGCCAATTTCCTGATAATGAATGAAGCTGTGCTTTATCCTACTTATGCTGATTCTGTGAATGATATGCGCGCCAAAGAAGTATTGGCTGAAGCATTTCCCGGAAGAGAGATAGTAGGTATTGACTGCACTGCTTTAATAAAGCAACATGGCTCGCTGCATTGCGTCACCATGCAATATCCCGAAGGTGTATATTAATAAATATATGTATGAAAAGAACGATTAAAGTAGGAATTATCCAACAGACATGCACTAATGATATCCGTCACAATTTGAGCAAACTGCACCACAATATAGAACAGGTGGCGGCAGCAGGTGCACAGCTGGTTGTATTGCAGGAGTTGCACAACACCCCTTACTTCTGTCAGACAGAAGATACGGATATGTTTGATTTGGCAGAACCGGTTCCCGGTCCTTCTACCGGCTTCTACAGTGAGTTGGCTGCCGGATACGGTATTGTACTGGTTACTTCGTTATTCGAGAAGCGTGCTCCGGGGCTATATCACAATACAGCCGTCGTTTTTGACAAAGATGGCAGTATAGCAGGGAAATACCGCAAAATGCATATTCCCGATGATCCCGCCTATTATGAGAAATTCTATTTTACTCCCGGTGACCTGGGATTTGAACCTATTCAGACATCACTGGGAAAACTAGGTGTACAAGTCTGCTGGGACCAATGGTATCCCGAAGGTGCACGGCTGATGGCACTGAAAGGTGCTGAAATTCTTATATACCCTACAGCTATAGGTTGGGAAAGCACAGACACTCAAGAAGAGAAAATCCGTCAACTAGGTGCATGGGTAACCGTGCAGCGTGGACATGCCGTGGCAAACGGTCTGCCGGTTATCGCCGTGAACCGTGTAGGACATGAGCCCGATCCTTCCGGTCAGACTAATGGTATCCAATTTTGGGGTAATAGCTTCGTGGCAGGTCCTCAAGGAGAAATACTGGCACAAGCCAACAATATGGATGAAGAAAATATGGTAGTGGAACTGGATATGACCCGTAGTGAGAATGTTCGTCGCTGGTGGCCTTTCCTCCGTGACCGGCGTATTGATGAGTTTGAAAATCTAACCCGACGCTTTATAGATTAAATACAAACGTTATCGTTATATAAATTCACATATTCGTTAAACAATTCATGGTTAAGGCTGTTTTAGTTATCAGAATATTCAAAAGATATTATTGATTTACTAAACAGCTTAATTATGAAAAAAGTATTATTTTTAGCCGCATTGTTACTTGTTTGCTTCAGCGGAGTGACAAATGCACAAACCAGAAAACAAAGAGAAGACGCTAAACGCGAAGCATGGAAGAAAGAACGTCAGGAAAAGAAAGCCTTGGAAGCTCAGCAGGACTCTGTATCCTACGTCCAAGCAATTAATGCTTTAAAAAACGGTTCTTTTGTATTAGAAGCTGATAACGTTGTATTCCGTAATGGAATAATGCGTTTTGTTTCCTCTAACACGAATTATGTGGAAGTAAACGATGGGCAAGGTATTATTCAGACCGCCTTTACTAATTTTGTGTATAACTGGAGCCCGAACGGCTTGGGAGGTGTCACGGTTCAGGGAAATGTGAACGGAATAAGTATGCGCCAGGATAAAGACGGTAATGTGTACTATAATTATGGAATTAATGGGATTGCCGTTTCGGCCACCGTTTCCATTGTACTGACTGGCGGAACCAATCAGGCCAGTGTTACTATAAATCCAAATTTCTCAGGCAATACGCTGACAATGAACGGATATCTGGTTCCCTATAACGAAAGTAGTGTATTCCAAGGAACAACATGGTAATTCATTAAGAAGATATGAGAAAAAGGAATGGGCATTTTCACTACCCATTCCTTTTTATTTATTATTATAGCATTGGAAATGTTTCTTGTCTGCTCATAACATTAACCGAGGTTGTGATTCCAATTCCAATAAAAACCTTTTAGCGGACAGTCCGCCTCCATATCCTGTCAGCGAGTGATCACTACCGATCACACGATGGCAAGGTGCAAAGATTGATATGGAATTTGCACCATTAGCATTGGCTACCGCACGAACTGCTTGGGGCATCCCGATATGCCTGGCCATTTCACCATAAGACATTGTCCTGCCAAACGGTATCTTTAACAGTTCATTCCATACTGTTTTCTGAAAATCCGTGCCCACAAAAAGAAGCGGCACACTAAATTCTTTGCGTTGTCCTGCAAAATACTCGTTGAGTTGCTCTATTGATTCTTCGATTATTTCTGACGTACTTATTTCAAATTCGGCACACAATACCCGCTTCAACCGTTGATTCACACGATCGCAGTGTTTTTCCACCTGCCAGTCACACAGGCAGAGTTTTCCGCCAAATGAACCGAGCAGCAACACTCCGCAGGGTGATTCATAACTCTTTATCTTGATCGTATTTTTCTCTTTCATACACTTTTTATATGCTTCCTTCATATGTTTATAAGCTGTTTCAGCTTATCGGACTACTTTAAACCAAAAAGACAAAGCGTAGCGAATTAGCTGAAACAGCATTCACTACGCTTTGTTCGGATCGTCCCGTTATCGGCCTTTTATACAATATCCTATATAAAAAGCGGAAAAAACTTACTTATCCTCTTTTATATCAACAACCAGATTCAACTCATCCAATTGTGATTGATCCAAAGCAGCGGGAGCATCCAACATCACATCACGTCCACTATTATTTTTAGGGAATGCTATACAGTCACGGATACTATCAAGTCCTGCAAACAAAGAAACCCAGCGATCAAGACCGTATGCCAAACCACCATGAGGAGGTGCTCCGTATTTGAATGCATTCATCAGGAAGCCGAATTGTTCTTGTGCTCTTTCCGGAGTAAAGCCCAAAATTTCAAACATCTTGGCTTGTAATTGTGAATCATGAATACGAATTGAACCACCTCCTACTTCTACACCGTTTACTACCATATCGTAAGCATCGGCACGAACAGCAGCCGGATCTGTATCCAACAAAGGAATATCTTCTTCTTTCGGATGAGTGAACGGATGGTGCATGGCCATCAGACGGCCTTCTTCTTCACTCCACTCAAACATCGGAAAATCAACAACCCACAGACAAGCAAATTTATTCTTATCACGCAGTCCCAGCTGACGTCCCACTTCCAGACGAAGTTCGCATAACTGCTTGCGGGTCTTCATAGCATCAGGACCACTCAGAATCAGGATCAAGTCACCCGGCTTGGCACTGAAAGCTTCCTTCATCTGCTGAAGTACTTCCTGTGAATAGAATTTGTCTACACTGGATTTTACATTGCCATCAGCTTCCACACGGGCGTAAACCATACCTTTCGCACCGATCTGAGGTTTCTTGACAAATTCTGTTAATTGGTCTAACTGTTTACGGGTATAACTTGCAGCGCCTTCCGCACAGATACCACCAATATATGCCGCATCATCAAAAACAGAGAAGCCATGACCTTTCATGATATCCATCAATTCCACAAACTTCATGCCGAAACGCAAATCCGGTTTGTCACTACCGTAATATTTCATGGCATCGGCCCATGTCATACGCAGAAACGGTTCGCTCAACTCGACTCCACGTAACTCCTTGAACAAATGTTTTGCCATTCCTTCGAAAGTGGAAATGATATCTTCTTGTTCAACAAAACTCATCTCACAGTCTATCTGAGTAAACTCAGGCTGACGGTCTGCACGAAGATCTTCATCACGGAAACACTTTACAATCTGGAAGTAACGATCAAAGCCGGAAACCATCAGCAATTGCTTCAGTGTTTGCGGAGACTGTGGCAGTGCATAAAACTGTCCCGGGTTCATACGTGAAGGAACAACAAAATCACGGGCTCCTTCAGGAGTAGAACCTACCAACATAGGAGTTTCCACTTCCAGAAACCCTTTGCTGTCCAAATATCGGCGCACTTCCATTGTCATTTTATGACGAAGTTCCAAATTTTTACGCACACAATTACGGCGTAAATCCAAATAGCGGAATTTCATACGGATATCATCACCTCCGTCACTATTATCTTCTATCGTAAAAGGAGGAGTTACCGCTGAATTAAGTACATTCAATACCGATACGATAATTTCAATTTCACCGGTGGGAATATTCATATTCTTATTTGAACGTTCGTTCACTTCACCGGTTATTTGAATAACAAATTCACGCCCCAAGTGATTGGCACGTTCACAAAGTTCGGCATTCACCGCTTCGTTGAATACCAATTGGGTAATACCGTAACGGTCACGAAGATCGACAAACGTCATCCCTCCCATTTTACGTGCACGCTGTACCCAACCTGCCAACGTTACACTTTTGCCTGCATCGGAAAGTCTGAGCTCTCCGCAAGTATGACTTCTGAACATATATTCTTAAATTTAATCAATTGTTTGGCAAAGGTACGATATGTTTTCCATTGTACAAAACTGCCTACAAGAAAAAAAGTCCCGTAGCTGTATACCAACGGAACTTTTTTAATCTGGATGTACAGATCTCAATTCTTGAACATTTCAATGACATCCCTTAATTCTCCTGGAAATACTTCACCAGTTTTCTCCCACAACATCTTGCCTTTACGTTGGAGGACAAAGCTGGGAGCTATTTCTATTTCATAGGCATCGGCTACTTTCCGATTACTTTCTATATTGACTCTTACAATATTGACCGGTTTTTCAAATTCATGTAACAGCGGTTCAATCCATTCACAATGGGGAGACCAATCCGCATAAAACACAACCAGCAATAATGAGTCCGACTGGTTTACCTCTTCTATTTTTCCAGTTATATCCATTACTGTTTTCAATTTTAAATTATCCTCTACTTCCTAAACTGTTCACGTCAGGATTCAACTCTTTTACCGCTGCTTTCACCTGCTTCTTGGTAGGCTTACCAGTATTGGACACTTGTTCAACAGGAAACCGCTGACCACTATTCGTCAGCTCATCCTTTTGTTCCATCTTTTTCTTTTCTTCTTTACCCATATCTTCTCATTTTTAAGGTTTATGCTAATAATGCAACAAAATAGATAAAAAGATGGTTCACATAAAAAGTGAAAAAGGATGCCTGAAAATTATTCAGACACCCCTTTACTACTACATTTAAAACTACGTGAAATTGAGATTATTATACTTTACGGTCGCAATAACGTTTGCATTGTACACAAATATCATACCCCAGCATAGCTCCAAGAATAAAATCCTGCTCGGGTGACAATTTGTTCAGTGGCTGATTCACTAGGAAACGAATGGCATTAATGCATTCTTTTCTACCGAAAAACAGGTTTATTTTATCATTTCCCACGGGCTGGATTATGTAATTAATCTTTTGATTGATCAGCCGTTTTACAGCAAAATCTTCATACTTCCTCTTGGTAGTATAGAGTACCATCTGACGTACTCCTTTTTTTAATTCATAAATATGATTCAGAAATACTTTCAATTCTACCGGGTTTATGTCTGAAGCTATCATAAGGCAATTGTCAAAATTACAGGTTCTTCTTTATTTCTTCAACCCAACTGTTAATACGTTCTTCAGTCTTGCCACTTTCGTTCACGTCATCAAGAGCCAAACCTACAAATTTCCCATCGATTATCGCTATAGAAGATGAATACGAATACCCATCGGCAGAAACTGCCCCCACAAAAGTGCAACCTGAATTCTTTAACTGGTCATATATAACTCCCATACCGTCACAAAATGTATCACAATAGGATTCTGAATCTCCACAGCCAAAGAGAGCAACTATTTTACCATTCAAATCTGCAGTCTTTATCATTTTAATGGCGTCATACCAATCATCTTGCAATTCACCGTCTCCCCAAGTAGAAGTCCCTAACAATAAAATATCATAACTTTCCACTTTTTCTGTGGTAATTTTACTTGCATCAATTACATCAACTGATGCCACACCTAATTTTTCAGCTATTGTCTGTGCGATGCTCTCACAAGTTCCAGTAGAGGAACCATAAATTATACCCATTTTTTTCATACAGCAAATCATTTAATTTGTTTGTTGCAAAGTAAAAGGTTTGAAAGAGATTCTGAAATACCTAGAAATAGTGATTTTAATAAAGTTCAAGAGACAAAACTCAGTTTTTGAAAACATAAACTTATAATCTGAAATTTAAGCATCCTAAAAGACTAAAGAAAGGGTCGTATCATTACTCAAGACAGAGTTTGATACGACCCTTTTAAGTGTTATAATTACTATCTGTAACTTTTAGGAGCAGTCATTTTCGTTTTGACACATTGATATGTTTTTAGAACCGATAAGCAGCTCCGAAATTAATAACCCCTTGGTCAAAATCATCAACCAATTGGTATCTGAATTCAACATTCATAGCCCAGTTACGTCCCAAAGCGAATTCCGCTCCGGCTCCGAGATTAACCCCGATACGGAATTCATTATGGTTACCCCCATCATCAACATGGACGTGGTCTCCATCCCAGTCAACATCCAAATCATGCATGTCAAACATCCAGTTGGACATGGTCAGACCAAACAGCGGATAAAGTTTGACACTTTGAGCTACCGGACAAAGATAGTGGAAGTTCACATTTAAATCCAACATACTTACATTGTCATTCTCAAAAAAATAATTGAATGAAGGTTCAATACGGAGAGGATTAGTGATATTGTACTGGTATTTAATTCCCAATCCAGCACTTTCAATTTCTGTTCCGTAACTTAATCCAAATCCAATTGCCTGTCTGCCTTTTTGAGCGTAGGTACTGCTCAACATGACAAACATCAGTCCTAAAAAAATAAAGATCTTTTTCATTTTTAAAAATATATAAGTGTGTTAATCGTCTTCATCGTCATCATCCCAATCATCGTCATCATCGTGCCATTTATGATGTTTATGACGCTTGTGTTTTTTATAATGCTTGCGATGATGCTTATCATGATGGTCACAATAAGAGCAATAATGTTCACGCCAGCATTCGCTATGATAACGAATCCTGTCATAAAATGGATCATAGTACATCGACCCTGGTTTTATGCCTATCTCTACCAATATACGATTCCAGCCATTCCGGTGGTAACGCTTGTAATAGTCACACACCTCCCGCATATGCCTGCCGGAAGTCTTTGCTATTTCAAGAGCCAAACCGACATTCCCCCAATTACTACCACATCTTCTGTAATAATCATCCAATAATTGATTAGATATATTATATTCTACGCATAAACGTTTCCGATAGTCGGATAACTCCACAGCTGCATACTTGTTCGCCCTGCCTATGAACAGAGAAAGCCTGTCTTGTGCAAACATGGAACAAGAAATGACTATAAATAATAACAGTACTTGAATTCGTTTCATATTAAAATCTGGCAATAAAACTATTGAAATTGCAAATATAGATATAAAAAAGCAATACACAATTTTTTATGGAGAATTTAGATACTGTCTAATTTTACATTTTGATAAAAAAACTACTTCTTTTTTCCTTCCCAATGATTGTTTTAAATGGTTTCTTGCTGGCAATAATGATAAAATAACCTGCATACATGATGGTAAAGCGGCCTTTATACTATTTTCTGAATGTCTCTAACTTTTTCAACTACCTTACTGCTATTTTCTTACTTTCGCCAAGAACTGACATCGGTTGTGAAAATTATAATAAAACCCCTCTCAAAACCGTGCAAACCAGCACAGACTAGAGAGGGGGGTATGAAAGAGTTTGCTTAGAATTTATATCCTAAAGTAATAGCACAGTTTATATTTTTAGGGTTAGAGTCAAGGTTCAGATCTGCCAGTTTCACCAAACCAAACTGACCATCAATACCTACAATAATCCGACCGAACTCGGCTGCAACACCCACTCCCAAACCGGCATCAAAACGATCAAAGGCATCACTTCCGAAAGTTTTTTCCTTGATATCCGTCTTCGATCCACTTATACTCATTTTGGTTCTGGTTTTTCCTCCTACTCCACAAGCTAAATATGGACCGGCGCTTACCACAATATTCGTATTATTGGCCACATTGAAACGCGCTGCGCCATAATCGGCAATTCAAAATACATTGCATTGAACTTTACTTCAGCTTCATTACCGGAAACAGTTGCACTGAACTTAGCCCCCTTTTGGGACAAAAACAAAGAAGGCTGTAACAACCACGTATCGTTAAAGGCATATTCCATCCCTACCCCCAATTTAACACCAACCTTAGCACTCACATCCAAATCACCCGTAAAGTTACTGATATTCATACCGACTTTAGCATTCCAGGAAACTTGTGAAAAACCCGCTAAAGACAATAAAGCGAACATCACTAATAAAATACCTTTCTTCATAATTTTAATGTTTTTAATTAATATAAAGTCATTTTCTGTGTTAACAATGTTACAAATATATTATTTAAATACATTAAAAACAAACATATTGTTAATAATTATACAACAAATAGATATTACATACAAGAAAAGGGAATTCCCTATTTATTGGAACTCCCTTCCCTATTTCTGATTTGAAAATAAAGGATCTTCGCTTTAATCTTTCAAAACCGGTCTGTTAAAAGCCACCCTTATCGGCACGGCACGCATGATCGTACAGCTTTTCCTGATCGGGATGTATCTGAAATACTTATTCTTGTGGAATAACCCGTGGATAAACTTTCTATGGGTAATTGTCATGATATTTGTAGCATCGCAGACGGCATTGGCACGAACACAATTGAAGAGGAAGATTCTGCTCCTGCCCATATCCGCAGGTTTCTTATGCAGTGTAGTATGTGTAGGCTTGTACTTTATCGGAATAGTACTGAGAGTGGAAAACGTATTCAGCGCCCGGTATTTCATCCCTATTTTCGGCATACTGATGGGCAACATGCTATCCAGTAACGTCATAGCCCTCAACACCTATTATAGTGGACTG
>ERZ791618.529-NODE-529-length-18132-cov-2.130829_pt1 | contig 18132 bp, 26 predicted proteins | sample MGYA00510059_ERZ791618 | MGnify/ENA primary metagenome ERZ791618 (study PRJEB30046, sample SAMN00715159) | human gut metagenome | study: EMG produced TPA metagenomics assembly of the A metagenome-wide association study of gut microbiota in type 2...
TATGCCTAACAGGCCTTTCCCTATGCTGTCATGGCGGTCTACATGGCTACCCAATTCTTTTTTAGTATCATTCAGGTGGATACCCCGCAAATAGTTAAATCCAACTACTTCATCAAACTCCTGAAACACTTTATCATATTCCTTTACGATATCATATCCTGCCGAGTAAGTATGACAAGTATCCAAGCATACACCTACACGGGATTTATCATCCACACGATCAATGATATGCTTTAGTTGCCAGAACTCATTACCAACATTACTTCCTTGTCCGGCTGTATTCTCAATAACAGCAGTCACTCCTTTCGTTTTACTCAATGTGATATTGATAGATTCTGCCACCTTATCCAGACATTCCTCTATTGAAATTTTATTCAGATGACTGCCCGGATGGAAATTCAGAAGCTTCAGACCTAATTGCTCACAACGTTGCATTTCATCCAGAAATGCGGCACGGCTTTTCTCTAATCCTTCTTCTTCAGGATGTCCCAGATTGATTAAATAGCTATCATGAGGCAAGATATAGCGGGCATCAAAAGAGTATTTCTCACAATTGTCTTTAAATCCGCGAATACTTTCTTCGGTCAGAGGTTTGGCCACCCATTGCCGTTGGTTCTTTGTAAACAAAGCAAATGCATTCGCACCTATCTCATGCGCATTAACAGGAGCTATCTCAACTCCCCCACTCGCACTTACGTGCGCTCCTATATATTTCTTCATATTCAGTTTTTCTTTAGTGAATGATTAAAAACGGAAGCAAGATAGAGAAAAATCCGAAGGCAACAAAGAAGAAAATGCTTACCTTTACAAATTCGTATTTAAAAAGAATAAAAAATGAACGACAAAGGAAATATTATCATCTACCAGACTAAGGATGGACAAACTTTGATAGATGTGAGACTGGAAAATGAAACGGTATGGATTAATCGCCAACAAATGGCTGAACTGTTTGACCGTGATGTAAAAACTATTGGCAAGCATATCACTAATGCACTAAAGGAAGAACTAAAAGAAATTCCAGTTGTCGCAAAATTTGCGACAACTGCTACCGATGGAAAAACTTATCAGGTAGAATATTACAATCTCGAAATGATTACCTCTATTGGCTACCGCGTAAAATCACAACAAGGTATCCAGTTTCGTATTTGGGCTAATAAAGTTCTGAAAGAATACCTAATCAAAGGTTATGCTATTAATGAACAGGCTAAAGCACAACAATTAGCTGATTTGAAGAATACTGTTAGATTACTATCCAATGTAATCGAACACAAAGAATTAACCTTGAATGAAGCCAATGGGTTATTACATGTTATTACCGATTACACATACGGTTTAGATACTTTGGATAAGTATGACTATCAGAGATTAGAAGTAGAAGCAACTACACGAACCACCTCTTTCCGGGCTACATACGAAGAGGCAATGGCGGCAATACACATTCTGCAAAAGAAATTTGGAAGTAGCGGCTTATTCGGAAATGAAAAGGACCAATCATTTCATAGCTCCATCAATACTATCTATCAGACATTTGATGGAAAAGAACTTTATCCCAGCATTGAAGAAAAAGCAGCCATGCTTTTCTATTTAGTTGTAAAAAACCATTCATTTAGCGATGGAAACAAACGTATTGCTGCTTTTCTCTTCCTATGGTTTCTCGAGAAAAACAGAATTTTATATAAACCTGATGGTTCCCGGTTAATAAGCAACAACACATTAGTCGCCCTTACATTAATGATTGCAGAGAGCAGAACAGAAGAAAAAGATATAATGGTAAAGGTCGTGATAAACCTTATCAATCAGAATAATTAAGTGAATAAATTTTGAGCAGCCACATATAGATAATATATGGCTGCTCAAAGTTTTAAGGAGTTTCTATAATGCTCAAGCCCCCTCCCCCGCATAATCCTTTCCCGTCTTTCCATTATATTCAGGATGCCTTTCCAGCCACTTCACAGCATAGGAACAGGTTGCCACAGGCACCAGTTCATTAGCCAATGCATAATCATAAGCTGCCTTTACTAAAGCAGAGGCAATTCCCCTACCACCTATTTCACCAGGTACAATCGTGTGGCGCACATCCAAAGCACCGTCAGCTACATGATACATCAGGCGGGCAGTCTCTCCATCGACTACGGTCTGAAAAACTTTTTTCTCCGGAAAATGTTCTATATTCATAATCTGTTTATTTATTGGGTTAATATACTATTTTAATAATAAGCCTCTCTTATATTTAATAACAGATTTCAGTAACTTTGTATCGAACAATTCTAAAAAAAATCTTATGGACAATCATCTTCTCTCACATGCCATCGCTATTGCCACCGAAGCTCACAAAGGACAAAAAGACAAATACGGACAGGAATATCTGCATCATCCCATCCGCGTAATGAATATGGGACGGAATCTGAAAGAAAGGATTGTCGGTATTCTACACGACTTGTAGAAGATACGGAATGGACATTCGAAGACCTGGAAAAGGAAGGATTCTCTGCCGAAATCATTGAAGCCGTGCGGTGTGTCACAAAGACCTCCGATGAGGACGATTACGAAGAATACGTCGAAAGATGTGCCTCCAATCCCATAGCCGTTGCCGTTAAGATTTATGATCTGACGGATAATATGGATGTGCGCCGCATGCCCTGCATCGGAGAAAAAGAAGTCACCAGACTCAGGAAATATCTGAAAGCCTACCATCGCCTGATGCCCCTGTATATGAATCATTGATCATTATGCATGTTTCTTTTTCATGAAATTACTACCTTTGCGGCATGAAATTGGAACTAAAAGAAAATCAAGGAGTACCCTCGTCCCTGCTTTGGACGCTGGCCATCATCTCAGGCGTAACGGTAGCCAACATATACTACAACCAACCACTACTGAACCGTATCAGCCGTGACCTGAACATCAGTGAGTTCACCGCCAATCTGATAGCCATGTGCTCGCAGATAGGATATGCCATCGGACTATTGTTCATCATTCCGCTGGGCGATTTATACCGCAGAAGAAATATTATCCTCGTAAATATTTCCATTCTGGTAGTTCACTGCTCACCATTGCTTTAGCTCCCAATATCCACCTGATACTGTTCGCTTCTCTGCTGACGGGTGCCTGTTCGGTTATCCCCCAGATATTCATGCCCCTTGCAGCACAATATTCCACTCCCGAAACCAAAGGAAAGAACGTAGGTATTATCCTTTCGGGACTACTGACGGGTATTCTTGCTTCGCGTGTAGTGAGCGGCATTGTAGGCGAATACATGGGATGGCGGTTTATCTACTTCATTGCCGCGGGATTGATGGTCGTTTGTTTGCTTATTATAATAAGGATACTCCCGGACCTTCCTTCCAATTATCAGGGAAGTTATGCCGGACTGATGAAATCCTTGTTTTCCATCGTCAAGAAGTATCCCCAACTCCGCATAGCTTCGTTGCGTGCAGGTTTCTCGTTCGGATCGTTCCTTGCCATGTGGAGCTGTCTGGCTTTCAAGATGGAACAGGCGCCTTTCTTTGCGGGAAACAATATCATAGGAATGTTGGGACTTTGCGGCATAGCCGGGGCACTGACCGCTTCTTCCATCGGAAGATTCATCAATACGGTCGGGGTGAAACGGCTTACTTATATAGGATGTTCGCTGATAATCAGCGCATGGATAGTGCTCTATGCGGGACAATATAGTTATGCAGGTATCATAGCCGGTATTCTGTTGATAGATATAGGGATGCAATGCATCCAGCTCAGTAATCAGACAAGTGCATTTGCCCTTTGTCCGCAGGCATCCAATCGTATCAATACTATTTTCATGACTACCTATTTCATTGGCGGTTCCACCGGAACTTTCCTTGCCGGAACCTTCTGGCAATGGTTCGGCTGGACGGGAGTGGTGGGAACAGGTATCTTGCTGACAAGTTGCTCGCTGCTTATCAATATATTCGCTAAGAAATAACCTCCTTCAGTATTTCCCAGCCGGATGCCTTGATATCTACGCATCCGTTCTTCTTAAAGACGGTACCCTCTTTTTCCAGCAACTCCCGTTGTTCGGGCCAGAAAGGGGCCAGTCGTCCCTGACTATTCACTACCCGGTGGCAAGGCAGATTTTGTTCCTCAGGTGCGTTATGCATGGCCTGCCCCACCATACGCGAACACTGGGGCTTACCTATAAGATAAGCAATCTGTCCATACGTCAGCACACGTCCCGGAGGGATAGAGGCGACAACGCTATATACTTCTTCTCCAAAGGATGTTTTATCCATAACCTATATTACTTTGCAATACAATACTTATCAGTCGGAAACAGGATGCCTATAATGAAGATTTTCTCAACGTAAAGAGAAAGTATTCTCAATACGATGAGAAGAACTTCTCAATGTGATGAGAATAAATACTCATCATGGTGAGAAAAGATTCTCAATATAGTGAGAATAACCGAGAATCATAATCTACTGATATAGAGCACATAGTCTTCTCACATAGGTTGACTACTTTTAATCTTATCCTCCCAATGAATTGACTTGGAAAACTCGCTCTCCCTAAAAAGCATAGACCATTATCGGGCAACCACAAATTCCTGTACGAAAGAACAGAAATTAATTATAAGTAGCAAATTTCGGAATAATGTTTTTCAACTTGGTAGCAGAATTTGTCTTTCTCATACCAATTGCCTACCTTTGAGGTGATTCAAGAACAATTAAATCTACACGAATGATAAACATCGTCCCTATTTTAAAGAACAAAAAGGAGTTCCTCGAACTACTGCTACTTGCCGACGAACAAGAGTCCATGATAGACCTCTACCTGGAACGGGGAGAAATGTATGCTCTCTACGACGGCGACTTAAAGGCGGCGTGTGTGATAACAGATGAAGGAAACGGAGTCTATGAAATCAAGAACATCGCCACTTATCCTCACTACCAACGAAAAGGATATGGAAAACGGCTGATAGAATTTCTATTGGAACACTACAAAGATCGTTATCATACGCTATTGGTAGGTACAGCAGAAGATACGTACACAGAGGATTTCTACAAACAATGCGGATTTACCTACTCGCACCGCATACCCAACTTTTTTACTGATAACTACGATCATCCCATGTATGAAGATGGAAAGCTTCTGAAAGATATGGTTTATCTCAAAATTAGCAAGAATGGATAAAAGTATGGCATTCATCACACTAACCCCTGAGAACGTAATGAGCGAACACCTATGTTGCGCCATTGCAGACAAAAAACACCAAATCGGCGTAAACGATAAACGCAACTGGCTGGCAGAGCGTATCAAAGAAGGACACGTCTTCCGCAAACTGGATGCGCAGGGAAAGGTATTCATCGAGTATGCCCCGTTGGAAAAAGCCTGGGTTCCCGTAACTGGTGATAATTATTTCTATATTTATTGCCTGTGGGTATCCGGCAGTTACAAAGGAAAGGGATACGGAAAGGAATTGTTACAATCGTGCATCGACGACGCAAAAGCGCAAGGAAAATCCGGCATCTGCCTCCTTTCTTCCAAAAAGAAGAAACCTTTCTTATCAGAAAAAAAGTTCATGTTGAAATATGGCTTCAAAGTAGTGGATACCATCAATGACGAATATGAATTATTAACTCTTTCCTTTGACGGTACCCAACCGAAATTCACATCAAACGTGCGGAAACAGAGCATTGAGGGCAAAGAACTGACCATCTATTACGGTGTGCAATGTCCCTATATTCCCAATTGTATCGAACAGATATACAATTATTGCGAGAACAATCAAATACCTCTCCGGTTGGTAGAGATAGATACTTTGGAGAAAGCTAAACAACTGCCTTGCATCTTTAATAATTGGGCTGTATTCTATAATGGAAAGTTCGAAACAGTGCACCTGTTGAATGAAGGTTTACTGAAAAAATTGCTGCTACGATAATTAAGGAAAGAACAAAAACAGTATCTTTGCATTATATGTATAATAAAAACAAACAATATGGAAAAACTGAATCAATATCATCGCCAAGCCATAGCGAAGAAAATGAAATCCATTGCTTATTGGAGGAAGCATCCAATGTCGCGCGAGGAGTGCTTGAATCAATTCAAGCAATTGCGGGAACAACGGTCGTTAAGGGAGTCCAGATTTCAAACCTCGAAAGATTCGCAAGAGACAGAGGGTATTGGATAGAAGATATTAATACAATAGGAATATTTTCTGATAGAGGATCTGAAAATGAAGTATATCTGTCAATAGAGAATAACACTACTGTTTACAAATTAAATGATTTTCGCTACTCAGATGACAATCTCTCTCAGTTTTTTGAGCGTATAAGGATTCACAACATTTATTTTCCAGATTGTTCTTATAAGCTAATAGGTTTTGCATATAATAAAGCCGAAAAAGTTTGTGCCGTACTTTCACAACCATTTATTGTAGCTATGCGTGAAGCTACTGAACCCGAAATAGAAGAAGAGCTTAATAAAATGGGATTCAGTTCTGAATTAGATGGTGATTTTTTCTCAAATGGCAATTATGATATATTCGATGCTCTTCCTAATAATGTATTAGTAGGAAATGACGGGCATCTTTATTTTATCGATACAATCATTTATAAAAGTCAGGATAATGGCTTTGAAAAATATAAAAGCTTATCTCCCAGATATAATCAATAAATTAATATTATTAAAACAAAATTATTATGGAAATGAAATTTTGCCAAAGTTGCGGAATGCCGCTCACATCCGATGAAGTATGCGGAACAAATGCTGACGGTAGCCTCAGCGCAGATTATTGCACTTATTGCTATCAGCAAGGTAAATTCGCACAAGACTGCACCATGGATGAAATGATAGAACATTGTGCCCAGTTTGTAGAAGAATTCAATAAAGACTCGGAGCAGAAGGTAACTAAAGAAGAAGCTATTGCGATGATGAAGCAAGAGTTTCCAAAGCTGAAACGCTGGCAAGCATAAATAATGTCCCGCATCGAACAAGAAAAACAAACCGTGGAACAAATGATCCGCCTCTACTGCCGGAAGAAAGAGGGGAACGAAACTTTGTGCCCGCAATGCAGGGAAGTGTTGGAATATGCACATGCACGGTTGTCACGTTGTCCATTCGGAGAAAAGAAAGGTACTTGCCGACTCTGTACCATACATTGTTACAAACCGGAGATGCGGGAACGGATGAGAGAAATCATGAGATGGGCAGGGCCAAGAATGTTGTTATATCATCCGGTAGCGGCTATCCGGCATTTGTGGCAGGAGTATATTAGGAAGCAATAAAGAATACATCACAAATTACACGGATATTCACAGATTTAATAATGAAGCTTCAGTAAAGCTCTTCTTCTTAATCTGTGAATATCCGTGTAATTTATAATGAAAGAATTTTAATTGAAATAATACAAGAACACTGCAATTCCATCGAGTGCCTTCTTCGGTTGGTCTTTTATCTCAATCGTAAATTTAATCTCAGCCTTTGCCACACCGCGCAAGTTTGTCAATGAGTGCAGTTTCGCAACCAAACGAATACTTTGTCCCGACAATACCGCCTGACCGAACTTCATCTGATCCATACCATAATTAACCATCATCTTCAGGTTGTTCACCTCAATAATTTGGTTCCACAAATACGGCAACATAGACAAAGTGAGATAACCATGCGCAATAGTAGTTTTGAAATGGCTCTCTGTTTTAGCACGTTCCGTATCTACATGTATCCACTGATGATCCAACGTAGCATCAGCAAACAGATTGATACGTTCCTGCGAAAGTTCCACATAATCGGAAACACCAATTTGCTGACCTACCAGCTTTTCAAAATCCTCATACGAGTTGATAATTACTTTTTCCATTATTCTCTTTTTATATTTAATAGTTTCTACGGTTGATAATCCCAACCATAATCATTATGATAAATCATTAGTTTACTCATACCTCCATCAATCGTAATATTCTCCCCGTTAATAAAGGAGTTCCGTTCGTCACAAAGGAAAAGAACTGCACGGGCTATATCGGCCGGTTCTCCTACCCTTTGCGAGGGATGCTGCATGATATCTCCTTCCGTATATGACGGCACATAATCCTCCTCATGATAGTTTCCCGTATCAATCCAACCGGGAGCGATAGAATTCACGCGGGCAATTCCCGAAAGACTGACCGCAAGTGCATGAGTCAGAGCCGTTATTCCACCTTTGGCTGCCGTATAACTTTCCGTATTGGCCTGCGACTGAAAAGCACGGGTAGAAGAAATATTCACAATAGCACCTGCACCACTGAAATAGTCTTTAAACGACAAAGCCAGGAAATAAGGAGCCGCTACTCCCACACGTTGCACATACAGGAAGTCTTCATACGAACAGTTACTCAATATACCTCCATTTGTCAGGCAAGCATTATTTATCAGACAGTCAATCTGATCTTCTATGGATAAGACAAAGTCTACAAAATCCTGTAGCGTCTGTTCCTCGGCAATATCTCCGACAAAGCCTGTAACCGAAAGCCCTCTTTCCGACATCTTTCCTTCCGCCAGTTCCACCGCCTCGGGTGTCTTATCAATGAAATACACTGTATATCCCGATTCTGCAAACATCTCGACAATGCAACGACCGATACCGGCGGCTCCACCTGTTACTACACATACTTTATTCATACGCTCTTTATTTTAAGTATGATGAACAAAACCCCAATAACGAAGGTTATTATTCGATTCATGGTTGTTTACTTTTAAATCGTGAAAACAGGTAACAAATATACTCCATATTCCAGCAAGTTACAAAAAGTCAAGTACCCTTTTTCTCATTCGGAAAGGTTTTCCTACTTTTGTAACAAACATTGTGAAACATGAAACTGAAAGATAAATTCACAGAACTGATGCATAATCAGGCTTTGAAGCGAAAACTATATGTCATCATATTCGAAGCTGATACACCTGCCGGGAAGCTATTCGACGTTACCCTGATCTGGTGCATATTGCTTAGCGTAGGACTTGTTATTTTGGAAAGCCTGCAAGGATTACCGGTATGGCTGAAAACTCCATTCATTGTTATGGAGTATTTACTGACCGCTTTCTTTACTTTCGAATATATCACCCGGTTGTATTGTTCGCCTAAACCTTCCAAATACGCTTTCAGTGCTTTCGGCATCATCGACTTGCTGGCTACACTGCCGCTTTATCTCGCTTTCCTGTTTCCCGGGGCACGCTATCTGCTTATTGTACGGGCTTTTCGCCTGATACGGATATTCCGCGTTTTCAAGTTATTCAACTTCTGGATGGAAGGGCAAATGCTGCTGACGGCACTACGCGACAGTAGCAAAAAAATCGCAGTTTTCTTTATGTTTGTGGTTATTCTGGTGATATCTATCGGAACATTGATGTACATGGTTGAAGGAGGAAAACCCAATACGCAGTTCAGCAATATTCCCAACAGTATTTATTGGGCTTGCGTCACGCTTACCACCGTAGGTTACGGAGATATAACTCCTGTCACCGCCCTGGGGAAATTCCTTTCGGGTTGTGTCATGCTGATAGGTTACACTATTATTGCAGTACCCACTGGCATAGTTTCCGTATCATTGATGAAAAGACATGAAAAGAATGTAGCAAGAGAGTGCCCCAACTGTCACAGGCGAGGACACGAAGAAAGTGCGCAGTTCTGTAAGTATTGCGGATCATCACTTGATAAAGCCCCTAAAGAATAGAAAAACTTTCATACTAAATCATATTGGCAAATAATAACGCATAGAAATATATAAAAATGGAACAAAGTTTTGTTACTCAAAAAGAATTTACCCTACGTCCCCGTGCACGTGGTTTTCACCTGATAACGGATGAAATAATACGTAACCTGCCGCGTCTGCCGCAAGCCGGACTTTTACATCTGTTCATCAAGCATACCTCTGCCGGACTTAGCATCAATGAAAATGCTGATCCGGATGTCCAGACGGACATGGAAGCCATCTTCAACCACCTGGTAAAAGAACGGGAACCCTACTATATGCATACCTGTGAAGGAGATGACGACATGCCCGCCCATGCCAAATCGACCCTGACAGGTAATAGTCTCAGCATACCTATCACTGACGGTAGACTGAATATGGGCATCTGGCAAGGTATATACCTCTGTGAATTCCGCAATCGTGGCGGTGGAAGAAAAATAGTAGCAACCGTCATCGGACAATAGAATATATGAAAATGAACAATCTTCCTACAAATATCTTCGTCGCCACGGAGAAAGATTATCCCGAACTCTCTGAGCTTTGGGAAGCATCCGTACGCAGTACGCATCACTTCTTGAGTGCAGAAGATATTCAGTACTACAAACCTCTGGTACAGAACGTTTATTTCCCCGCAGTGCAACTCTATATTATAAAGAATAAAGACAACCGCATCAGTGGCTTTCTGGGACTAAGCGACGATTTAATAGAAATGCTGTTTATCCACCCCGACGAACAGGGAAAAGGATATGGCAAGACATTATTAGAGTTTGCCGTAAACGAACGAGGTTTCCACAAAGTGGATGTCAATGAACAAAACGAACAGGCTTTTCGCTTCTACCGTAACAGGGGCTTTGAAGTAATAAGTCGGGATGAGACAGATGCGCAAGGCAAGCCCTTTCCCATCCTGCACATGCAATTAACAAACTACTAATACAGTAACTATGAAACGAGCCATTATTATAGGAGCCACCTCCGGCATAGGAGAAGAAGTTGCCAAACTGCTAATTCAGCAAGGTTGGCACATCGGTATTGCCGGAAGACGGGAAGAAGCATTGGAGAAACTGCAAGCCACCGCCCCGGGACAAATCGAAATTCAACGTCTGGACGTAACAGATTCGGATGCCCCCACCCTGCTGGAAACACTCATCCGGAAGTTAGGTGGCATGGATTTGTTCTTTCTCAGCTCCGGCATAGGTAGCCAGAACCCGGACCTGAAACCGGAAATAGAACTAAATACCGCCCGTACCAACGTAGAAGGATTCACCCGCATGGTGACCGCCGCCTTCAATCACTTCAAAACCCAAGGAGGTGGACACATCGCTGTCATCAGTTCCATTGCAGGCACCAAAGGACTGGGCATCGCCCCGGCCTATTCCGCAACGAAACGCTTCCAGAATACTTACATCGAAGCCTTGGCACAACTCTCCCGGATGCAACACTTGAATATCCATTTCACAGACATACGCCCGGGTTTCGTCGCTACCGACTTACTGAAAAGTGGTAAGTTCCCTATGTTGATGCAAGCCAATCAGGTAGCGAAGAGTATCGTCCGTGCCCTGAACCGGAAAAAACGGGTCATTGTGATCGACGGCAGATACCGTGTAGTTGTCTTTTTCTGGCGAATGATCCCCCGGTGGTTATGGGAAAGATTGCCTATAAAGAACTAAGATTCGTTGTAAAGACACCATAGTTCTTGCCTCATTCCCGTAAATATTGTATATTCGACCTCGAACCAAACAAACTTTTGAAAATGAAAAAAAACTCAATACATATCCTGATAGTTACCTCAGTTGCTCTATGCGCCGGTGCCACACTCCATTTCTGTTTGGGCACAGCACGATAGACCCTGAACAGCAATCCGTTAAATCCGAAGTTCCCTATTGTGTCACCTCCCCTTCCGTACCGGATAAAATCACCTTTGCCGGACAGGAAATTGATCTGACGCGCTACGATCATCGTGAACGCATGGACCGTGAACAAATGTCGTTCACCTATATGCACTCCACCACCATGCTCACCATCAAGCGTGCGAACCGCTTCTTCCCCATCATAGAACCTATATTGAAGGAAAACGGTGTACCCGATGATTTCAAATACCTCGCCGTAATAGAGAGTAACCTCAATACCCTTGCCCGTAGTCCGGCAGGAGCAGCCGGAATGTGGCAGTTCATGCAAACTACCGGACGCGAATTCGGTCTTGAAGTAAACCCCAATATCGACGAACGTTATCACGTGGAGAAAGCCACCCGTGCCGCATGCAAGTATCTGAAAGATGCCTACCAAAGATATGGTAACTGGCTTTGCGTAGCCGCTGCCTACAATGGTGGACAAGGCCGCATCTCCTCTGAACTGAAAAAACAGCTCGTAAATCAAGCCGTAGACCTTTGGCTTGTAGAAGAAACTTCCCGTTACATGTTCCGCCTGCTTGCCGCTAAAGCCGTCATCAGTAATCCGCAGCGCTATGGCTTTTTACTAAAACGGGAACATCTTTACCCTGTCATTCCCCATACAGAGATCAATGTAACAACAAGTATCGACAATCTGGCACAATTTGCCAAGAGTAAAGGTATTACCTACGCCCAACTGAAGGATGCCAACCCATGGCTGCGCGATAGTTCTTTACAAAACAAAAGCGGACGTACATACGTTCTTAAAATACCGACACAGGCGGGAATGCACTATGATCCGAAGAAGACGGTGCCGCATAATAGGGCATGGGTTATAAATTAAGTACTTTTCTTTTGTCTTGAGCCGAAAGAAAAGGTACAGTAGCTTAAAACACAGAAAGGAGCCAATATGACATTAGATTTCGATTTCGTACTCAGACTATTAGTAGCCGGCATCTTAGGTGCCATCATCGGCTTGGACAGAGAATACCGTGCCAAAGAAGCAGGATACCGTACTCACTTTTTAGTATCATTGGGCAGTGCCCTCATCATGATTGTTTCCCAATATGGCTTTCAGGACATTATCAAAGAAAACAGCGTCTCGCTGGACCCGAGCCGTGTAGCGGCCCAGGTAGTCAGCGGTATCGGTTTTATCGGTGCCGGTACCATCATATTACAAAAACAAATTGTCAGGGGGCTGACCACTGCTGCCGGAATATGGGCTACAGCTGGCATCGGTCTGGCGGTTGGAGCCGGAATGTATGTAATAAGTATAGCTGCTACCCTGCTCACTCTGGCTGGATTGGAACTGCTCAGCATCCTGTTCAAAAGTGTAGGGATGAAAAGCTCTATGATAACGTTCTCTACCGGAAATAAGGATATCCTTAAGGAAGTATCCGATCGCTTTAACTCCCGCAATTATATGTTAGTCTCCTACAAAATGGAAAGATTAGGTTCCGGAGATACAGAAAGATATATAGTGACTATGGTTATCAAATCCAAGCGGAGTAATGACGAAGGGCACATGCTGTCACTGATGCAGGAATGGCCGGATGTAACAGTAGAACAGATAGAATAATCTTATTACTGCTTCTCTGTCATGTGTTTCCAGTAGCGTACAGGCATATCTTGTTTATGCTTCCGCGGATTTAGTCGTTCTTTGATACAGATGGCTTTAAAGTATGTCTTCCAGAGTTGCTGAAAAAGCTTCTCGTCTTTATCCATCAAGCTTTCGTCCAGCATACCCGTGACCAGATGTCCCTCGCGTGAACCTTCTTCAAAGGTAACCTGACGTACTTCTTTCAAATCATAATAGAAGCCATACGCCCGTTTTATGTCGTATATCAGCCAGGGCTGATCGGCAAAACGATCCTTAAAATGATCGATAGCCAGTGGTAGAGCATTCTTTTCCGGCTCTACCGCAGCAAAGAAGGTGCCGTCGGCAGCTTTCTGAAAACGGATAAACTGGAGCATACGAAGACGTTCCCAATCCACCCGCTTCCACATACGCGAGAATTCCAATACATCCGGATCGGCAAAATTGGTTTCAATGGAACGGGGAGCATCAATCGCCTTACGAATATAGCGGAACAAAAGCATCGGAGTTTCCTGTTCCTCTGCCAGCCAACATTGGGCAAGGCAAGACAGAGCACCGGAAGAGAGTTTCTTTTGCAAACCACGCCATACTCGCTTCGCCTTTTCTTCTTCGGTGATTACCGTGAAGACTTCATCATGAAATAAGGGTAATGGCTCTCCTTCCGGAAACAATGCATCAGGAAAAACACGACGGGAATAAGCTTCAAAAACAGAAGTCAGCAAGCCCTCGAAAGTATTATCAAAAACAAATATATTCATGGAAAAGAACTCTCTTAGTCGTGGAAATCAAGCAACAACTGCCTTTCGTCCACTTTCTTCTTGTTCGGTTTCGTTATCAGCAAACTGCGCACTGTTTGCGGAGTCATTTCATTCACTGTCTTCATGGGGAGTTCATGGCAAGTAATAAAGTACTGCGCTTTCTTCATCACTACTCCTATCTTCTTCAACTCATAGAAACCTAACTTAGAAAAACGACGGGATGCCACAATCAATCTTGCCGACTTCACTCCGACACCCGGGATACGCAATAACATCTCATAATCCGCCCGATTAATATCTACCGGAAACTGCTCGGGATGGCGCAAAGCCCATGACAGTTTAGGATCAATCTCCAGGTCCAGGTCAGGATATGCATCATCCACAATTTCTTCCACCTTAAACTGATAAAAGCGCATAAGCCAATCTGCCTGATACAGACGATTTTCACGCACCAGTGGTGGTTGCTTCAGGGCCGGCAAACGCGTATCATACGTATTCACAGAGATATAACCGGAATAATAGACACGCCGCATTGTAGGTCCTTTGTAAAGAGCAGATGAAAGAAAAAGGATATCTTTGTCCGTTTCCGCCGTAGCCCCTACAATCATTTGCGTACTCTGTCCGGCAGGGGCAAAACGTGGTGCATGGCGGTGTTTCTTCCGTTCCTCCGAACTTTCCAATACGCCTTGCTGAATATAACGCATCGGTGCATATACACTTTTATGATCTTTCTCGGGGGCAAGAAGTTTCAGATTCTCCTCTTTCGGTATTTCTACATTAACGCTGAGGCGGTCGGCATACAATCCCGCTTCGTTCACCAGTTCACGACTGGCACCGGGGATACTTTTCAAATGAATATAGCCATTGAAACGATGCACTGTGCGCAAGTCTTTTGCCACGCGCACCAGGCGTTCCATGGTATAATCCGGACTCCGCACCACACCACTGCTCAGAAATAATCCTTCTATATAATTGCGGCGATAGAACTCCATCGTCAGATCTCCAACTCGCTGACAGAAAGCGTAGCACGCGGCAAATCATTAGAGCGACGATTGATGCAATATGCACAGTCGTAGATGCAATAGTTCGTCAACATCACTTTCAGTAGTGAAATGCAACGCCCGTCTTCAGCAAAACTATGGCAAATACCCCAGCCGCCGACAGTATTACCCAACATACCGGGTTTGTTGGAACGCACGGTACCGCTGGACGAGCATGAGACGTCATATTTGGCCGACTCCGCCAGTATTTTCAGTTTATTGAGGACGTTTTCATTCATATCCACTACACAACTTATAATTCGGTCAAAATTAGCAATTCGAAGAGAAGGAAACAAATAATGGGAAGTTAAATAATGAATAACTATTCAGAGTGTCTTCATACCTGTAAAACAAAAAAGACCGTTCTCATTGAGACGGTCTTTCAATTCTTTCAGTAAGCGTGCTTATTATTTAGCAGCTTCCAAAGATGCTTTGCGGAATGCTTTCATTGATTTTTCGATTTCCAAAGAAGCCTTACGTGCACGAGTACCGGCAGCTTTGTTACCATTTTCAATCTGAGCTTTTGCATCTTTCTCGAATGCTGCATACAATTCAGCAACTTTTTCAACTAATTCTTTCATAATCCTTTTCTTATTAATATTACTTCGTTAATAATGTCTGGCAAAAATACATTCTTTCTTGAAATAAATGCAGAAAAACAATATTTTTTTTGAAATAATCCGCAAAAATTGCACAAAAAAACGTCCTCTGGCGTTTTTTACCTACTTTTGCAGGCATGAAACCCCTTACAGATACGGAATACATACACTTGCTCATAGCCGAAGGCGAACACCAAAGGCAGGACTTTAAGTTTGAGATTTCCGATGCCCGTAAGATCGCAAAAACGCTCTCCGCCTTTGCCAATACGGACGGCGGGCGGTTGCTGATCGGGGTAAAAGATAACGGAAAGATCGCCGGAGTTCGCTCCGATGAGGAACAATATATGATAGAGGCGGCAGCACAAATGTACTGTCAGCCGGAAGTGAATTATACCATGCAGACCTTTCAGGCGGAAGGACGCAGCGTGCTGGTAGTGCAGATTGAAGAAAGTCTGCAAAAACCCGTATATGCCAAGGATGAAACAGGAAAACCGCTGGCTTATCTGCGCATCAAGGATGAGAATATACTGCCACACCGGTTCATCTGCGTGTATGGCAGCAAAGTGGTAGTCCGCGGGGAGAACTAATAACTTATACAGAGCGCGAACAGTTGTTGCTTGACTTGTTGGAAGAAAATGACAGTCTATCGCTAAACAGGTATTGTAGGCTGGCACGCCTTTCCCGACGTGCAGCGGAACATTTACTTGCCAAGTTCATCCGGTTTGATATTGTAGAACCAGTATTTGAAGGGCATAAGTTTCACTTCAGACTAAAATAAATGATATTCTTCAATCTTGACTTCTACTTTTGGGTTATGAAGAAAAAGTTATTTACAGAAAAACAAAAACCCAAAACTGTTGTTATTTTAGGGTATCTCAGTATGATACTTAGGGTACCTCAGTCCCATACTTAGGGTATCTCAGTCGTATACTTAGGGTACCTCAGTCGCAGTCTCAGAATACCTCAACACAACACAGTAATATTCAATCAGTTACAAAATATATCTTTTGCGACCTTTATAATCAATAAATTCAGACAGAAGAACTGACAGTTTATCATTAAACAAGTAAATATTAAACAATATAGCATGAATATAATCAATTCAATCAACGATATTCTCTGGACCTATATCCTCATCGCTCTGCTTTTGGGATGTGCCCTTTGGTTCACGCTGAAAACCCGCTTCGTACAGTTCCGCATGATAGGTGAAATGGTACGTTTACTGGGTGATTCGGCAGGAACGAACGGAAAGCCGGGTGAAAAGCATATCTCTTCATTTCAGGCGTTTGCCATCTCCATTGCCAGCCGTGTAGGTACAGGCAATCTGGCGGGTGTGGCCACTGCCATCGCTGTAGGCGGGCCGGGAGCAGTGTTCTGGATGTGGGTCATTGCCCTGTTTGGTGCTGCCAGTTCATTCGTAGAGTCCACATTGGCACAATTATATAAGGTAAGAGGCAAAGACTCTTTCATTGGCGGTCCCGCTTATTATATGCGAAAAGGATTGAAACAACCGTGGATGGGTACTGTGTTTGCCGTACTCATTACGATCACTTTCGGCTTCGCCTTCAACTCCGTACAAAGCAATACGCTGTGTGCAGCTTTTGAACATGCATTCGGTTTCGACCACGCCATCGTAGGAGGGGTTATTACCATAGCCACACTGCTTATTATCTTCGGTGGTGTACAGCGCATTGCTAAAGTAAGCAGCATTATTGTTCCCGTTATGGCATTGGGATATATTGCTTTGGCACTGATCATTGTAGCTATCAATATCACTGAACTTCCTGCCGTTATCAAACTCATCGTTAGCCATGCCTTCGGCTGGCAACAGGCATTGGGTGGTGGTGTAGGTATTGCATTGATGCAAGGCATCAAGCGGGGATTGTTCAGCAATGAAGCCGGTATGGGTTCCGCTCCCAATGTGGCAGCCACCGCACACGTCACACATCCCGTAAAGCAGGGGCTGATACAGACCTTGGGCGTTTTCACCGATACATTAATTATATGTACCTGCACCGCGTTCATTATACTTTTCAGCGGTGCGCCACTGGACGGCTCTACCAATGGAGTACAACTTACGCAACAGGCACTGACGAACGACATTGGCTCGGCAGGAAGTATTTTTGTTGCTATTGCTTTGTTTTTCTTCGCCTTCAGCAGCATTCTGGGTAATTATTATTATGGAGAAGCCAATGTACGTTATCTTACCCGTAAGAAATGGATATTGAACATCTACCGTATTCTGGTAGGTGGTATGGTGCTATTTGGTGCACTCGCTGCACTGGATGTGGCCTGGAGTCTAGCAGATGTCACCATGGGATTGATGGCGCTCTGTAACCTGATCGCCATCAGCCTGCTCGGTAAATACGCTTTCAAACTGCTGGAAGACTACCGTGCACAGAAACGGGCGGGTATCAAAGACCCTGTTTTCACAAAAGACCGCCTCAAAGAGGTAGAAAATGACGTGGAGTGCTGGTAAGAGATTTATGATTTATAAATTATGATTTATACAATTGTTGGTGTAAATCAACTTATTTCGTACTTTTGCAATCGCAATTGCCCCGGCAATTAT
>ERZ791618.531-NODE-531-length-18096-cov-2.230309_pt1 | contig 18096 bp, 21 predicted proteins | sample MGYA00510059_ERZ791618 | MGnify/ENA primary metagenome ERZ791618 (study PRJEB30046, sample SAMN00715159) | human gut metagenome | study: EMG produced TPA metagenomics assembly of the A metagenome-wide association study of gut microbiota in type 2...
TGAAAAGATCCGCTGTCCGGGTGCGTTGGGAGTTTTCAGATACACCCTAGCTCACAATAGGTTTCGAGCCAAGCCAATCGGGTGGCAGGTAGACCGCTGCCAGCGCGTGTGCAGTATCAAACAGTCTGTAACGGTCTGCGTCATCACCGAGGCCAAGCGCTGTTTCGAACATATCCCATACGAGCTGCATGACCTTCACGACCTCGTCAGGGGCAGGGCGCAGTATGTCTGAATCTGCTGCGTTCTCTCGCGCCCCAGCGTTGCTAGGCTTCATACACTTCATCTGAAACGGCGACTTCCTCGCCGTCAACGTAAATAATATTGGCAATGACATTGCCGTTTTCATCGCGGAAGCGTCTGTAGTTCCGCGCATCTTTCCAGTTGTACATTCGTAAGCTCCAATCTCAAAATTTTGTAAAATTTCGAGATAGAGTTACGGATATTTCGCTGTGCTCTCAGACCATCTGCGCATGTATGCCCTTTCCGCTATTCAGCGAAAAGGGCATACACGCAAAAAAGAGCCCTATCAAGGCATACGCCGAACAAGAGCCGGATGATCTGGAAACCTACCTTGACAGTGACGGCGTGCGGCGGATGCAGCCGGTTATGGTGTCTTACAACAAGGCTTATGCACCGAAGCCAGCATAACTGGAGGTGGAGTTCCGAATTGTGGGGCGAGTCTTATAAGTCCTGTTTATTGGACAACGTTTGTGATATGATACTATCATCAAAAGTTTATCCTGCTTTTTTTGATAGGAGTGAAAGGACATTGAATACGCACGCACGATTGGATGAATTACTGCATGAGAGAAACATGACATTATACCAGCTATGCCAAAGCGGAAACATCCCCTCCACGACGCTTCGCGTCTCTCGCTGCAGAGGCAGCCAGCTTTCTGTAGATACCATTGAACAAATTTGCAAGGTGCTTGGAATCTCGATGGCCGAGTTTTTTGCAGTTCACGCTGAGGCTAAATCGATGAATGATTTGGCTCGTATAAACTGTATGTGAAACAAGGATAGTGCCTCAAACTATATAATAAGATGATGTTATTCTCATACTTGTCCCACATCAACATTCTGAATCCTGTCCCGCTATTGTAGTCGGTTAATTCAAAGTGATATTATATTTCTCCGGCATCCCTAGCATATTGCCAAAACTCCTCCAAAGCCTCCTTGGCTTTATCTAAAATATCTTTAGAATGATGCCCTATTAGTTTTCCATTTGACTTGATAATTTTTCCGTTAACTATAACGTGCTTAACATCTTCGGCATGCATAGAATAAACTAATTCTCCGATAGGCATAGTAAATGGTATATGCTCTGGTTTTTCAATATCAAGCAAGACTAGATCTGCAAGAAAGCCTTCTTCAATTTGTCCCAATTTTATTTTCAATACACGTCCAGCACCTATCGTCGCAGCATAAAAAGAATCGTGAGCACACATTTGGCTACGTTTGTGACTTTCCAATTTCCCGCTGATAGTGAGCGCCTTTATCTCCTGCAACATATTCACAGAACAACGTCCTGAACCGCATATTGTTACTACATCATCTATGAGGAAATCAATAAATGGGGTGATTTGAGCATCTAACATACTCTGTCGGGCAAGAACAGCCGCACTGGTATCGTGGCGACGAATGAGCTTTCGTTCTTCGTGATTTGTAAAAAGATTACCACAAACCAAAGTACGAGAATTAAGAACGCCGTTTTCTTCTAAAAGATTAGTTGGGGTAGTTCCATATCTTTCTAAACATATATCTCGTTCGTGCCGAGTTTCATTTAAATTAGCGACCAGCAGGCACCCCAGCTCTTGGGCTGCTACTGAAGCTTTACGCATCAAAGACGGGCTTATAGTTGCGGGGGACCCAAGTCCAATTACGGCGGATTGGAGACAGCTTTTTGTCTGCTTTACAAAATCTATATTCCATGAGATCAATTTGTCTTCATCTATTTCCTGAAGTGCGTCATCATAGTTCCCCCATGCATCTATATATGGAAACAATTCTCTATTCATAAGTATTGGGGCAGCAATAGCCCTCAAACCATATTCTTTACAAAGCTCCAGAAATAAAGGTAGTTCTTTTGGGGAACATCGCTCGATCAAAGTCGTTGTACCGCTTTGTGCCGCTTCATATATGGCTAATTCCAAAATAGATTTTAGCTGACAACTATCCAGATTTTTTAAAGCGATATTGATGAGAGGATTTATCCGTGCGTAAATCGGAGTGTCTCCAAAGCGCCCAAAATCAATATCTTCGCAAAGAACGTGCGATATTTTGCTGGTCAAGCAACTACTAGCACCGTCAATTAAGCCGGGAATCGCGAGCAGGTTTGTCCCGTCAATGACAGCACAGTCACGTTCTATATTCTTATCAATACGTACAATATAATTATCTTTTATCAGAATATCTGCATTTTGCAAAAAATTTACAGCATTATACCCATCGTTGAAAAATGTGGCTTTGGTACAATTTTTGATTAAAAGTTCAGACATGATCAGAGCCTTCCTCCAAACGATCAAAATATTCGTTTACAATCGTCAAATCCTGGCGGAGTTCCCGCAGGCCGGCGTAGCCAATATTGTAAACATCAATACGATCATGGTAATCCATCACCCAATGTAAGGCCCCGCGGATATCGTCCAGCAGGGCGCCCCGCCCAAGCGTTTTGATCACATATGTGCCAATTTTCTTGACATTATGAGCTTTATGCAGTGCTTCGGCCATATCTGCAGGACTGCCTTCTTCCAGCCATAAACCTTCCCGATTGAAAATGGTGCAAAGCACCTCTATCCCCTCTACGTCGCTCGCGTCCCATGCGACGGAGGGGGAATGGGTGGAAAGCCCCACATGGCGGATTAAGCCTTCCGCTTTCATCTGCCGGAGCGCTTTGAGCGCCGGCATTTTATAGGGAAGGCGACCTTTAGCCACCCCGTGCATCAAACAAAAATCAAGATAAGGCGTATCCAGATCGTGCAATATTTTTTTTACGCTTGCAAAGGCATCTTCCGCAGAATCAGCGTAGGTTTTACTGGTAATGACGACTTTTTCACGGGCGAGCATTTTCAAACCTGCTGCAACTGCTGGCTGGCTACCATAACAATTATCAGTATCCCAAAAAAAGACATTGTTTTGCAAAGCAGCATCCCGCAATATTTTCCCGGCAAATTCAGGAAGAAATTGGTTGATATGTTCAGTTCCATAAGCGATCTGAGAAACTGTTTCTCCAGCAAGCTTCACATTTCTTGCCCGAAGTGGATTTTTCACTGGAACCATCCTTTCTTGATATTTGGTTTTTTATCTATTTTACTTTGCTAATAGGGTACTTTTGCTCTTCTAAATAATAATAGCTGAACTCTCCGCCAGAAACTTTACCAGAAGCATCCGGCTTAAATTCTAAAACGGCACAGTAGTTTTTCCAAAAAAAGCGTGTTTCTGAAATAGGAAACATTTCACTAAGGGCTACCGGAGAGTGCTCAGCTATGGTAGATGAGGGATCCGGGGTGCCTTCCGCCCCCAATAGGGAATGAGAAAACAATTTATCTCCATGCCTCTCTATGGTGATAAAATCATAAACTGGGCCGGGAAACCATGTGTGTTCTAACCGATAGACACCCGTATAACGATCATAAATTTCTGGATCCAGTTTTATTATGGCAGTATCAGGGTATGGGCGAAATTCCATTATGTCTTCCGAAAGAGGCCTGCGGGTAAAAGCAATGATATCATACGATTCTAAAACATTTGCCGTTGTAAAATTTGTGCTTAGGCGATCCGCTCTTTCTTGACCCGCCCATTTCTTGGCTTTAGAACCTTCCGGTAGATTTCGGAGATCCAGCAGATAATCCTCCTGACTTACTTGGGAAAGGGTATACTGAAGGCAATTTTTCGGGCATATGTCATCCGGACGGAGATTAAGATAACTCATACAGGCAATAGATACAGTGCTCTCCTTTCCCAGTAGGAAATCCAGATGAATTCCTGCCTGTAAATACCGGTTTCCCTTCATTTGCCGTCTAATATGTTCACTGTGGGAATGGTAAAGAAGCCGGCAATCTGAACCTTCTTCTTCCAAAATCCATTTTAGGTTTTCCGCCATACATCCGTCTCTTACGCTGTCTGTTTCTTCCGGAGATCCAGTTTCAAGGTAGGTGTCAAACCATACCGCTATTTTGACTGCATTACGACTTGCCTGATGAGCGCGGCTCCACGCAGATTTCCCGGATTTTATCGCATAGATCGGGGCCATAGCTTCTAAGCGTGTTTGCAGCCGTGCCATACATGATGTGAATTCATCCCGTTCCTCCGCTGGCAGATCCGCATAATTAAAAATGGTGTAAGTTTGACTTTTTTTCAGGATTTTTAGATAATTTTCAGCATATTCCGGATCCACAACCTTGAAATAATCTAGAATATAAGCCAGAGTCCGGCTGGGTCCCTCGCACCCGATATCCGCTCCATAAAAATGCAGACGGGGTTTATCCGGATGGGTTAAGTTATATTCCCTCATCCAGCGTACCATACTCCGTATTTCCTTCCAGCCTCCAAACATCTCTGTAATGCCTTCTCTGCACGCCTGCTCTAAAGTCAAATCTCCCCCTTGTACATATTCATCTACGCGCAGCGCCTGCACGAAAGGCGTTTCGTACACAAATACAGAAAAACCCATTTTACTTACTAAAAATTCAAAAATACGGGATGTAATGGCATTAAATTCTTTTGTATAGTGCTGGCTTTCTCCCAGAGTAACCAAGCGGGCACCTCCGACAGCTTTTTCCAAAAACGCCAGATCGTTGAAATCAGCCGTCTCAAAAGATTTTAACGGGTGGGCGTTTTCATTCGCCCACGCAATAAAATGATTTGCTAACTCTTGCATCATCAAACCTCCGATAAGATGGCACAACTTGTTATCGTTGTGCCATCCGTTGTATTAGCGCCCTTAATGGGCAGTAAATCCTCCGTCTACCATGAGATGGGTACCGGTGATAAAGGAAGCGTCTTCGCTGGCAAGGAAAGCCACTGCTTTTGCAATGTCATCCGGCATTCCAAGACGTCCCAGAGGGTACTCCGCCACCAACTCGCGGCACTCACGGTCATAATCGCCAGTGCGCGACATATCCCGGACAAAAGCGGGGTGACCGTACCTGCCGGGCACACCGCATTTACCCGGATTCCAAATTCGGCCAATTCCAGCGCAAGGCTCTTCACAAATTGCAAAACGCCGCCTTTAGAGGTGTTGTAGGCAAGGCTTTCCACACAGCCAACGACTCCCAGTTCGCTTGCGGTACAGACAATCGCGCCATGGCGGCTTTTTTTTAAGAGATCCAGTGCATATTTCGCACAGAGGAAATAACCCCGCAGATTTACATACATCACTTTATCCCATTCTTCTGCCGTCGTGTCCCACAGAGTTTTGCTCAAAGAGTACGCCGCGTTGTTATGCAAGACATCCAGCACCCCGTGCTTTTGGCGGATGAAGTCGAATAAAGACTTTACCTGATCCTCGCTCCCGACATCTGCTTGATAAAAATCAATTTTTCCGCGGTACTCTTCAGCTAATTTCTGCCCGCGCTCCGTATCCTGATCCGCGACGACAACATATGCTCCCAGCGATACAAAATAGCGCGTCGTGGCTTCGCCAATACCGCTGGCTCCACCGGTTATCAAGACCACGCTGTTATGAAAGTCCATAAAAAGTCACTCCTTACACAGTTCTAATTAAAGCAGATCCGAAAATCCGGATTCATCGATGGCTTCCCCTTTTTCCTTTTTGTCCAAGGCTTCCAGCAGGCAATCCATTTTGTGCCTGGTCATGGGGTTTCTGAACAGGATGATGCAGGCTAACAGCAAAACGATGCCAGTCACCAAAAAGAAAGTGATCTCAATACCATGGAGGGCACTTTCGCTTTGCACGGTTTGCGTCTCGTCAAATCCATAAGCCGCGAGTAGTAAGCCGACAAGCCACATGCCGATCGCGCCGCCTATCTTGAAACAGAACCCGATCATGGCGGTGTAAATGCCGCCCTTTTCCTCGCCGGTTTTATATTGTTCGATTTTCGCGGCGTCCAGCGCGAGGTTCCATCCATGGAGGAAGAAGGCGCTGCAGGTAAACCCTAACAGGAACAGGCAGATTAATACGGTAACATGATTGGTTCCGACAAAAAAACAGATGATAGAGGCTATTGCGTAAACGCCGAACGCATATGCGATTTCCTTGGATTTACCGCCCAGCTTTTTACCAAACTTGGCGGAAATTGTGCCAAGGCATAGGGAACCAAGGATGCTTCCCACTGTATAGGCCAGTAAATAGAGGGTTACCTGCGCGTCTGGCAGACCCAGATTGAAGGTGCAGATAAACGCCATGGTTGGGATAGCGGCTCCGTTGAACCCGCAGTATATCAAGGCAACGCCGGGCATGGAGAAGCGCATGCCTTTGTTCCGGAAAGCAGCCAAGTACTCCTTAAAGAAACTGAATTTCATACCCTGCGTTTTTTCAAGCTTCGGGATGACTTCCCTTCCGCGTGTCGCGTTCCAAGCGATGAAATAAGCAAGGAAAGTGATCAGGGCGAGAACACAGATCATGATAAACCAAGACAGGCTGACATTGTTTACCTTGGAATCGATAAAGTCGATAATAGCTGGGGGAAGGGACTCACCCAGCACACTGCCACACATCATCAAAACGGTCCAGGCCGTCCTGCATTTTGTTTTGTTGTCATAATTAGTGTTGAGCGCGTCGCCCAGGGCGATCATCGGTACGTCTACAAAGGTGAAAAAGAACCAGAACAAAATGTTCAGCAGGATAAACCATGCCGTTTTGAAGTTGAGAGGCATGTTCAAGTTTGTAAACATCAGGATGATTACGACGGTCAAGGGAAGAAGGCCGCCGATCACGAAGGGCCTCCTGCGCCCATATTTCGACTTACAGTTGTCCGTCAAAAAACCGATCATCGGATCGTTGATAGCATCCCATAGAACGGCAATCAGGGAGATGGATCCGGCTATCGCAGGATTAATCCCCGCGACCGTTGTCAAGAAGAAGATAAAATACACATAAAACAGGCCCGCAGGTATCGCGTTGCCGATGCCAGCAACTCCATAGCCGAGTATTGTGCTTTTTGAAAAACTCTTTCCTTTAATGGTTTCATAAAATATCCCTCCTACATATCTAGTTAATGAAGGTTCCCTTCGCACGATCCGCCGTCCACCATGAGCGTTGCCCCGTTGATAAAACTAGCCGCTGGGGATGCCAAGAAAGCGGCGGCCTGGCCTACTTCGTCGGGAGAACCGATTTTGTTTAGGTAAGCGGCCTTTTTTACGGTATCCAGGATTTCCTCGATTTCCCTGTGCTGATCCTTATGGATCTGAGCCATTTCGTCGTCCCAATTATCCGTCCAGGTGTTACCAGGGCAAATGACATTAAAGCGGATATTTTCCTTGCCGTGTTCCGCCGCAAAATATTTTGTGAGTAGGACGTTTGCATGTTTTGTGCAGACATACGGGGCCATTCCTGGCAAAGCGCCCACACCCACGCCCGAGGAAATATTCACCACGGCACCGCCGCCCTGCTTTTTCATGTGGGGGATAACGCCCTTCGTCAACTCGATTACCGCCTGCATATTTACCTTGTAGCTCATTTCCCAAGCGTGCGTGTCGGATTGCATGACCGTAGTGTTGAACATGGACGCCGCATTATTTATAAGAATATCGATCCGACCGAAATTCCCGATTGCCGCGTCTATCAGGTGCTCCCGATCCTCTTTTTTGCACAAATCCGCCGACACGGCGATGGCCGCCCCACCTAAACGCTTTATTTCTGCAACGGCGTTGTCCAAAAGTTCTGTGGATCCCAGCGCGTAGCATTCGTCCGACATTCCTTTCACGAATCCGCCTAAATCGCTGATCACCACGTTGGCACCCAATAGCGCCAACGCGCGCACGGCGGCGAACCCAATCCCCTTTGGCCGGGACGCGCCCGTTACAATTGCCACTTTTCCGTCCAGGGAAATGAAATTTTGTAAGTATTCCCAATTCATTTTCTTACCTCCTCTTTCCTTAATGGATGGAAGCGCTCATCAGTCCGCCGTCCGCATACAAGGTTGCCCCGTTGATATACCCTGCCGCTTCAGAGGATAAAAAGCCGATGATCGCTGCAATCTCTTCCGGCCTGCCAAGCCTCCCCATGGAACAGGCTTTTTCCATTTCACCTAAGATCTCGCTGGCAGAAAGCCCCTGCGTGCTGGCAAATGCCTCCGCAGCGCTGCGGAGCTCCGGCGTGTCGACATAACCGCACAAAACGGCGTTCACGCGAATCTTGTCGTTGCCGTGCTCTGTTGCCAAGGTGCGGCTTAACCCCAACAGGAACGCTTGGCCGATCCCGTAACAGGACAAGCCTTCTGCGGCTGCGTTCCCCCAGACGGAGAGCTGGTTGACGATGCTGCCGCCCCCGCGCTTTGCCATATGGGGAATCACCGCGCGGCAAATTTCTGCTGTGCCCAGAATATTCCCCTCATACGCCGCCTGCCAATCCTGATCAGGCACCTGCTCTATACGCCGGTAACCACAGTAAAGAGGGGCGGTATTGATAAGAATGTCGATTGCCCCGAACGCGTTTAGGGCGGCGTCTGCAACTTGCTTGGCCCCTTCCAGCGTAAAAGTGTCAGCAGTAACCCCAACAGCGTAGGAGCCCATTTTTTTCAAAGCTGCCTGCGCAGCCCCGGCGTAGGCAGCATATGGGGGTCTGTCTGTTAAGACGATTTCCGCACCGCGCGCTGCAAGCTCTTTAGCCGCCGCAAGGCCGATCCCTCCCTTGTGGAAAGCACCGGTGACTATCGCAACTTTGCCTTCGAGAGAAACCTGTTCCCGCAATCTGGTAAGATCCATTTGTACTTCCTCCTTTATGTATTAATGAGAATCAATGCAGCCCGCTGTCGCAGCTGCCGCCATCGAGCATAATGGTCGCAGCGTTGACGAACCTTGCTGCGGGCGAGGCCAAAAAAGCGACCGCCTCCCCAACATCCTCTGGCGTGCCGGTCCTTCCGAGATAATTGGCTTGCGTAGGCTTCGCTTCACCGCTGATATTCCCCGCACAGACGGTGTTGAAACGTATTTTGTATTTGCTCGCCTCGTCCGCAAAATTTTTCATCATGCGCACTGCGGCAAACGTCGTGGAAACGTAAGGGGCCATGCCGGGCAGAGCAGCAACATATCTGCCTCCCGTTACGTTCACTATGACGCCGCCGGATTCGTACATGTAGGGGATGGCATTGTTCACAAGCTGGAACAGCGTGTAGACGTTTGTCTGATAGCTTATTTCCCAATCTTCCGCCGTAGCTTTTGTAACGCTGCCCCCTCGATAAACGTCGGTGCAGATGACGAGAATATCCAATTTCCCGTACCGTTCTTTTATTTCGGAGTACAGACTGCGGATTTCCTGATGGTTCTGGAGATTTGCGCTGAATGGCCTCTCTGCGCCGTCCATCTTAGAGAAATCACCCGCCGCGCCTCCGCTGGCCAAAACCACCAGAGCGCCCCTCTCCAAAAGGGACTGCGCAACGGCCCTCCCGTTGTCCTGCGATCCAAAACTGCCCACCACGACGGCAACGCGGCCGTCTAGGGACATAAATTTTTCCAAATGCTTTTCATACATATTACCACCCCTTCCACGTCCTCAATAAACCGTTCCACAGGTGTCCCCACCGTCCACAGCAAAGAAACACCCGTTAAAAAACGCCGCCGCCGGCGAGGCGAGGAATGCCATGGTTTCCGCCGTGTCTTCCGGTCGCCCGATCTCATTTAACACTGTGCCGGCTTTCAGTTCGGCAAGGGAGTCCTCAAAACTGGTGCCATCCCTTTTTGAGTAATAAGCGATTTCATTCCTCATAGCATCCGTCAGGATATTGCCCGTTACAATGGCGTTTGTTCGTATATTGTATTTGCCATAGTCCGCCGCCAAGGATTTTGTCAAACCCAAAAGGAAAGCCTTAGAAACTCCGTAATAAAACAGGCAGGGAGTTGTGACAAGCGCCGTCCCAGAAGAATTATTAATGATGCTGCCGCCGCCGCGATCTCTCATAAAAGGAATGACGGATTTGCATAATTCCACCACCGCTTTAAAGTTGATCTGATAGGTCAATTCCAAGTCCCTTTCCCGCAGATCCGCCAGTGGCTTTGATCCGCAGAACACGGCGGCGTTATTGACCAGGATATCGATCCCTCCAAAAATTTCCACAGCGGCTTCCGTGATTTTCCGGATATCTTCCTTTTTTGCAAGATTCGCAGGGAAACATGCGGCCTGGGCTCCCATCGTCTTTAATTCCTCCACGGTTTCCAGAAGAGGCTTGATGAACCCATCCCGCCACCGCCAACACCTTCCGTCATCTCCGGCACCTGCTCCGGAATATCTGTGACTAATATGGAGGCCCCCCTTCAGCCAGCGCCCTTGCCGCGGCGCGCCCCTGCCCGTTCGGACGTGACGCCCCTGTCACGATGGCCACTTTCCCATCCAAGGAAATCTTTCGCCGGATTCTATTGAAATTCATGGTTTTCCTCCTTAAAGCTGAAAGCTTCTATCCTCTATAGCCCTCATGGAGATGTGAGCCATGCTCAGTTCACGGTACAACTTCCACCGGCCTTCCCAAGTAGGCTCCTTATCGTAAACATAATTGGTAATGACTTCACGCGAGTAATCATGCGCTACAAAATGGCCTGGATCCGCTGCTAGGTGATCCACAAGAGCGGCACAGTCCTGTGGGGGTGCAAGCATATATTGTTTCATCCAGGCGATCCCTTCTTCTTTTGACCATTTGCCGTCCCAGCGGTTGCGTTCAAGCACCAGCTTCGCAAAATTTGTAGCTTTTCGGAATTTATGCCACGCGGGCAGGCACTCTGCCAAGCCTTTGTCGATACCGGCTAAAGGGAAAAGGAGATCCCGCTCAAAGGCAAAAAGCTCTTCTCCAGGTAGACAGAGATCGATAGACATCCTAGCGGCCCCCTCAATAAAAGCGCTCGATTCATTAAACTGTGCGATAACCGCCAATTCCGGGCACCCGTTTTCATACGCCGCCTTAGTGCGAAGTCCAATAAACGTCAGGTGCCCTGGTTCCACCTCATGGCAGCTAAAGGAAAAATGTCGTCGATCGCAAAAGCATGATCGGTGGAGAAAACAATTTCCCAGTTGATGCGGTCCCATTCCCAATCATAAACATAGCCATCCAGCTCCAAGCCTTTGCGGTGCGGGCCAAAGCCGTAAAAGCTCAGCCGGGGAGCGCTGTCTTTCGTGATCCCCATACGCTCGACGGCGATATCGTGAAACGCTTCCACCGCGCTGGTCATTGTCGCCGCCAGTTTATTGGAGGGGACTACCATTTTCTGGCGGAAACTTTCAACCCGCTCTAAAAGACTACCCTTGCCCGGAAGCACTTGGTTGAGTTCATCTAAAACGTCGGCAAACATTTCTTCTGGATATTCTGGCGCCGTGAGTCCGTAAAGTCCTCTTGTCATTTCTTGAAAGCTGAACTGCGCCCCTAAAAGCATCTCCGTGCGCATTTTTAGGCTGTTCATGTGGGAACGCAGGAAATTCACGCGGGGGGTGTTGTTCTCTTTTGCGAGTTCGTCTAATTCCCGGCAACATTTTGCCGCCTCCCCGTGGATCTCCGCTACGGAACGATCCTTGTATTGCGGGATCGGCGTGTATAGATAAATAGTACGGTTCCGGTCGATAGGAGCCGTCCTTTTCCCACGGGGTCCATCAAGATACCCGTAAATATCCCACGGGTCATGAGGGATTTTCGCCAGCATCAGCTCGACGTATTCTTCCGCGATTTGATCTAATAGGTGTTTCATCGATAACTCTCCTTTTTCTTCCCTTAAATATTTTACGGGGCGGGGAAAACGCGGGCAGCGCTATCTCATCTCCGCCGAAATAGTAATAATGGAATACCAGCCGATTAACCTCTCCGTTGGGATCCGGCTGAAATTCCACAAAGCCGAAATAATTTTCCCAATAGAATCGCGCCCCGCCGAGTGGAAGCAAGCGGCTTTCATATACCGGGAAATGTTCCGCCGTAGTGGAATTCGAGTAAATTTTCCCGTTGGGGCCGTATAAGCCGTGGGTAAATAATCCTCCCTGCTTCCACTCAACAGTGATGTAATCTTCCACCGGCGTGGGAAGCCAGGTGCGTTCCAGCCGGTAAATCCCGGCGCATTTTTTCATAAAAGAGGGCTCCGCCTGAAAATCCTTGTTCCCAAACGGGCGATAACACATTGTGGCTAACCGGAGCGGTTCCTTTGTGAAAAACACCAGATCATAGCCTTGGAAGATATTGGATGCGGTGTAATTCGCGTTGGTTCTGTCCGGATGGCTGCTGTTCAGCCATTGGAGCGCGTCCGGATCCTTACATTGACGCAGATCCAGCAGGTAATTAGGGGCTTCCACTTGCGCCAGCGCATACGGGATACTGTCGGGAATAGGTTCCTCCCCCGGACGCATGGAATAACGCCCCATACCCGCCACCGCCTTTACCATGCCTTTGGGGAGAAGAGAATCCAGAAACACTCCCGTTTGCAGGTAGCCGCCCATCCGGCGTTCCCGGCTGATATGCTGGTTATGGGAGTGGTAGACGAGACGCGCTCCGGGGCCTTCCCGTTCTAAGGCCCAATTGATGTTTTCTGCCATACAAAGTTCCCGAATGTTGTCGGACAGATCCTCGCAGCCCGCCTCCGCATATCCTGCAAACCAGCGAGCGGAGAAAACCGCGAGATAAGCGGACCGGAGCGCCCATTGGTAAGCCTCTGCACTGGTGAGGGCGGCATCATGCGGCCCCATGTAAGAAATCCGATTATAAAGCCGCGTGGCTTCCCACAAAAACCGTTTTTGACTTTCGGGGTTCAGGGCTTTAAACCCGAATAAATCCTGCGTTTCTGCGGTTTCCAGCAGCCAGGCGAAGCCGTGGGAATAACCCGGATCGACCGCCGCAAGGTAATCCAAAGCTGCTTTTACGGCGGGGTATGCACTGTTTCCGCCATAGGCGGCGCTACCGATATCCACGCCGTAAAAATGAAGTGGTTTTTCTCCCTTGTTGGAGAGGTTATACTCCCGCATCCATCTCAATAAATCCTGGGTTTCCTTCCAGCCACCGAACATCGGGCTCATCCCGTAACAAAAGACTTTATCTTCCGGGATATCTTCCCCCACCACATAACGGTATGCCAGCGCGGCGTCCGCAAAAGGGGTCTCAAACGCGAAAGCAGTAAAACCTAAATTTTCCACGAGATACCGGAACAATTTAAAATGAAAGGCGTTAAAAACGCCCGTGTAATGCTGAAATTCCCCTAAACTAACTACTCGGGCATCCGCCAGAGCGGATTTTAAAAAGGAAAGTTCCTCCGCATTGTCTTCTGATGCGGAAGAAACGGGGTGGGCATTTGCTTTCGCCCACTCGACGAATGAGTTAAATGGTTTCATATCCTTCTCCTCCGCCAAGCGGTTGCTGCATTGTGACACAATGGATGTTTCCGCCGCCGTATACGATTTCACGAGTATAAACCCCAACCGCTTTACGCCCTGGAAACAGTTCTGCAATCTGGGACAAAGCGAGTTCGTCGTTTTCATCGCCGTATTGTGGGACAATAATGCCACCGTTTACGGTTAAAAAATTGACATAGGAGGCAGTACAAAGATCTCCCGACAGTCTTGGAAGGCTCTTGCCGCAATTATCCACTCGGAATCCTTTTTCGATGTACACCGGTTTTTTAGGCATACAAATTTTATGTACCTTTAAACGCCGCCCTTTTGCATCGACAGCTTGGGAAAGTTGTTCGTATGCGCTACGCGATACCCCGTAAAATGGATCCTCCGGGTCTTCAGTCCAGATACAAGCAACTTCTCCAGGCTTAACAAAGCAGGCGACATCATCGATGTGGCCGTTGGTTTCCGCCGGATCCATGCCATCCTTCAGCCAAATCACTTTTTCGATGTTCAGGTATTCGCTGAGTTTTTCTTCTATCTGGCGTTTGGATAACTGAGGATTCCTCCCCGCGCTGAGCAAACACATCTCTGTTGTGAGAAGCGTTCCTTCGCCGTCTGTATGGATTGACCCGTTTTCACAGATAAAATCTGTGGCATCATACCGACGCATTCCCTCCAGACTACAGATTTTTTCCGCGATCATCGCATCCTGATCCCAGGGAAAATACAGCCCGTCTGTCAGGCCTCCCCAAGCGTTAAACCCCCAGTCTACGCCACGAACCGTACCGGATCCATTTATTACGAAGGCCGGTGCCATATCCCGCATCCATGCGTCGTTGCTGGACATTTCCACTACCCGGACTCCCTTGGGCAACATAGCTCTTGCATTTGTATACTGTTCCTTTGAAACTCCCATCGTCACTGGTTCAAATTGACAGATAGCTTCAGCGACCCTTGCGTATGCTTCCTGGGCTGGTTTCGCGCCATCCCGCCAAACGTCGGTACGGATCGGCCATAGCATCCAAACTTGCTTTTGAGGCTCAAATTCCCCTGGCATCCAAAATCCATCTTGCTTTGGCGTGCTTTTTTTTATTGGCGGCATTTGTGCGTTCTCTCCTTTTGAAAGATTATTATGGAAAAATCATATACATTTTCTGTGGAAATGTATATAGTTTTTAGTCATGTTGAAACGCACTTGAATTATTTTTTACATGTTTCTTCGCCAAAACAAATTGATGAGTTTTTTGAATCTTCAAAGCATTTGTTTCTTGATGAAACAAAAAACCTCCCGCAAATCTGCGGGAGGTTTTCGGCTGGAAACCTTATTTTTGCTGTTCAGAAATAAAGCGATATAAAAGCGTTTCCAAAATGGCGATCATACCGCACCGGGATGTCAGATCCGTGTCCATATACCGAATTTCGTCTGCAAAAACATAAAAATTTAAGGTGCTCATATTCTGAATCGTATTGTTGTCGGCGCGTGTTATCGAAATAATAGACGGCGTTCCATAAGTTAAAACTCGTTCCATAATATGTATCACCGATTCGTTGTTGCCGTTATATGAAAAGACCAGCAAAAGGTCTTCGGAAGAGATGTTCCTGATCATGCTGCGGATCTCATGTTCCTGGATGGGTAAAAATACATCAAATTCCAAACTGCCAAGAAGCCTGTAAAAATACCGTGCGACATCTTCGCTTAACCCTTTGGCGATCAGGTATATCCGCGGCCGTTTTTCTATAATTTCTTTAAAACGCCGCATTTTATCATCTGTGATGACCTTTACGGCTTCAATGACATTATTAAGATAGTCGTCCCGATAACGCTCGGAACTCATAATTCCAGGGATGGTCACGGCAGAGGTGCTTTTTACAGTATCGCTTAAGGCTTTTTGAAAATCTGCGTATCCTTCGTATCCCAGTCTTTTTGTAAACCGGAATAATGTTGCTGGAGAAACAAAACACTTTTCCGAAAGTTCCCGGATCGACATCTGCGCAGTTTCCGCCATGTTTTTGATCACATATTTCACAATGCTTTGTTCAGTACGGGAAAGCTTTGTCATTTCACGGCTAGACACTTCATAAAAATCCATAGCTGCATTCCTCCTGTCCTTGACAATTGTTATTTTTATTTTTATTATAACATATTTTTATATATTTCGCAAATTGCAAGTGCAAGTTGCGTTTGATAAAAAGTATTACTGACGAATTAAAAGAGCTGCCGGATGAGGATTAATTTTATTTTGGAAATGATCAAAAGGTATAACCGAAAACATGAAAATCCCGAAGAGGGCTAAAAAGCCTTTTCCGGGATTTTTTCTCGTCCCTCCTTTGGAATAAAATAATTTAGCGCATCCGTTTTCCGGCCGTCTGCCCGCACCTCAAAGTGAAGGTGGTTCCCAGTGGAATTGCCGGTCATGCCGACGTAGCCGATCACCTCGCCTTGTTTTACCCGCTGCCCAGCAGATAGCCTTATAGGTTCCATCCTTTAATGACTGGATTAACTCTTTTACATAGAAGTCACTAAAACCGTCTGCGGTATCGTTGTCGATACCCTGCGTTGTTGCACCTTTGTTTGCATAAAGTTTCTGGTAGGCGGCGTAATAAATGTCTTCACGTAGCAAGTACCTGTAAAGTCTTATGAATACGCCGTCTTTGTGTTCGCTGGAACACTTTTCAATACGCTCTAAAATTTCAGATGTTGGTTTCATTGAGGTTTCTCCTCCCTTTCATTCCTACGTTTTAGATGTTACTAACTGGCTCCCTTCGCCATGTAAGGGTCGTTAATCCTCTCGGACTACTATGGAGCCTCCGTTGCCATATCGTGACACTCCGCGGTTTCTTCATCAAATCCCCATGCAAACCGCATGGGGTTGTGTCCGAGGATCGCGCAGCTTTTCGTTCCGCACATCTTGTATCACCTCATATGTAGTCTAATGGCTTATATTTCGTATTCTATCAGTCGCTATTTTCTGCGTCAAGAAAAATGTAAGCTTATAGGGAACGAATTTGCCTCAATCAGCATACAGGTGGGGAGAATCAGATGGATAAAAAGTTGCTGGGAAAACGAATCAACACCGCGCGAAAGGATAGGGGCTGGACAAGTGAACGCCTGTCCGAAGCCTGCAACATCAATGCGACATATCTCAGGCAAATAGAGTCTGGCTCAAAAACACCCAGCCTGCAGGTTTTCGTAACGCTTTGCAGCACGTTGAATGTTTCCCCAACATATTTGCTTGCGGACAACCTGAACCTGACAGAATCGCAGGATTTGGATTCCCTGCTTGCTCTTTGCCGCTCGGCCACACCAAAACAGATTAACATGATCGTCGCAATGGTCCGCAGTGCGCTTGAATCGGTCGAATAGTTTTTTCAAGACCCTTGCTGTTTGGCTTTAAGCTGCCATATCATGCGCCACCAACGCCGTGTAATAGCCGCTCATCGTACTTGGCGCGTTGAACAGCACGGTCAGCAGATATTGCCGGATATTCCGAATCCGTGTTGTATTCTGTTTCAGGCAGTCCATAACAAAACGGATATGCTCGCCATTCAGCTTCAGCAGTTTCGCCCGCACGACTTCGGCAGGGTAGTCATTGCCTGCAACACGGATTCGGCTGCGGATGCTGCAAACCGTCTCCTGCAGCAGATCGACGATCTCGTTAAGCTGCTCCCGGTCAACGTGCGGACCGTTTTTCAGAACGTCGTAGTCGATATTCTCCAAAATCAGCTCGCGATAGCTTTCAAACGATCCCATCGTTTCCGTTCGCTTCTGCGTAGGACTTTCCGGAAAACCGGAAGGGAAAGGAATCGAATCGGTAATTGATAGATCTTTACTTCGTCTTTTTCTTTTCTTAGTATCTTTAGTAATTAATTGCGTTGGATTTTCCAACGTAGGCAAAGCCTGCGCAGGTTCTTCCGACGTTGGCCCCGCGTGCGGCTGCTCGTAGATCGTGTACACAGTTCCGCGTAAGCAACCACGCTCGTCACGCTCCCGGCTGCGCTTGATGTAACCGGCACGTTCCAATTCGCGCACAGCTTCGCGGATGGCATCGATGCTCTCCTTGTTGATCTGCGCAAGCCCTTGCAGCGTGTAATCCCAATCCTCCGGCAGCGACAGCATCTGCGAGAGCAGACCCTTTGCCTTGAGGGACAGCGCATGGTTGCGGAGATGGTGGTTGGACATGACCGTGTAACCTTTGGTTTTTTCAACACGGAATACAGACATTTTTGTGACCTCCTTCGTCTAATGCCATTAAGTTAATCGATAATTCCCTGAAGGAAGCAAGGCGGAGAGCTTTCTGGGTGCGCAACTGCCGCGGGTTTGAAAAAATGCGTATGCCAAGCAGGCGGAGTGGGGGCTCCGCCTGAAAAATTCTAGGCTTCATCGAGCCGAAACGTACATCGCGGAGAGGCGGTTGTCGGCGATTTTGGGACGCGGATAATAGCGATCTGGTCGGCGCGGCGTCAGGGTTCGCTCTAAAAGCCCAGTAATTTCAGCACTTTTTCCGCGCAAGGCTTCGCAGCACAGGTAGACTGCGTGGGCAAAGTTCACGCGGCGCTTGTATTTTGAGCTGCCGCAGTCCTCGTCCGCACTCCAGGCTGCGGCTCGGGCAAAGTTGAACACCGTA
>ERZ791618.532-NODE-532-length-18092-cov-2.234185_pt1 | contig 18092 bp, 19 predicted proteins | sample MGYA00510059_ERZ791618 | MGnify/ENA primary metagenome ERZ791618 (study PRJEB30046, sample SAMN00715159) | human gut metagenome | study: EMG produced TPA metagenomics assembly of the A metagenome-wide association study of gut microbiota in type 2...
GGTCAATAAATGCTGGTGTACAAACTAAGTTTTTACCTGATGGAGCAACAAAGCCTCTTGCTATTGCTACTCCTTTAATTGCCTGATTAAGAGCACCGGCCCCTATTGCTTGTACTTCTACTATTCCTTTTTCTCTAAATACATTAGCAAGGGCTCCTGCTACTGAATTGGGATTTGACTTAGATGAAACTTTAATTGTTTCCATATTTATTTTATCATTCCTTTCTTCTACACTAAAATATATGTATTAAGAAAAAAATAATAACAAAAAAGTGGTTATACTTTACCACTGTTTTTCTTTCTATATAAAAAATATGTAACAATTGTTAATATAGCAAACACTACAAAGCCTATTATTTGAAAGGTACTAAATGTCTTTGCTTTAGTAGGTTCTTCATATTTAACAGTTTTTGAAACTGTTAACATTATATCAACATTATTTGAATTATCTATTGTCCATGTGTATTTATTACCATTTACTTTTTTAGCATTATTATTTAGTACTTCATAATTACTAATTACATTGATATCAATTTTATTAGAATATAAACAATAAAATCCACCACTTAGTTTAATATTATAATATTCATCAGTTTCATCAATATAATGGTTTTCAAAGCACTCATTAATTACTCTAGCTTATCAATATTATTTCTATAAGTATATGTATAATTATAATTTATTCCATTATCAGTTTCTGTTATATCCTTATTATATAAACTATCGCCACTAACTAAAGCAGGTACATCTTTTTTAATAAGTGTATAAAACAAGTTTAAGCCAGTATCACCATCTTCAAGTTCATATTCATTTTTATCTACACTACCACTTATACTCTCACTAACTGAATTATTATCAATAGTCAAATTATAATTTATAGTACACCCAGTCAATAACATTAATAAAGCAGTTAAAATGAAACATTTTTTTATTGATGTTTTAAATAACATAAATTTGCCTCCTTTTTATTTTTATTTATACCAAGAGCCATATGCTGTTATATATTCAGTATCAATAGGGTATTCTTTATTTGATACTTTATTTCCGCTATTACCTTCAGTAGTATAAACTTTACCATCTCTAACTGCTCTTACTATTCCAACATGATCAGAACATTGTGTACTACCATTCCATTTACCATAGATTTTTCTACAATGACAGCCAGCCATACCAGGAGTCCATTGAAACCAAACAACATCGCCCTTTTTAGGAGTATAATTTCCACCATATGCTTTTGATTTATTAAAGCTTACGCCCTCCTTGCCATTTCTAAATGCCGGCCATAACCCACTAGCAGCTCCATCATCAATAGAGCCAAAAGTTCTTAAATAACTATAAATCGAATTTCCATCATCCATTTTTGTGTTTTTTAATACCCATGTGGTAAAATAAGCACACCAAGCTTCACCAGAGCCACCACCATATTTTGTTCCATCTGTTTTGTCAAGTTCACTAAGAGCTACATTAATCATTTTATCAGCAGTAGTACCACCAGAAGTACTTGAAGACCCTCCACTATTTCCATTATTTTGTTTTTGGCTAGCCTTTTCAGCAGCCTCTTCAGTCTCTAATAACTTATCATATTTTTCAATGTTATCCGTACCAGCACTAATTTTTTTAACTGTATTAATACACAAAGTATAATCACCGCCAAGCTTAATGCCAGCATCGCCAAGTATACCCATAACAACACTAACTAACCATGGAGTGGCAAAAATAAATACAGCATACATAATCCTTTTTCCTACAAGTTTCATACTTTTTACTTGTTCATCTTCTTTATTAATAACTACAGCCTTAGTAAAATCAATCATTAGCATTATAATTAAACCTATTGGTATAACAACTGCTAGTATTTCCCAAAATAAATAGCCAAAATATAATACTCTAAGGAACGTTGGATGTTTACAAGCATCTAGTAAAATATACATAATATCACCCTAATCTAAGTATACCTTATTATTTTCTTTTTATCAAGAAAAAAGAGAAACTTTCTTAATGTTTCTCTATGTGTATTAGTCCATCATATACTTCTTCTAAAGCTCTACCTATATTCTTTTTACTCTTATATTCTTTGATAGGCTTTTGATAATATCCTGTTCTAGTCATTTGTTTAGCCCTATCAGAAACAATATACACAAGAGCATACTTAGAATCTACTATATTTAATATTTTATCAATAGATGGATAAATCACACTATCACTCTCCCTCTCTATTAATAGAATACACTACTAAATAAATAATTACAATACTATTTACATAAATTTGACAAACTAATTTTGTTCATAATAAAAGAGACTCTAATTAGAAGTCTCTATCTCTTAAAAATGGTGGAATATCTAAATCATTGTCCATATCACCAGTTGCTTCTCTATAAAGATCTTCTCTTCTAGTAGAGTCAAAACTATGATATAGTGGTTCACTTTGATTTTCAAATCCTGTTGCAATAACTGTAACTATTACTTCATCATTTAAGTTTTCATTTATTACTGCGCCGAAGATAGTATTTATATCTGTATTAGCAGCAGTTCTAATTACTTCAGCAGCTTCTTCTACTTCGAATAAAGTAAGTGAAGCACCTCCAGTAACATTGATTATAGCATCTGTAGCACCATTTATTGATGTTTCTAGTAATGGCGATGATACAGCTTGTTTAGCGGCCTCTACAGCTCTATTTTCACCAGAACCAACACCAATACCAATTAATGCATTTCCTCTATCTTTCATAACAGCTTTAACATCTGCAAAGTCTAGGTTAACTAGTCCTGATACAGCAATTAAATCTGATATTGATTGTACACCTCTATGTAGTACATTATCTACTTCTCTAAATGCTTCAAGCATTGGAGTAGATTTATCGATTAATTCTCTTAATCTATCATTAGGTATTACGATTAAGGTATCGACATGTTTTTTTAATTCATCAAGTCCAGATATAGCTTGACTCATTCTCTTCTTTCCTTCAAAACTAAATGGTTTAGTAACTATACCTACAGTTAACGCTCCTAAATCTTGTGATATTTCTGCGATAACAGGGGCAGCACCAGTACCGGTTCCACCTCCCATACCACAAGTTATGAACACCATATCAGCACCTTTAATTGCTTCTTCTATTTCTGCTTTAGACTCAAGAGAGCTTCTCTACCTATTTCTGGATTAGCACCAGCTCCTAGTCCATCAGTTAATTCTCTACCTATTTGTAATTTTATTGGAGCTAAAGAATTATTTAATACTTGAAGATCAGTATTTGCTACAATAAATTCAACGCCTTTTAAACCAGACTCAATCATTCTATTGACAGCGTTACAACCGCCTCCACCTACTCCAATTACTTTAATTTTTGCTAACTGATCCATTTCTAAACCAAACATATTATTCATTTCTAATCCTCCTTAGTACCAATAAAACTTCCAAATATTTTGGTGATCTTCGTTCTGTCCTTTTTATTCTTATTATTTGGATTGATAAGAAGTTCTTCATCCTCTCTATCTACCATTGAGTACTCTTTCCCCCTAGTTTCCATCTTATCGGCAAAATATTTTATCATTCCTACCGCTGTAGTATATTTATTGTTTCTTACTCCAAGAGTATCTTCTGTATATATTATAACATCTTTTCCAAAAATTTCATATACTAAATTTTTAAATGCCCTTATTTCAGTTAATCCTCCTGTTATTACTATATAAGAAATATCTTGCTTTGTCAATAGTAATATTTGTTTACGAGCGAGATTTAATATTTCTACTATTCTATCCATTACTATTTCAGTAACTTCAATTTGATTTAATTTTATTTCTTCACCAGCAGTATTTTTTACCATGTATATATCATTTAGTGCTATAAATCTTTTATGACTAGAGGCAAATTTTTCTTTAATTACTCTGGCATCAAAGATATTTATATTAAACATATAAGCTAAATCTTTATCAATATTAGTTCCACCTAATTGTATAGTTTCAGTATTCATGATGCATCCTTTATTATATACTGATACATTAGTGGTTTCATGACCTATATTAATTATAGCTCCAACTTTTTTATCTAAAACATTATTTCTTACTTCATAGTAGTCTCCAACGCCTGATATTGTAATATCTGCGACTTCTAGTCCAGCACCTTCCATAATAGATAGTACTGAGTAGATATTCTTTTTTGGAGCAGTAATCATTATTCCTTTAACTTCTAGAACTTTTCCAGTCTTGCCACATGGCTTTGTTTCTGGCTTTCCATCTATTAAAAAGACTAATGGTATTACTGTTATTAATTCGTAGTCTTGAGCTATTTTAGAATATACTGATTCTTTTATTACTTTATTTATATCTTCAGTAGTAATAAGTTCATCTTCGTCTATTATATTAGTACTTCCTGTTACAAACATAAACTTTGCATTGTAATCGGGAACTCCTACAACTACTTTTTTTATATTAATACCTAAATAATTGTTAACTACTTTAATTCCATCTTTGATAGCATTAATAGCTAAATTAGGATCGACAATTAAACCTTTTCTTATTCCTTTTGCTTTTTCTTCGTGAGCATATAATATATTTACTTTTTCTTTAAAATATTCTCCCACGACAAACTTAATTGTATCGGATCCAATATCTATTGAAGTATATATTTTTTTCATGATATCGACTCTCCCTAAAATGATACAATTTAATTATAACAAAAAAAGAAAGAATTGTATATATTTTCTTTTCTTTTTGTTTATTTTTTTTATTTATTTCCTCTTAAGTCTTGGTCTTAAGAGGCATAACATAGCCTAAGGTCTACGTTATGATAGTTTTTTTAGTTCTTTTTGTTTTTGGATGTTTGTTTCTATTGAAACCCTTTGTACTAGGCTTAAGGCAATCATTAAACATATTGTATATGATCCTCCATAAGATAGGAATGGAAGTGGTACTCCAGTTAATGGTATTACTCCGGTTACTCCGAGTAAATTTATCATTATATGAAGAAGTAAATAAACAAATACGCCATAACATATTAGACTGTTTTTTAGATTATTTGCTCTTCTGGCTATTTGAATTATTCTAAATAATACAAACATATATATTAAAATGATAATAACACCTACGATTAAGCCCCATTCTTCTACGATAATAGGAAATATAAAGTCAGTATAAGATTCTGGTAAATATAAATACTTTTGAGTAGATCCTCCTAGCCCCTGACCTTTTATACCGCCATTTTTAAAGGCTATAAAACTATTACATAACTGATAACCAGTTTTTTCTTGATATCTATCGCAAGGATTAAAATAGTTAAATCTATCTAATTGATACGACTGAAGAAATTTACCTCCAGCGACTATTAGCACTAGAACTACGAGAAGAATACCTCCAATAAAGATTTTGTTGAAGATACTTCTGCTTTTCTTTTCCATAGGAGTAGCATAGAATATAGCAAGAGCTATTAATCCTATTATAACAGCAGTTCCCATATCTGGTTGTAGGGCTACTAATACCGCTATTATTACAATAAATATCATTGGTTTAATTATATTCCACTGATTATCTAGTTTATCTTTATTTTTGGAATAATAAACTGCTAAATATATTATTATTATTATTTTAGCAAACTCAGAAGGCTGAATAGCAAAAGGACCTATCTTGTACCAACTGACTGCTTGGTTGGCAACATGTCCATAGAATATTAATCCAATTAAAGCCAGTATTATTGTACCAAGTAATACTTTATCTATTTTTTTATAATTTTTAGTAGGAAAGATAATTACAAAAAGAGAAGCAATTAATCCCACTCCTAAAAATATAGCTTGTCTAAAAAAGTAATGATATGGGCTATAATTATAACGCATGTATGATTCCATTGAAGAAGCACTAAGTATCATTATAAGACCAAAAATAAAAAAGATAATTGTTACTATTAATAATGGTTTATCTAATTTTGATAATATTTTCTTCATATCATCACATCCCTATTATTATAATAGCATATTTTTATCTTTTTTTAAATCTATTTTTTATCAGTTTACATATTTTATCTATATCTTTTATTTTTTTAATATTACTAAAGAAGTATTATTTATATCTATTTTCTTTAGTAATTCTAAGAATTCTTCCATATTTAAACTATCAATTATTTCAATAGGATTATCTTCAAGATGTTTATTGTAAATAATATTATCGATAATGATATCTCCTACTGCTTCAGCATTTTCATAAGCAAATACTTCATTACTTATAAGTACTTTTTTCTTTCTATTAAAGTCTTCTTCATTTATCTCTATATTATTTAATTTATCTTTTATTTTGTTAATGTAGTCATCATACTTATTAGTTTCATTCATAAGTGATATTAAAATATGGGTATCACAGTTAATTAAATTAACATAAGTAGTATTATTTATAATACCATCTTTCTTTAACGTCTCATCAAGCTCTGATGTTTCATCAAAGAGAATAGTAAATAAGATATATAAATATAAATGTAATTTTCTTCTGGTAATTTTAATATCTTTAATTGGTAATTTTATAGTATAGGCTATTTTAGGTATATTAGTTTCTACTTTAACTATTTCTTTTTCTTTTACTACTTTGTCTTCTTCAGTAAACTCTTTTATCTTGATACTACCCTCTTTAGAAAATTCTTTTTTACTTTGATTTTCTTTAATAACATTCATTATTTCTTCTGAATCAAAGTTGCCAGTAATAACAATAAACATATTAGAAGGATGATAAAAAGTATGGTAGCAGGTTTCTAAGTCTTCTTTTGTTATACTTCTTATATCTTTAGTAGTACCTATAATACTATCTTTATATGGATTAGTTTTTAGAGTATTCTTTCTTACTTTTTCTTCGAGAATACTCATTGGTCTATCATCATACATATGAATTTCTTCAGATATTATATCTTTTTCATTTTCTACTGATTCATCAGTTAGATAAATATTTTGAACAAAGTTTAATAAATATTCTATATTTTCTTTTAGAGACTCTGTAGCATAGAATAAATATGTTGTATTTTTAAATGTTGTATAGGCATTGCAGACCGCTCCACTTCTAGCAAAGAATTCCATTGGTTGGGGATCTTCTTTCTGGGCAAATACTTTATGTTCTAAAAAATGGGCTATTCCTTTAGGAAAAATGGTCATTTTATCACTATTTATTGGTACAAATTCGTTATATACAGATCCATATTTAGTAGTAAATGTTACATAATTAGAATGAATGGTATCTTTGGTATATAAATATACTTCTAGTCTATTATCTAATTTTTCATAAAAGATATCTTCTTCTACACCTTTAATTCTAATTTTCTTCATGTTCTTCCTCCTTATCTTCTAGAGTAAGGATGGTATGAATACTAACTTTCTTACTTACTTTTACTATGTCTTCTTTAGTAATTTTACTAAAATTATTTATTCTTTCTTCCATATCATCTGAACCCACAAGTACTCTAGATAATGCTGTATTTATTATTCCCATTGGAGTATCTGATGATGCTTTAATTGAGGATATAATAGTATTTCTAGATGACTCTATTAATTCATCTGATACTTTACCATTATTTATATCTTTTAAACATCTTCTAATTAATTTAATAGCGGGTTCAATATTTTTCTTTTCTACTCCAGAGTTAATTAGAAGAATATTATCATAAGCCTTTACACCCGAATTTATGTAGTAGCAGTAGCCTTTATCTTCACGAACCTTACTAAAAAGTACTGAGCTAGAAGATCCTCCAAGTATCTCACTATATAACTTTATAGTATATTTTCTTTCAAAATCGGTTAAATTATTTAAACTACATAGTAGTACTAACTGAGACTGACTAACTTTCTCATACTCATGATATTTTACTATTCTCTTTCTTGGAACTAGTTCTGGAATTATAAGATTTTTATGTTCTTTTTTAAAAGTATTTACTTTAAAATATTCTTTAAATATTTCTTTCATCTCACTAGAAGTGAAATCTCCTAGTACAAAGATATCTATTTGATCTTCACTTATTACTTTTTTATAATATTCATATAATTCTTTACCACTTATATCATCTAAATCTTCTTTTTTACCATAAGGATTATATGAATATGGTTTATCCTTCATCTTTTCCATTAATTTCAACATAGAATATTTAATCTTATTATCCTTAAGACTATTTATTTCTTGATATAATCTATTTTTTTGTTTATCTATATTAACAAATCTACCTTCTTTTACACAAGGATTAAATATTAAACTTAGGAAAAAGATAATAGATTCTTTATTCATATCTTCTTCCGTATATTTTTCATTTAGAAATTTAGTTTGAAAAGATAAATCACTAAATTTACCTATTCTAGATATACCTGAAGATATTTTTATATCATATAGTCTTTCACTTTCTATGATTAGTTCTCTTTCGGTTTTATAATCATTATTAGAATCTAGTAATATCATTTTCAATAGGTTTCTTTTAGTGATTTCATCTTCTTTTATCTCACGATAAAAGTTAACATCTACTGATATTGTTTTAAATTTATTTGTTTTAATAAAATGTAGGTTGTATGCTCCCATATTATGTGATTCAATATTCATAATTCACCTCTTCCCCTATATTATAACCTAGTTTTATATTTTTAAACAAGTTTCTAAGGCTAAAGTTATTAAATTATCAAGACCCTGTTCTCTTTCTAAACTAGATAATTTATTACTTGATAAAAAACTATCACTTACCATTAAGACAGTACTAGCTCTTTTACCAAGTAATTTAGCGTTAGTAAATAAAGCAAATGACTCCATTTCTACTCCTAAAACTGAGTACTTACTTACTTTGTCTTTAAAATCATTATTTTGTTCATAAAAGACATCTGATGAATATATATTTCCTTTATTTACTTTTATATTTAATGTCGCCGCTGTACTTTCTATGGCACTATTTAATTCAATACTACCATTTATATTTATATTTGGATAATTACATAAAAATTTACCATAATTAGAATTAGTAACTGAGTTTGTTACTAATACTATATCTTTTAAATTTAAATTGGTATATGCACCCATAGTACCAATTCTAATTATATTATTTACATCATATTCTTTAAATAATTCATAAGAGTATATTCCCATACTAGGATTACCCATTCCTGAAGGAAATACTGTTATTTTTTTACTTTTATAGTATCCTGTATAGCCAGTCATTCCTCTAACATTATTAATAAGTTTAGCATTGGCTAAGAATTTTCTGGCTATATATTCACATCTTTTTGGATCACCAGGCATTAATACAGTTTCTGCAATATCATCTTTATTACTTTCAATATGTACGCTCATATTAATCTCCTATTTTTCAATACTTATGCTATATGCTTTAATACTATCTAAATTTAAAGTATCATTTAGAGTAAACTCTACTTTAAATTCTTTATTCTCTTCTAATTTATTAGTATCATTAAATTCATACTTTTCTTCAGTTAACTTAGTATCATTATCTCCATATAAAGTTACTACAATAGACATATTTTTACTTTCACTAGTGGTAGTAACATTTCCAGTAAATGTAATTAAAGTATCAGCATTAGTTATCTTAATGTTGTTTATAGTTTCAGTATCTAATTTTAATTCATAATTAGTTTTAGATAATTCAGTCTTAGTAACTTCAGTATAAGTATCAATATTTTCTATATCAATACTTTTAGCAGTATTAACATATACAAGTATATTATTATCTGAAGTAACATATCTTATACCATTAATAGGATTATTCTCATCTACTTTACTTAGGGTACTTCTGCATGCATCTTCAGTATTTTTATAATATACGCATATTATATTAGCCACTTCTTTGTAAATATCTTCAGTAACTAATCTATTATCTTCATTCATAGTAAATTCTAATTCAGTACCCATAGTATTAACATTTAAATTAACTATCTTATCATCTTTTTTATAGTCAATTACTAACGAAGTACCATTTACTTTAGAACTAAATGTAACATTATCATTTAAATATCTATTTGCTAAAGTACTATTATTTAAACTATTAGATATATCATTTAATGTAATATTATTATTAGGCTTCTCTACAGGAGTAGTAGTATCTTCTCTCTTAATAAACTTTAAATACAAAATAAATAGTATTGCCCCAATTAAAAACACTAATAATATATAAGCAAGTATAGTATCCAATTTTTCTCTTTTTCTAATTTTCTCATTCATTATCATTTCTTGTTCATTCATTTTAATTACCTCTTTTCTTTCTTTTTTATATTAACTACATGGGCGATTCGTTTCATTTCGCTGCCGCCCTCCCCCTAACAGACTTCGCCTGTTTGAGGGGCCTCTTACCAAGTTCTTCCTACCAAAGTTATCTCAAATTAACTGCTTACGCACTTAATTTGTACGGATTACTACTTGAGCCGTCCCCTCCTGACTCTATTCCTAGTTCAGAACTTAGATAAAGGACTGGTGCGGCCCCATAGCTCGAGTAATACGCACGGTTGCCTCCCATAATGCCGCTCAAAATCACACCCCACGCAATGTACGAGTAGTTGGAATGAGGGGTTAATAACCATCCATGATTGCTTCCATTATTTGTTATAATCGATTTCATCCAGTTGTTTGAGGTACAAGTACTATCGTTATATTTATTTAATTGTTTATTAACGCACTGATTTAAATCTGCCGCATAGCCATAATCACTTGGATATGCTAGCGCTATTTTGCCTGTCCATGGTGTTGTTGTTCTTCCTGTATATACTGTTGTTCCTCTTTCATATTCATATATTTCATTTGGATATACTGTAAAGGTATTCCATCCTCCTAGATTATATGTTGTCTCTGCAATCATATTTCTTGTTTCATCATTTTTTATTCCTGTACTTGTAAAATCACAATCTACTGTGGCATTATTTTGACCACTATAACATTTGCCTGATGTACTATTGTAATATAAACTATATCCTAAATAATTGCCTTCAGAATCTTTATCATTGTTATCATTTATATAATAATCAACTGGATTAAGTAGTTTCATTAATCTTGCTGTTGTCCAGTCGTTTTTACCATTAGCAGATTCTGCTCCTGTACTAGTATTCTTATTGTCCCAAGAATATGTTCCTATTTGACTACCTCTTATTAGTTTTAATTTACCATCAAATACTCCTATTATACGCCATGTTTCACATGTACTAGATGTTTGATTACTATAGTCAGAACAATTAAAGTATATATAGTTATTTGGACTTGCTCCATAATATCTTATATTGCCACCATCTAGACTAGTTGTAGTACCACCCAGTCTATCATTCATTAATGATACTGATGGTGCTGTATTATATGTAATACTATTATTTGTTGCTGTTACCTTTGCTGCACTAGTATATAAACTAATAATAGTGTCTGCTGCTGTTGGTTCTTTTTGAAGACTAGCAGTGCAATCTACTGATATACTAAGAGATTCATTAGATATATTACCTAGTTCTTCACTATTATCAAGCCATACATATACTGTATATATTTGCTTAGTTTGTTCTAGATATAGATTTTTTAATATTGTTACTTTTGAACCGGATGTAGTACCTTTTAAAGATCCCTCCTTTAGTACATTACCATTATTTACTACGGCATATTTAAGTGCAGGACTATTACTTAAATTAGTACCTATAGTATTAACAGTTAATTCTATTTTACCATATATATCATAAGAGTCATCCTTCTTCCAAAATTCAATATCGCTACTTGCTCCACCTTCATAAGAAGTACTAGGATTTAAAGTAGCGGCAGTTATATCAGTACCTTTAACATAATTAATATAATATGCTAGTCCATGTGTTGTTGTATTTACTCCAATATTTTTAGATAACTGAGCTTTATATAAAGCATAAGTACCACTTACTATTATTGTTATCACTAATACACTTAAAGAAATTATCATAAATAGTTTACTCTTTTTCACAATATTCACCTTACTTTTCTACTAATACAATGATATCATAATATAAAAAAAAGTGCAATAAACTCACACTTTTTTCTTGAGTATTTTTTTGATTATGTAAAATAATATTGTAATAAATGTATAGAATATTATTACTAAGATACTTCCTATTATACTGGTATTTTCTACTCTTACTATTAAGGTTAATAATACTAATATTAAGCATAATATTATATTTTCGTAAATAATATTTAAAATATTACTAAAATTATTTAAAATGCTTATTTTTAACTTTTTATTTATAAATATAATACTAATAATTGTACTAGTAGCCATACCTATTATTATAGATAATACACTACCAAAATATAGACTACTACCCATACGATAACTGGCATTAATAAGTGGTATTTCAAATACTAGTTTAATTATTAATCCACTTAATAAGGATATTTTATTTATTTTACTACTGGTAACTTTTATACTTATATCCATTACATAATTATATAATGTATAAAAGAATATTAATACTACTAAATCAAACAGAAAATTATTATTACTAAATAGTATTTTACAAATAGGACCTGATATTATCATTAAAAGTATTGTTATTGTAATCAAATAATTAGATACTTTAATTATTTGATTACTAAAATTATCGCTATTTACTTCAAGATGTTTTTTTAATATATAACTAATATATTTTATAAAGTATATTCCATAGAAGTATACATTAACTATAATTATACTTGTATTTTCATAACTATAATTATATTTATTAATTAAAGTATAATATAGTATTATTATTGATGTATATATATAGCCTTCTTTAATAAGATTATATATAGTTATACTTTTATTAATATCTAATATACTTCTTATTATTTCTTTATAATTATATTTTTCTCTTACTTTTACTTTATTTTTTCTTAATATAAAGATATATAGTAATAACATTATTATAATAAATATCATTATATTTACTGAGTATAACAGTAATACTTTAATATAATCATCTAATTTAAATACTTGATATAAAAGTATACTTGATATACTATTTATTAATAATAGTAATAATAAATATATATTAAATAATTTATTACCCAGTTTTTTATATTTTGTATATTCTAGAAATATACTTGTTATTTTAATTATAATTATAGTTAAAGTAAATAATACTCCAAGTACATTTATTATATTTAATCCTTTAATAGACATAACACTACCTATTAAGAATGATAATGCACTAAATACTATAAATAATAAACTAATAAATATAATTGTTATTTTATATATTTTATATTTATTTTTATACTTTTCTAATGTACTTTTTATATTTAATTCTGAAAATATATTATATAGTAATATACTTAGACTAGAGCTTAATACTAAATTTAATATATTACTATTCTTAGTAATGTAGTTTAATAGTACTAAAAATAACATAAATAGTAAATATATAATATTAATTTTCTTTTTCATTACTCACCTACAATTAAATTATATATTAAATATTAAATTTTTGCAATTTTTTTTAAAAAATGGTTGCTATTTTTTTAATGTTGTTGTATAATCTATATTGACTGATGTCTTGGTAGCTCAGCTGGATAGAGCAATCGCCTTCTAAGCGATCGGTCTGGAGTTCGAATCTCCACCAGGACACCACTTTAAATATTAAAGCCTTATAAAATAAGGCTTTTTTATTTTACTTTTCACCTATTTTGGAGTAATTAAAAAATACTAGAGTTTATTATTCTAGTATTTTTTTTAATTAGTTTGAACAGCAGTCACATTAGCTTTAACAATAATATTTTTACTATCAATATCATCATTAGCTTTATTTCCATCTATATAAAATATTATTAGATAATCTTGTCTTGTACCATCATCAGCAAGTGCTTTTTCATAGACAGTTCTACTACCAGAACTTGGAATAGTATCTGTAGCTAAAATATCAAAAGTCATATTTTCTAGCGTTCTTGCATCAACTCCAGAAAATAGGGATGCATCATAACTTGCTACTACATAATTTAGTGCTCCAGAACAACTACCCGAAGCATTATATATGCTTGGTATTAAATCTGCATTTAATTGAATGGATAATTTGGCTTTTACTTTTGTGCATTTTGGATCTTTGCTAGCACTTAAATTAGTTACAGCCATTCCTCTTTTTATTGTAATCTTATTATTAGATATTAATTTATTAGCATCTACAAGTAGCATATCATCAGTAACTAAATTACCTTCGGTATAATTAATATTAAAACAAGCTGTATTACCACTTATATTTATTCTACTACTTTCCCAAGTAAACCAAGCAAAAGTAAATCCTGCGATCAATATAACAAATAGTACTATACCAATAATAGTTCCAATTATTTTAATTTTTTTATTTTCCTTCATAGATATCTCCTACTCTTTCTATTTAAGTATATCATTTTGAAGTTTATTAGTCAATTGAAAGAAAATATTTTTTATTTTAAATCACTTAATGTTAAAGCATATACCTCATTATTATTAACATAAAAAGATACTGTTTCTAAATTATTATATATATCATTCATAGAAAGTCCTATTGTGTATATAACTTCTTCAAGTATTTTGTTACTATCTGGATCACTTAATAATAGTTCATTGAAATTTAATTTTAAATTATTACCTTCTAATTCATAGTCATTTAATACTACACCGGCATTTAAATGACTCATTAAATTTGTTTCATATATTGGAGAACTACTTAATTCTTTAATTATTACTTTTACCGGTTCTATTTCCTCTTTATTTATATATTTAGTTACTGGTACATAATAATTACTATCGTTATATTTATTTACATAATATACCGTATATGAATCAATATTATTAATCGTTGTTAATTCATATTCTTTATTTATACCATAACTTCTATCTAATACTGAAGGAATTATTTTTTTGCTATGTGGAAGATTTGTTAATATATTTCCTTCTACTTTAATTATTATTTTATCTATTCCTTTAATACTAGTTAAAGTATAAATTATTGATTCAATCATTTTTTCTTCTTCTACTTCTGATACGTCAAGAAATTCTTTTGAAAAATCTATTGTTAATATTTTATCTTTTAATTCTATATTAAGTATACTAGTATCTGGTGGTATAATACTCCTGAAGCCATTAGGAATAATATTTGATTTTTTTCCTCCAATAGTAAGACTATCTAATAGATCTTTAGCTTTATCTATATCATTACAATTACAACTAACAATATTTGTTCTTGCTACATAATCATTTTTATCTATTAAATATATTGTGTCAGTAATATTATTATAAGTATATTCAATATCTTTGTTTTTTAATTCTATTTCTTTTCTATTATCTGGTATTAAATATATTATTAGCAGCAGTAAAACTGCTGCAGTAGATACCATTATTTTTTTAATAGACATTCTTTTTAACATAAACCTATCACCTAGTAAAATATATGTGTTAATTAGTAAATAAATTACATGAGAAAAAGAAAAAAGCACAATTTGTGCTTATAATGATATTTCACCAAGCCTAATTAGTTCTACCACCGCTGTGCTCTTCCTTTTACAGATAGTTTTTGCATAGTATTAGAATATGATTTCTAACTGTCTTCTCACTAATATTTAAAATATCAGCTATTTCTTTCGTACTTTTATTATCCACTAGTAACGAAAATACTTCTTTTTCTCTTTTGGTTAATATACCTTTACTCATAAATACCTCACTTCCCTTGTACATAGGGTGGTCAATGTCTTTTCATATTATTGTATTCCTATATTAAAATAAAGTGAGGTATTTTAACCTAATTTAATTAAATTTTACCGAAATATACATCTTATTGTCAAACTCTTTTTGAACTAGTCGCATTATCTCATTAGCTTTAGAGGTATTAGAATCATCTGAATCGAGTACCACTCTTACATTATCACCATCTATTTTAACAAAATTATCACAACTGCACATTTCTTTTATCTTAGTTTCTATTGTCTCTTCTTTAGAAGAATTTTTATTTATTAATTTTAATTCTTCAAAATAATTGTTTTTTTCTTCGATACTGACACTTTTATCAGTAATTTTTTCTTTCAAGCTATTTATTTTTTCTTTAACTGTGGTATCATCTTCTACTTTAAGAGAAGCAACTACACTTGATTCTTTTATTTCTGTACTTGTAGTTTCTGATTCTTTATTTGATAAATCTTTATCAAATACTTCATTAGGCATTGTTACATAATAAATAGATAATACTAATACTAAACTAAATAATGTTAAAAACCATAAATTTTTCTTATTAATCATATTCTTTCCTCTTCTTTCTATTTAAATATATTAGTAATAAGAAAAAAATATGAAATAAATTCATATTTTTTAGCTTCTTTTATAATAAATGATAGTTTGTTCCTCTTTTGAAATTTCTTGTTTTAATATCAGCATATTGGCATCCTCTAAAGTAACATAATATTTGCCTTTTAAATACCAATCATTATCTTTAATATTTAAGATACCGCCTTCATATGTATAATTTACTGTGCCACACTCGATATTATCATCACTATTATAGTAGCAAAGTTTCATATTATTATTTTTTTGTAATTCAATAACACATCTCCATGGAACCATATTAGAAGTTTCTTTTCCATCTAATATAGTTTTATTTTCTTCAAGTGTCCATGTTCCATATAGTTCTTCTATTTTTATATTATTTCTATTTGTAATATAAATAATAGTTACAAAAATAATTGCAAATACTAGTACTAATAGTAGTATAATTAATATCTTTTTTTTCATAATATTTCACCTCTAATTACATGCATCATAAGTTCCTGTACAACTACCATTTGGCTTTTGCTGATATACTCTACACTGGTTATTTACGCATGCAGCACCACATGAATTACTAGCACTACATTGACTATCTTTAGTACAATAGCCACATGGTTTTACGGGAGAACGCCAGTACCACCACCACCAGTACCACCACTACTAGGGCAATACCAATTAGCCTTAAGTTCAATATTGTATTCATCACTATCAACATCAAACCACTGCCTAATGACTTTACTTTCTGGATAATAGTACCAACCATATAGTGAGCAGCCGCTTCTTGATATCCTTGGCATAGTAATATTCGTTAAATAATAACTACTATCAAAGGTATACCTTACTCCTGCGGTGGCCATAAAGAAGAATTCTGTAGTGCCATCACTAAATTTACCTCCATCAGCATAAAATGTAACTTTATGACATTGTGTTAAATTATTTCTGAGAATAGTGCCTGATGTACTTTGTTTATTCTTTGATGTGTAGTTACATCTTGCATCAGCGCTTGAAGCAGAATCACATGTAGTAATATAATAGTAATCACTACCTGAACATCTATAATCATTAATAGAATCTTCCTTAATCCAATTAACATATAATGTTACTTCACAATCTGAATTAGATGCATCACATAAATCATTGACATCATATCTAGTTGCTTGATTAAATGTATTTTTTGCATCATTATACCATTCTTTACCACTAACTGCTTTATAGCCACTTCTTACAATATTTATATATGCAGGATTATTATAATTATATAAACCATTCGAACCCAACATATCACCATAATTATATGCTTCTATTATTGTACTTCCGTTTAATGTTACATATGATCCACTTGTACTATAAGCAGAATTATTAGTATTTAATTGACCACCATTAACATTATATTTAATTTTAATTTTATTTGCCTTCCAGCCAGCATAGACTGTTATATTTTTTGTATAGTTATATGTATCAGATGATAAATATTGTGCTACTCTTCGGCCTTCATTTACACCATATGTTAAATAATGGTTATATAATTTATCTGCATCATAATTAAAAGCATTATATAAATCTGGATTTGTATCAGCATAATAATTTAAAGGTTTGTCTTTGTAATCAGGGTTATACCATCCAATAAAAGTATAGCCTTTCCTTTTTGGAGTACATAAAGTACCAATTTGTGAATTATAATTAACAGTCTTTGATGTACATCCACTTCCATTATTATTATTATATGTTATGGTATATGTTGACAATTTAGTTATTGGATAATATGTTTCACTCTTATTTATAGATTTTGAAATATTTACATTCCAACTGCTTGTTGTAGCACTACTATTAGTATTCCAACCAACTACACTATATCCTGCTTTTTTTATAATTGGAGAAGTAA
>ERZ791618.533-NODE-533-length-18083-cov-2.048647_pt1 | contig 18083 bp, 15 predicted proteins | sample MGYA00510059_ERZ791618 | MGnify/ENA primary metagenome ERZ791618 (study PRJEB30046, sample SAMN00715159) | human gut metagenome | study: EMG produced TPA metagenomics assembly of the A metagenome-wide association study of gut microbiota in type 2...
ACTCCTGCTCAATCACTTTTCCAGGCGCCCAATACCGGAAATAGCCCTTTTTCTTTTCACCTTTATCATTCGTGTAGTCATATCCTTTCGACCAGTCAATCCACTGATATGGGAACCTTCGAAATCCAGTTCACAAAATCTTTCGACTTCCACACTACCGGCGTTCCGGCACGACCGAGACCATAGTCCAGGTCAGTAGTAGCATAGAGGTAGTAGGTATCGCCAAACTTAGAAAGTGAAGGGTCAGCCAGATTATCGGGAATCAGAGGATTATAATTGCGGTTTGCTATCAAAGCTTCCACAACGGAGGTATCCACAGCAAAAGCCGTCCCGTGTCGGATGCCACGAGGGAATGAAACCAGATCGGACACATCTTCCCAAGTCTCGCCATGATCCAGTGAACGGACTGCGCCGTAACGGTGGTCGCGGTATTTATCGAAATAAACATAGAGCGTATCACCTACAAACAAGGGGGCAGGTCCTTCAGCCCAGTAGTTTCCAGTGATAGAAGGGGAAACTTTAGTAGGGAATCCTTTCGCCAGATTTCTGGTACGGGTAATGCGGAGATTCTTCTCCGGAGGATTGGAGTTTTCATTCTTCACCACCATAATCAGCTCCTCGTTCTTCGGGTCTTTCACGATGGCAGCATCAATGACGCTGAAATCGGGATTGAAAAACATCTTGGTCTTCGAAAAGGTCTGGAAATCTTTCGTGGTTACGTAGTACATGCGATGGTTCAACCCTTTCTCACTCTCACTGGTTGCCACTTCTTTATGACGGCCGGGAATGGTGGTTGCCCAGAAGATATAATATGTCTGCGACGGCTCATCGTAGAAAAGTTCGGGCGCCCAGCAATTGTGGGCAGTCGGTTCGTGCATCATGACGGGGATGGCTCGCTGCTCGCTCCAATGAATCAGGTCGCGGGAAGAGGCATAGCCAATAATCCGGTCGGTCCAACTGGAAGTCCAGACCATATGAAAGGTGCCATCGGGTGCCTGGCAGATACTCGGATCACGCATCAGTTTATCTTTCCCCACGGCAGGGGTCAGGTAAGACTTGCCACCATTCAGGGCAGTCCAGTTCAGACCATCATAACTATAAGCCAGATGCAATCCGTCTCTGCTGTCATTGATGAAATAGGAAAAAAGGTAAGCCGTTCCATTGGCATAAGTGGTCATCAGGGTGCCGAAACACAAAGCCAACCAGATAAGTACAGTTTTCATGGTTTATTCAAGATTAATGATTTCATTGCCTACAAAGATATAGCATCCCCGGAACATACCGAAACGGAAAAGACTGGAGAAATGAACCGAAACCTGTAATATTGTGTAAAATTCAGTTGTCCAATCAGAAGAATTCCTCTACCTTTACACCGGTACATCAAATATTATAGATTATGAAAGGAGAGCGTAACGCACAGGTATATCAAGTAGGGCCTCATCTATTCGGTACTTCCTCCACCATTCCACACTGGAAAACGGAAGAGTTGATTCCCTCCCTGAAACCTTTCCTGTTATCTTTAGATACATACAAAGAGAAAGAACTCAAAATAGCATTTTCACTTGCCATCCAGCCGGAGAGTGAAACCCAAGAAGAAGACCATGCAAAATATCGCTCACTCATCGAGTTCGAATGGGAAAGTGCCACGTGCAGGATCAGTGTGATCCCGGATACGGACTCTTATCTCATTACCATCCTCGCTCCCAACGAGCCAAAAGAGTACACAGCTTATTTCCTCTACGGATTTACCAAAGGTGTCCTTTTCCTGCACGCAACAGAAGCGGATGCATTTGTGCTCAACAATATCCTGATGATGATTTATGCTTTCAATACGGCTTGTTCCGATACTGTATTAATGCACGCTTCCGTCATAAAGAAAGATGGAAAAGGATATCTCTTCCAAGGCAAAAGCGGAACGGGAAAGAGTACGCACAGCGGGCTGTGGCTAAAACATATCCCCGGCTGTGAACTGCTGAACGACGATAATCCCATCGTGCATTTCAACCGGGAAACAGGGGAAGCTACAGTCTATGGTTCACCCTGGAGCGGAAAGACACCCTGCTACAAGAATGACTCTGTTCCTGTAGGGGCATTTGTACGATTGGAACAGGCTCCGATGAATGAGATTCAACGGGAGAGTCCGGCACGGGCCTTCGCATCACTATTGCCGTCGTGCTCTAATCTGAAGGAAGTGAGAGAATTGAATAATGGTGTCATCGAGACAGTGAAATATCTTGCGGCCCATACTCCGGTGTATTTTCTGAAATGCTTGCCGGACAGGGAGGCGGCGGAGATTTGTTTTAATACAATTAAACAACAAGCTACAAGCTAAACCAACATTATGATAGATAACGGACGAAAAAGAATCATCCCCAACGAGGTACTGTTACCCGAAGTAGCACGCCTCATCAGCGAAGGACATACCGTAACCCTGACAGTCAGAGGAAATAGTATGAACCCATTTCTTGTGGATCGTCGCGACCGCATTGTTTTAGGTCCTTTTACCGATAACGATCTGCAACTGAATACGGTCGTACTCGCCAGAGATACGAACGGACGTATCGTTTTCCACCGCATCACCCGCCGCAACGGCAAAGAGCTAACACTGCAGGGCGACGGTAATATACGGATAACCGAACAAACGAACGTAGACGATGTCATGGGAATAATGATTGCCGCCATCCGTAAAGAAAAAGAATATCCGTGCAATGGCCGTATCTGGCAGCGCTATTCTTTCTGGTGGCTGAAACTAACCCCTGTAAGGCGATGGCTATTGGCGATATTCAGAAGAACCAGAAGAGTAACAACCCAATAAGTACGAACAATGAAAATCAAGGACGGATTTACTTTACATCAGATTGGTGACGAATACATCATCATGTACAACGGCACTCAAAATGTGGATTTCAATAATATCATTAGTTGAACTCTACAGCAGCCCATCTTTGGAAACATGTGGAAGGAATGGATTTCAATGCCGACACCCTTACCGACTTCCTTATGGAAAATTATGAAGTAGACTCTGAAACCGCAAAGCGGGATGCAGAACAACTGATAAAGAATTGGCTGGAAGCCGGAATCATAAAGTAAATAAGCTACGAGTTACTAACTCATTATGAAGACAAAGCAAATAAAGTACATCTGGGAAGTATCTCGTGGACAACGGGGACGTATTCTCCTCTCCTGCCTCACAGGTATCATTGGGGTAGCGGTCTCTCTTGCCTTTATTTATGCCTCCAAGGTCGTCATCGACATTGCCACAGGCGCCGCCATCGGAAGCCTGACCAATGCCGCCATCCTTACCATTGCTTTGTTAATCGCCCAACTTTTGTGTGGAGCCGTCGATACCTGGCTCAGTACCCGTATGCAAGTGGAAACAGGAAATGCACTGCGCCATCGCCTCTTCTCCCGTCTATTGCAAAGCCGCTGGAACGAATTGGAACGCTTTCACACCGGCGACATCGTAAACCGGGTGGAACAGGATACTGCTTCCATCGTGGAGTTACTGACCAGCACAATCCCTGCTTTTATAGTTACCATCGTTCAGTTGATAGCCGCATTTGTATTCTTCTGCTTTCTCGATCCGTCCCTGCCCTGGGTAGTGGTAGGTATTCTACCTATCTTCCTATTAGGTAGCCGATTCTATATGAAACGAATGCGTCGCTACACTCGTGAAATCCGGCAGAGTGACAGCCGCATCCAATCCGTTATACAAGAAAGTCGCAACACCGCACCGTCATCAAAACCCTGGAACAAGGCGACCGGCATATCGGAAAACTGGATGATCTGCAAGATGCACTCCGTAATCAGATATTCGGTCGTACCCGCTTTTCACTCTCTGCACGTATGTTAGTGGCGTTTGCGTTCTCCGGCGGCTATCTGACAGCATTTCTTTGGGGTGCTGTGCGCCTCAGTACAGGCAGTATCACCTTCGGAACAATGACAGCCTTCCTGCAACTGGTAGGAAAAGTACAACGGCCTGCACTCGATCTTTCACGCCTGCTACCTTCCTTTATCAATGCCCTCACCGCTGTAGAGCGACTGATGGAACTGGAAGAACTTCCCGCTGAAGCAAGCGGAGCATCACAACTATTCCCCCAAACCCCGGATTTACAATTGAAAGATGTCACATTCAGTTATTCAACAGGTGACCGACCTATACTAAATCATTTCTCCTGCAACTTCCCCGCCGGAAGCTGTACTGCCGTATTGGGTGAAACTGGCGCTGGAAAAACCACCCTGATCCGGTTGCTTCTCGCACTCGCTGACCCGCAAGAAGGAAGTATTACCCTTTCATCTGCAAACATAACACAATCTTCACTCTCAACTCTCAATTCTCCACTCTCAACTCTTGAAGTTTCCCCTCAAACCCGTTCCAACTTCGTCTATGTTCCCCAGGGAAACACTCTCTTCAGCGGTACCATTCGTGACAACCTGCTAATGGGTAATCCTTATGCCACTGAAGCCGAAATGCTCCAGGCTCTCCGCACCGCCTGTGCCGGCTTCGTCCTCTCTCTACCAGATGGAATAGATGCCAATCTCAATGAACAAGGTGGCGGCCTCAGCGAAGGACAAGCCCAGCGTATCGCCATCGCCCGCACCCTCCTCCGTCCCGGACACATCCTGCTGCTGGATGAAGCCACCTCTGCCCTTGATCCCGAAACGGAACGACAATTAATTAAAAACCTGCGCAGAGACTGCACAGGCAAGACATTCATCTTCATCACACATCATCCGGCAGTAGCCGAGGCTTGCGAAGCTACGATACAACTTTAAAAGATACATTGCCGTGAAATTAAAAAAGGGAATCATCTTACGATAACTCCCTTCTATTTCTAATTCTAAATTTGCTTTCGCAAAGTTCCCGGACTTAGAACAGCTTGGCAGGGTATTCACCTGCATCCACTAAAGCCTGGATTTTATCTACAACGCTTTGGCGATCTTCAGGATAAGTCACACCAAACCATTTGCTTGTAGTATCAAGAACCTCGCATGTAGCAACACCGTCCTGAATCAATTTATCTACCATCAACGGGATGAAGAACTCACTTTTCAGATTCTCCATATTCTTCGGATCGCTCAGGAAACTCTTGAAGAAATCGCAGCTATATGCAAAGTAATCGGGAGTAAAGCCCCAGAAGTTCATACTTACCGGAGTAGTTTCGGGAGTAGCTGCCCATTCGCCATTATCGTCAATGTATTTCACTTCGCCATCCATACGCTGGATCTTAGTGCGTTCTACAACAGAAGTCAGCAGGTTGTTGGCATCCGTACCGCAAAGACCGCGAGATACAGTACCGCTATCGCTCAATGTATTGCCAATGCGAAAACCTACCATTGAATATACATTCTTTGAACCTTCGGGCAGTGCAGAAAGGAACTTACCCATTACCTGGAAAGAGTCGCGACCATAGAAGTCGTCGCAATTGATAACAGCAAACGGTTCCTGAATTACATCAGCACCCATCATTACGGCATGGTTGGTTCCCCAGGGTTTCGTACGACCTTCGGGACAAGTGAAGCCTTCGGGCAGATCGTCGATAGACTGGAACACCAGTTCACACGGGATATGACCTTCATATTTTGAAATAATTTTATCACGGAAGTCTTTCTCAAAATCCTTACGGATTACGAAAACGAGCTTACCAAATCCGGCGTTAATGGCGTCATAAATTGAATAGTCCATAATAGTTTCGCCATTCGGACCCAGTCCGTCCAATTGCTTCAAGCCACCGTAACGGCTGCCCATTCCGGCTGCCAATAAGAATAAAGTTGGTTTCATACTTAGTTATTATTTAAAAAGGTTAGTGTATCCTTGTTTTGATTACGGGGCAAAATTACAAAAAATAAAGTCAAGAAAGGTAGACAATTGGTTCATATTTTAGCTCTATCGTACAAAACTCACCGTTAGAACGGATAGCCGATAGCAAAATGCCATGCCATACCATCTTTAAACTTCGGAATATTATAATATCCCTTCTTTCCCGTATCATACGGATCATGCAGTGCCACACCCCAGTCGAAACGAAATACAAGGAAGTCCAGGTCGTAGCGCAAACCGGCACCTGTACCCAAAGCAACCTGTTTCGGAAAATTCTTCAACGTCAATTGTCCATCGGGACGGTCTTTATCTTTACGCATCAGCCAGACATTACCTGCATCGAGGAAGATAGCTCCGTGCAAATCACCAAGAATTCGGAAACGATATTCCACGTTTGCTTCCATACGGATATCACCCACATGGTTGATATAGGAATACTTTTTCTCTTTATCGGGTGGATAGCCACCGGGGCCGATACTGCGTGCAGAATAGGCACGGATACTGTTGGCACCACCTATGTAGAACTGTTCGGTATATGGTGCAGTCGTCGCATTTCCATAGGACCAGATAAATCCTCCTGCAATACGTGAAGCAATCATCTGGTTCTTATCTATCCTGTAATGATAACGGAACTCCGAATTCAGCTTCAGGAATTGTGCGAAAGGAACTCCCAGCAGTTTCTTATCTTCTTTGCTAAACGACTGTCCGAATGCCTTGTAAACCAAAGAGGTCAGGTTACCGGCAGAGCCGAATGTAGTCTGCCACCAAATGGGGTTACGGACTGTGCGGAGAGAAGCATTATCATAAGTGTATGTATATTCCATTTTGGGAATAAACTGATTACGGAGGCTGATGTAAAGGGCCGGATTCTGAGCTTGTATTTCCTCAAAAGCCGCAGTCGGATTACGCAACACGTTAAATGTCAACTGGAAGGGCGTGATACTGTGTTTCCGGGTAGGCACAGGCTGAAAGTCATACGTAACGTTTCCACCGAACGCAAGCAGTTTATAGTACTTGGCACGGTTCATCTGGTCTATATAGACACGGAAAGTGGTGGAGGCCGGGAAATCATACTCCTTGGTACCCATCCGGGGAAAGACGATACGCGGAAAGGTAAGTGCAGAAGATAAGCCCACTCATAGCTATTCATCAGTGAGCTGCTGTTCTTACCCGTCTGCCATTCATAAGAGCCGTTTACTTTCACATTCCAGGTTTCACCACCGCCGAAGACGTTGTTCTTCGTTACGGTGAAGGCGGCACCGGGGCCGGTCTGGTTATTACTTTTCATCGTAACATTGAAGTCCAGTTCAGCATCATACGGTTTATCCAGCATAGCACGGATATTCACGTCCAACGTATCGGAAACGAGCGCCGTATCGCGGGGCGTGTACTGCATCTCCAGATAACGGAAAATACCTACACTTGCCAGACGCTCCTGGATACGTGTTTGCCGATACTGGCTATACAACTTTTCCGGACGACGGCGCATACCTCCCTTATCCAGTTCCTGCCGTTTCCGTTGATAACCTTGGTAGTTCAGCCAACGGTGAAGCATATTGGGACGTATCTTCAGTTTATCGTAATAGTGTATCCAGAAAGTCTTGTAGTAGAGACTATCATTGGGCATTTGTCCTTGCGGACCTTGGAGATAGAAATTGGTTTTACCTACGAAGAAAGGACGTTCGGCATCCTTCGGCATACCCGGAACGGGGATCATGCGCAGGCTGACGTGCCCACCGGGAACGAGGGTTGTATCGGCCTGGTAAGTCAGATAGTCAGGGCGAAAATAGTAATACCCCATATTACGCAGCAGGCCGCTGATGCGGGTACGCTCACCATCAAGATCGGTAACATTGAACTGTTCACCCGGACTGATTAGAGAGCGACGGCGGCCGAGGTTGATAATCTGCATGGTGGTACTGTTGAATCCCCTATAATAAACGGTATCAATAAAGTACGGGTTGCGCATATCGACCGTGTATTGCAACTTGGCTTTCAGACTGTCCTTGGGATTAACGAAAGTTTGATAGCTTACTGTACCATTAAAGTACCCATAATCGTGCAGGATATTTGTCGCTACTTTCTGTCGGATGTCCGGATTAACGGAGGATATGAGCACGGGAGTAGCGGCAAAGCGGTTGAATATCCACTTTCCGAAACCTTTCTTGTACTTTCCAAAACCATTGTACACCCACAGTCCGAAAGGGAAAGGAATGCGGTATTCGGAGCTACCGAGCAGAGAGTTATTGGGGGCTTTGGCAAGGGCGGCTTCCACTTCTTCCATAGCGGTCTCGCCTACCTTGGTATCGGAGCGGTTCTCTACAATCATCGGCTTCTGACCGGTGTAGAGCACTTCGCCTTCAGGCAGGTGCTTAGTAGTGGAGCAGGCTGCCAGAAGCAGGGTTGCAAGGAGTATATATACAAGTTTCTTCATTTTATTCTTCTATGTATTAAGAATTTATGTATGTGCCTACCACCTCCCCCTTCGGGTACTCCTCCTCCCGGGAGGAGGAGAACTGAGAATGATTTGAGAGGCATCATACTATTGCTATTTCTTTTACACTATTCGCTTACAGGTTCTACTTTCTTCTTTCTCTTGAATATGAACAGCTCACTCAGGCGGTCCATTTTCCGGCGAAGCACAAGGCCGACACCTGTCTCGGTTATCTCACCGTCGAGCACACTTTCATAGTTCTTGTTGTGGAATACGCGGACATAGCGTGTACCACTATTATCCAGACGATATTCCAAAGAAATATTATCGATGAACGATTCTACGTCATTCGTTGCATTGGCGCCACTGGACACTTTTCCACCGATAATGATCTGTACACGATCATTGAAGAAACGCTGCGAATAGCGGAAACTGTAGTCCGTCTGTTTATCGCCCGTTTCGGCGGCAGTACGGTCTTCAATGCCCACACTGAGGGAAGCATTCTTCAGGTTCCCAGTCAGTGAATTAATCTGGCTTTGCAGCACACTGTTCAGTGCGGAACCCATGGTTAAACCACCACCTTTTCCGCTGTTATAAAGATACATACCGGTGGCAAGCATGGTGATGGCCTGCTTGCTTCGTTCATCGGCGCTCATTCCTGCCAGCTCACCCTGCACAGTGGCATCTTCAGGAGCACTCAGATTAAAGCTCAAATCAGGGTTCTCCAAACGGTTCTTGATGCTGATGGAAACGTCGAAGTTCACCATGCGCGAACCGCCGTCATCACCATCGGATACGGAAGCGCGGACACGCTCCGTAGCAGTCAGGTTGAGCGAAGGGTTCATCGGATTACCCGTCCAGTCCACATAGCTTCCGTTGACAAACTGGAACTCTTTCAGAGGAATAACGGGCAGGGCATATTTCATCATACCACCGATCAACGTATAGCGACCGGACAATGTGAGATCGCCTTGCGGAGTATATTGAAGATTCAGATCACCTCCACCTTCCAGTTCCACACGGCTGCTGCGGTCGGGGCTGAGATCGGCACGTAAGCGTACGGCATCATCAATATGCACAGACATCAACATGTCCATACCGCCAAGCGACATGGTGGGAACTTCCGTTGCCTGTACTGAAGTAGTATCCGTAAAGGAAGTGAATGTAACGAGTTCACCCAAACGGTCTTCTACTGTCAAGGGCGAATCGGTCAGCACGTAGGTTACATCCGTATTACCCAGCAGATTCATGTTTCCGCGCATGGTCAGTCCATCCAGCGGACCGCGTACGGTAGCGTTCAGGTCCACGAAGATTTTACCGTAAAGCATACTCTCGCGTGTGCGGGGTGCATCGAGCAGAGTATAATTCTGTGCACGCAAGGTCAGGTTTGCTGTCGGCCGGTCCATATTCCGGAAGTCTACGTTTCCGTCTATCGTGAAGGGGTTACGACTGGTGGTATATATAGCAAACTTATTAAATATAAGCTGGTTATTCTCTATCTTCAACGGACGATTGTCGAACCAGTAGCGAGCACCTGCCTGACGGGCGTAGACAGAAACACTGTCTAATGAAAGATCGCCGCTCATCTTCGGTTTCTCCATATCTCCATTGATATAAAGTCCACCGTCAATGTCACCTGTGAAAGTAACGACCTGATCGGGCATAAAGGCATTAGCAAGGGAAAGCGGGAAATGCTCGAAAGTGGCGTTGACTTCAAGCGAATCACGTCCGTTCTTCTGAGTTAATACGGCATCGGCAGTCAGTACCTCCTGATCTCCCGACCGGAAATAGGCATTCAGATAGTGCGTGCCTTTATCACCCGGAAGCCATGTGGCACCCAGTCCGATGTTACCTACCGGCTGGCGTTCGTAAGTCAGCTTTTCCACACCGGCTTCAGCGGAAACTTGCAGAGAGGTTGCTGTTTGTATATAGTTTGCTTCCGCAGAGAAAAGTCCCGTGATACGGGGCATATAAGGCAGAATGCCACTTAGTTTATCCAAGCGGAAACGGATTAATTCCAGATTTATATTCTGTAAAGAAACAGTGTCAGACCGGTCGGACTGCATACGGAAGCAGAGTCCGTCCTCACTGTCCATGTCGACATTAGCGTAGACGCGCATATTCTTATGCAGATAAATCCAATCGCTGTTATCTACAAAGTGGAACTTCTGGAAAGCAATGATAGGCTCGGCAGGTGTCAGGCGGAAGGCAATACCATTACCCCTTCCCCGCCCTTCTATCAAAGGACGGGCATTGATACCGAGATCGAGTCCGGTATCTCCCTTGGCGTCCACATAATTCAGGGTCAGTTCGGCATCTTCGTTACGAATTTCTCCCGTCAGTGTACTGCGGAAGACAAACTGCGGGTTCTTTGGTCCATTTATAACACCACCCTGTAACTTCATACGTGCAGTGTCCTGACTGATAGCAAAGAAAATGGTATCCAGTTGTAAGGAGTCCATACGCAGCCCATGTATAGCAGTTCGTCCGTTGATACCACGTCGGGGTGTGGTGCCGAAACGCAATATAAAGTCATCAAAAGAAATATCCTTGGTTGCCAGGAAATAGCTGACAGGGTTCTGCTTACCGGCTTTCAGTTGCATACCGGCTGAGGGCAGTGCTTTCCGTAATTCTGCATGGTCGAGTTGCTTCAATTCTATCTGCCGGGTAAGAAGTGTGGCAAAGGCAGTACCTTGATCCATCAGTTTCTGCAAGGTGCTGCGGGCACGGAACTGAAAGTCAAGGTCGCCTGCATCCATGCTCATCTTGATAGAGTCATGGCGTGCTTCGGCACCAAGAGTGAAAGCGAAAGGATGCTTCAATGGTTTAGGAGAAATACCTAACTCATGCAGACCGACATTCTCCACATTCATAGCCACCTTGCCATCCAGGTATTTACGGTCAAGACGCATATCTGCATCCGCCTGCATCTTCAGCAGGGCATTGTCGCTCGTCATGTGTACAGTGGCAAGAGCGGATTTCAATCCGGCTGTCAGGTCGATGCCGGAGATATTCCAGTGTCCGTATTGTAATTCACCGAGAGAAGCTTGTACAGCAGCCACGGTACGGTGGTTGGCGGGATCGAATCCTTTTCCTTTGGCGGCAACCTTAGCCGAAAGTGTATAGATAGAATCTTTAGGCAGGAAGTGGTGCACTTGCAAGGCATCCACATAAAGGTCTGCCTGATAGGCTTCGGTAGAAGTGTTGTAACGAGCCAGCAGATTCAACAGCCCTTCGCGTTCTTTCAACTTCAGGCTGGCATCATAATTGGGGCCATCCAAACCAAGTCGCGCAGCAAGGTGCATACTGTCCGGCACAACAATAGAGCCGTCGGGGGTGACACCTGTCAATCCGGTAAGGAAATTCAGGTTCTGTGTCCGGATATCAAAGTCAATGCTTCCGTTGCGCGTCAAACTGTCGGTAAGGTTCCAAATCTCACCACCACCATTCAAGGTGAAAGCACCCGGCAGGTCGATATTGAAGCGGGAAATCTGCATCTGCTTGAAGTTACCTTCCGTACCGGCACGGATGGTAAGAGGGCGGAAAGGATATGCATCCTTGAATGTATCAGGCAAGTCACCTGCAAAGAGCATTACATCCTGCTTACCGATGCGGGCATTGAAACGGGCGGAGAGTCGTCCGGAAGTGGGAATTTCTACCAATTCCCAATAAGTCTGGGCGGTGAAATCCATTTCACTGTGTGGGGTAAGCAATTTTAAAGAAGGCACCTGAATAACAGTGGAATCAGCAAATACCCGTCCCGTCAGTGAAGTGATGCTCAGGCCGGAACGCTCGTTCATGGAGAATTCCCGGATAACGGCATTTATGTTCCGTCCATGATAAAGCACGGAGTCCACTCCAATGCGAATATCCCGCAAGGCGATGTGCGAAGCATCGAAGCCCGGGGCAGGTTTCACACCGGTACTATCGGTAGCTGCAAGACTACCGGTATCTATCAGGCTATTAATGGCACTGAGCAATTGGCTACCCGTATCATAGTTTACTGTAGTACTGCTCAACTCAAATTTCTTCAGACCATACATCTGTCCACCCAGGTCAGCAACCGCATCATCCACCTCTGCATCACCCAGACGGGCAGCAAGACGCATGGAATCCAGCGGCATTTGCAAATCAACGGAAACGTTTTTCAGTGCCAACTTGTGTAAAGCTACTTTCCAGTTAAGGGCGGTAGTCGTGGTATCCGGTTCGGCAGTGGTAGTGTCGTTCATCACAACGAGCATATGAGTATCACTCAGTTCCACACGGTTGATGACAGCATCTTCTTTCTTCAGGTCTATGCCGTGACTTTCAAGGAAGAAACGCCCCAGCACACCACGTATGCGGATACCCTCTATCAAATCGGCAGAGTTTAGGAAAACTCCGTTCACAGTAACCTCGTCCAGTTCTACTTTTCCGCGAATCAGCGGCCATGCCTGCACGCGCACGTTCAGGCTTTCCAGTGTCAGCAGGGTATCGGAAACCTGTTTCACGGCAAGGGAGTCGCCGGGAGCAGAGGAAATTTGTCTATCTGCCTGTATAGGCTGAATGACCTGCACACCGCGTACCAGCAGGTTCAGCGGAAAGCGGAGGTCGATGCGCTCAACAGATATATCCATACCCGTTGCCTCGGATGCGATGGCAGTAGCTTGCTTCCGTATCAGGTTCTGTACGGGAGGGATATAAAGCAATACCATCAGTATTACAAACAATATGATAGGGGTGAGCAGTATCCACACCACCCATTTCAACCATTTTCTTCTCATTAGGACGTCAATCGATAGTCAGTGTTTAAATCGTTACAAAGTAAACAAATTCTAACGACATTTGGTTGATGCAGAAGAGAAAAAGGCTATTTATTCCTCTACCTGTGCCACGACATCTTCAATCTGAGCAAGTGCTGAGAAGGATTTCTCTTTTATCTTTTCACTGAATACTTGCCCGCGTGAGTCTTCAAGCTCTTTCAATAAAGCAACAAGTTCATTGGCTCCCAGTAAAGTAAACAGAGGAAGCATCTTATGCCCCATGGCAGCTATGCCATCTGTATCTTCAGCATCTAATGCCTGTCGCAAGCGATCAGCATTCAGGCGTGTTTCTGTGACAAAACTTTCCAGGATAGATTTTGCCGCATCAGGATCATCACCTGAGAAAGCTGTGAGAGCAGCGAAGTTTAATGCAGAAGCAGGAACTGCTTCAGTTGCAACCCTATCCGTCTGTACAGCATCCGTTTCTACGTGATTCTGCGGAGTAACAAGACCTGTTTCTCTCTTTTCAATATCCAATTCAGCAAACAGTTCATTCACCATAAATGGTTTGTGCAAGCTTCCGGCAAAACCATGTTTCAGAAACTCTTCACGTTGCATATCACTACGGGCAGTCACAGCAATCACGGGTATAGTCTTAGCTTGCGGAATATTCGAAGCACGCAACAGGTTCAGCAAGTCGAAACCATTCATGGCGGGCATTTGCACATCGGTAAGCAATACATCGAAAGTATCGGTACGGAGGGCTTCCAATAATTCATCCAATTGCAGACAAGCAACAGAAGTGATGCTACTCTGTGCAAGCATAGCAGAAGTGAGAGTGAGCTGGATACGGTCGTCATCAATCAAGAGGATATGCAAAGCAGGAGTTTGAACAGGTGAAGAGGATGAATTCTCATTCTTCTGTTCATTCACTTCGGAAGTATCATTCAAAGCCACCGGATACAAAGGTACCCGCAACGTAAACGTACTCCCCTTTCCGAGCACACTATCCACTTCGATACGCCCTTCCAGCAGTTGTACCAGCATACGGACAATAGATAATCCCAAGCCGAATCCTTCCTCTCCCTGTGCTCCCGGCAAACGGGTAAACTCCTGGAAGATACGTTCACGGTCACCGGGTTCCATTCCCTTTCCCGTATCGATAACAGAAAGCTTCAAGTGATTTCCGGAGAAAGCCGGATCACCTTTCGGCACAAAACTGGCAGTCAGCGTAATACCACCCTCCGAAGTGAACTTCACTGCATTGGAAAGCAAGTTATTCACAATCTGACGCAAGCGTAAAGGGTCACTGATGAAAGTTCCTTTCAGTTCGGGATCTATCTCACATTTCAAAGACAATCCTTTGGCAGAAGTCAGCGGTTCAAAGCTGACGTATATTTCTTCCAGCAGGCGTGCAGGATGGAAAGTAACACGGTTTATCTCAGCTTTATGCAAGTCGAGGCGATGAAAATCGAGCAAATCGGTAACCAGTTTCAGCAGATGCTCTGAGGAGGTTTTCATGTTGTCGAGATAGAAGCGTTGCCGCCCATCGACAGTGAGCCGGGAAAGCAAATCGGCATACCCCATGATAGAACCTAAGGGAGCTTTGAAATCGTGGGTAATGGCAAGCATCAGCTTTTCCCGAGAGGCAAGCAACTCTTCGGCAAAGCGGTTAGCTTCTTCCAACTGGCGCCGATAGCGGTTACTACGAGTAACATCCCGCCAGATCATGACAAGAAAGATAACGGACAACACAACAGCCCCCGCAGCAATGCCTGAAATAATCGTAGCAGAACGATGTCGTACCGCTTTCTGATACTCGGCCTCTTCACGGGCACGCAGCAGAGTTTCCTGTTCATATCCCTTCAAAAGACTATCAATACGGGCACTCAGCGCATGATCAAGACGTTGCAAAGTCCGCTTACGGCGCTGTATCACACTATTAGTTGCTTTCTTTTGCTGGGCAACGGTACGTAATTTTGCGTGCAGTGAATCAACAGGATTATAAGCATCAAGCACAGTATCCGTAGCAACTTCAAGGGTAGTTTGTACCTGAACAGCAGAATCTTTGCGTGGTGGAACGAAGACTTCCCCCAGACGACGGAAGAAACCTTTCTTCTTAGGTTGTGTCACAACGGTATCACGACGGGCAGTAACACGACGTTGCACACGCTGTTGGGTGATAATGGTATCCTGCTCGGCTATAATCTGCTCCACCTCCCGAGCGGAAATCATGCTGTCATTGGCTTCGCTCAGCGTGCGCAGCAAGCGGACCGTATTAGCATCTTTTTCCCGCAAAAGCCCTATCAGGCTATCCGTACGCAGGATATCGCTATTATCCGAACTCATAAGATTCTCCATTTCCCGGTGCACGAAGAACAGGGAATAAAGCAAGACTGCCAACAGGACCACATAACCGGCAGCTATCTTCTTCTTGGAGACATTATTCATTTATCTTTCGTTTTATAACGGAAACGCAGCCAAAGCATAATACCTGCACTCGTCAGTCCGAATGGGAAAGCCATCCATACGCCGACCGTACCCCAGCCCAGCACGAAACCGCATAAGTATCCTACAGGCAAAGATATAACAAAATAGGAAATAAATGCAATGAACATCATCGGTTTTACGTCTGCGATACCACGCAGGGCATTGGCAAAGCTGATTTGTAATCCGTCACCAAACTGGTAAACCAGGAATGGAAGGAACAAAGAAGATACCATGGCAGAAACCTCCACGCTATCCGTAAACCAGCCCCCGACCTGATTGCGCAACAGAAACACAATACTCAGAAGCACCACCGCCATTGCCAAGATGAGGTGATAACCGGCATATGCCGAGCGGCGGACATTCACCATATCGTTCTGCCCCTTGAAGTTACTGACGCGAACGGCAATCGCCGCCCCCATCCCATAAAACATCATAAAGGTGAACTGAGAAATAGTAAGCATAATCTGATGCGACGCCAAAGCAATAGTTCCCAGCCAACCGACCATAATCGTGCTGAGACTAAATGAGGCCGTCTCCATGCCCATCTGCAACCGACAGGCCACCCAAGTCCATTCAATTTCCTGAACATCTGTTTCGACCATCCCAAACGGAAGAATCCCACCTTATATCTCAAGAACCTCCGACTACGAAAAACAATCAATGCAAAAGCAATAACCATGACAATGCGTGAGAACAGGGTACTGATACCTGCCCCCAGCAATCCCCATTCCGGGAAACCGAACTTTCCGTAAATCAATACATAGTTACCGATAATATTCAGCGCATTTCCACCAAGAAGCACCCACATGGCAGTCTGTGTTTGAGTAATGCCATCCGTAAACTGCTTAAAGCCATTGAACAGCATGACGAACACCAAGGATGCGAGTAGAATCAGGAAATAGGGTTTTATCAAGGGGATCAGTTCTTCAGGTTGCCCCATATATTCCACACAGAAATAGACGACAGTCATAATAAGTGTCAGTAACAGCGCTACCAACACATTGGCAAGCAGACTTGAGCGCAAAGCTTGTCCGGCCTCCATGAAACGACGGTTTCCGTAGAACTCACCCACTACAGGCGTCAACCCATAAGAGAAACCGGTACTGAAAATAATACAAAGTGTGAAAAGATTGTTGGTGAAAGAAGCAGCGGCCAACTCGGCCGTGCTGTGGTGTCCCACCATCAGAGTATCGGCAAATCCGAGAACAATGACACCCATCTGGCCGATAACGATGGGAAGTCCTAAATAAAAGAGGGCTTTATAATGCCCCTTGTATGTAGCAATTAATCTATTCATTTATCTTTCTCATAATATAATACCACCGAGTTTTCCTCACGAAAAGTCTCTTGTGCAACTGTCTTCAGACGTTCTGCCGTCACTGCGCGATACCGTTCTACCTCACGGTCTATATCCTCTGCCTGTCCGGTCAATTCGAACCATGCCAGATTTGTGGCTACATTCAGGTAATTGATATTCCCGAATATCTGGGTAGATTCAAACTTATTCTTTACTTTCTCCAATTCCTGTTCTTCTATCGCCACTTGCTGTAACTCCTGCAACTCTTTACGTACAGCGGCCTCAGCCTGTTCCAGTGACACTCCGGCTGACGGTTTTCCGCTGATATGTAGCAATCCCGCATCACGCGTTCCCGAAACATAAGCATCTATACCGGAGAACAATTTCTGTTCCTGCACCAGCCGACGGTTCAAACGACTGGAACGTCCATTACTAAGGATATCTGAAAGAATATCAAAAGCATAGTAATCAGGATGCTCGCGACTACACATATGAAAAGCCATGAACAGTGCATCCAGGGGAACAGGACGTTTCACTACCTGCCTGCGTTCCTTCATCTGTACGGGTTCCTGCGGCAATTGTCGCACAGGCACATCCCTGCGGGGAATCGGACCAAACCACTTTTCTGTCAATCGGACAGCTTCTTCCCACGATATATTTCCGGTAATGGCAAGCACAGCATTATTAGGTGCATAAAAGCGGTAAAAGAATGACTTCACTTCCTCCAGTGTAGCTTGTTCGATGTGCGATAAATCCTTTCCGATGGTAGGCCAGCGGTACGGATGCACCTCGTAAGCCAACGGACGGATAAGATGTCCCACATCTCCGTAAGGCTGGTTCAGACAACGCTGTTTGAACTCCTCCATGACCACACCGCGCTGCACTTCAAGGCTTTGTTCACTGAATGCCAGTTCCATCATACGGTCGGACTCCAGCCAGAAGCCAATCTCTACATTCGACTTGGGAACGGTGAGGTAATAGTTTGTAATGTCATTGTTCGTCCAGGCATTGTTTTCGCCACCTGCCGACTGCAAAGGAGCATCATAGTCGGGTATATTCACAGAACCGCCAAACATCAGATGTTCGAACAAATGGGCAAAGCCGGTATGTTCGGGGTGTTCGTCCCGGGCACCTACATCATAAACGATGTTCAGTGCTACCATCTGAGTACTGAGATCCTGGTATGTACCAGTCGCAGACCGTTAGAGAGGATATGTTTATTGATTTTCATAAAATAGAGATTGTAACTTATCGGTGGAATTCAAAGAATAGGTACGCGGACGACGCGGATTAGGCGGA
>ERZ791618.534-NODE-534-length-18052-cov-3.323776_pt1 | contig 18052 bp, 7 predicted proteins | sample MGYA00510059_ERZ791618 | MGnify/ENA primary metagenome ERZ791618 (study PRJEB30046, sample SAMN00715159) | human gut metagenome | study: EMG produced TPA metagenomics assembly of the A metagenome-wide association study of gut microbiota in type 2...
TGGCGCGACCGGATGGCACCGCCGGGCCCCACCCTGCCACTTGCTGCCGTAGGACATGAATGTGTGTGGCGTAACCTATTACTCCGCTTAGGATTTTCCAAACAGCAAATCAATGATTTTATTGCCGGACCAGCATTCCTTGCCTGGTGGGAAATGAACAATTTGGAAGGCTGGGGAGGCCCTAACCCCGATAGTTGGTATAAACAGCAAGAAGACTTGCAGAAAAAAATATTGAAACGAATGAAAGAATGGGGAATGCACCCCGTACTGCCCGGTTACTCGGGTATGATCCCCTCCAAACTGGATTTGGGAAAACGTATTGATGGTGGAAAAGAAGAGAAAACATTAAGCAACACTTCCTCGGAATCCGCCCAAAGCACTCTCAACAAATGGAACGGATTTGACCGACCGGGAATCTTACTGCCCGACGATCCCAAGTTTACCCAGATTGCCAGCCTTTTTTACGAAGAAACCGAAAAGCTGTATGGAACAAGTGACTACTACTCCATCGATCCTTTTCATGAAGCCAAAAGCTTGCCTGCCAGACTAGACTTCGGCAAAGCCGGCAAGGCTATTATGGATGCAATGAAAAAGGCTAATCCAAAAGCTGTGTGGGTGGTGCAGGGATGGACAGAAAATCCACGCCCGGAAATGATGAAAGCGCTGAATCCCGGCGATCTGCTCATCCTTGATTTATTTAGCGAATGTCGTCCCATGTGGGGCATTCCCTCTATATGGAAACGAGACAAAGGATACGAAGAACACAACTGGTTGTTCTGCCTGTTGGAAAATTTCGGTGGGAACGTGGGTTTGCATGGAAGGATGGACCAACTTCTTCATAATTTTTACCTGACCAAAGACAACCCACTGGCCGCTCAGCTAAAAGGCATCGGTCTGACAATGGAAGGCATTGAAAATAATCCCGTTATGTTCGAACTGATGTGCGAACTACCTTGGCGTGCAGAAAAGTTTACCAAAGAAGAATGGATAAAACAATACATCCGCGCACGCTATGGCACAGACGATGAATCTATCTGGCAAGCTTGGCAGATCCTGGCAAACGGTATCTACAACTGTCCGGCAGGCAACAACCAACAAGGTCCTCACGAAAGTATCTTTTGCGGGCGCCCATCACTGAATAATTTCCAAGCATCCAGCTGGAGCAAAATGTGCAACTATTACGACCCCACTACCACAGCAGAAGCCGCACGATTGATGGTGAGCGTAGCACACAAATATCGCGGTAACAACAACTTTGAATATGATCTAGTTGATATCACCCGACAAGCCATTGCCGACCGTGCCCGAATAGTGTACAATTACGCTGTTGCCGACTTTAAAAGCTTCGATAAAAAAAGTTATGCCACACATACCCGACAGTTCTTGGAACTACTGATAATGCAAGACAAACTGTTGGGCACACGCAAAGAATTCAAAGTAGGGAACTGGATTCAACAAGCGCGCAATCTAGGAAGTACATCTGAAGAGAAAGACCTCTACGAATGGAATGCCCGCGTACAAATCACCACATGGGGAAACCGTTACTGCGCCGACATCGGCAAGTACGAGATTATGCCCATAAAGAATGGAACGGACTACTGCGCGACTTTTATTATAAACGTTGGGAAAAATACTGGCAAGTACTGCAAGACCAACTGGATGGCAAACTTCCTGTACTGCCAGTAGGTAATTCATCAACCCCCACTGCCGATAATCCAGCCATGACCATAGATTGGTATGCCCTGGAAGAACCATGGACACTGGCAAAGAACACCTATGCGGCATCTGCCGAAGGTGATTGTATAGAAGTAGCAAAAGAGGCTATAACATTGATAAACAATTGATTGTAAGATGAAAAAGAAAGAACTCGATACAGAAACCGCACAGCAGGCACTGCCCATTAAAAAGAGGCTTTTGTCACTCGATGCACTCAGGGGCATCACTGTAGCAGGAATGATTCTGGTCAACAATGCAGGAGGCAAAGTGTCGTATGCACCTTTACAACATTCTGCATGGAACGGACTGACACCTTGTGACTTGGTTTTTCCTTTCTTTCTGTTCATCATGGGTATTTCAACATATATTTCATTGAACAAATTCAATTTCAACGTTTTCCCTACAAGTGGTAACCAAGATATTGAAACGCACATTTCTTATTCTATGCATCGGATGGGCAATCGGTTGGTTTGACCATGTATGTGAAGGTGACTTCCTGCCTTTTGTCCATCTGCGCATCCCCGGGGTACTACAACGCATTGCTTTATGTTACTGTGTTATTTCTTTTACAGCCCTATTTATGAATCATAAGTTCATCCCCACATTAACCTTTATCTTACTGGTAAGCTACACTGTCATATTATGCATGGGGAACGGTTATACCTGCGATGAAAGCAATATTTTATCCATCATTGACAGGCAACTTTTCGGCGAAGCACATCTCTATCAGAAGAGCCCGATTGATCCGGAAGGATTTGTAAGCACTCTCTCTGCTATCGCCCACACTTGTATCGGTTTTTCATGTGGAAAATGGATAATACAAAGCCATCAGACAGAAAACAAAGTGCTCCGTTTGTTCTTGACCGGATTCATTCTGATGAGTATCGGCTATTTGTTGGCAGATGCGCTGCCTTTAAATAAAAGAATATGGTCTCCTACTTTTGTTCTGGTGACCTGCGGAGCGGCTTCCATGTCACTTGCCACATTAATGTATTATATAGACATAAGGAATAAACAAAAATGGTGCCGCTTCTTCATCATCTTCGGCGTCAACCCCCTATTCCTCTATGTACTGAGCGAAGTACTTGCCATTATGATGGGAAGTACCGGATGGAAGGCGGCAGCCTATGCAGCCATTCATTCAGGAATAACCGACGCCTACCTTGCCTCAGCTGTCTACGCCCTCGTTTTCACTCTGTTTTTGGGGTGTATCGGTTATCCGCTATATCTTAAGAAAATATACATCAAACTGTAACAACCAATTCATAATATATAGAGAACTATGCAGTATTAAACAAGAACATATTAATCAAAACCAAAATTAAATTCTATGCTAAACGTACAATCTCTAACCCAAAGGACATTTGCACAGATAGTAGTCTTTGCATTACTCCTATTAAACAGTACACTGGCATTTGCTCAAAATCAAGTTAACGGTATTGTCACAGACAAGACCGGAGAACCCCTTATCGGAGTGAATGTAGTCGAAAAAGGTACTACCAACGGTGTTATCACTGACTTTAACGGACAGTTTACATTGAATGTAGCACAAGGAAAGACACTCGTATTCTCTTACGTGGGTTACACTACCCAGGAAATTACAGTAAAAGGATCTTCTTTGAAGATTATTATGGAAGAAGATTCTAAAACATTAGATGAAGTTGTGGTAGTAGGTTATGGCAGTATGAGTCGTAAGGATGTAACCAGCTCCATTACCACTGTGAAAGCAGACAAACTGAATGTAGGAGTTTATTCTGACCCTGGACAGTTGTTGCAAGGTAAAGTCCCTGGTTTGACGGTAGTACAAAGCAGCGACCCGACTTCTGGTACAGCTTCTATCTCTTTACGTGGGGCTTCTTCTCTGCGTACCGGTGCGGCAATGGAACCTTATTATGTTATTGACGGTATTCCCGGTATGTCATTAAGTCTGATTGCTCCCGAAGATATTGAAAGCATTGACGTACTTCGTGACGCTTCTGCAACGGCTATTTATGGCTCCAAGGCTGCTAACGGTGTAATCTTGATTACCACCAAAAAAGGTAGTAAAAGTGAGCACACTTCTGTAAACTACAGCGCATATCTTGCATTTGACAACATTGCCAAGCGTTTAGATATGATGACTGCCGACGAACTCCGCACCTATGCCAAGGAAAATAACATCACTCTTCCGAATGACAAAGGAGCAAACACCAATTGGAACGATGAAGTACTGCGCACAGCAATCAGTCATAACCACAACGTTTCTATCAATGGCGGTTCAGAAAAGACTCAATACAGTGCCAGCATGAGTTATCAAAACAAACAAGGTATCGTACGTGGTACAGATTTCGAGCGTTTCGGCGGCCGCGCATTCTTGCAAACCAAAGCACTGAATGATCGGCTCACCTTAGCCTTTAATGTGAATGCCGCACAATCAAAAGGTACCACCGTTGATTCCGCCAAAGATGGCCAATCCGTATTCGATGCCATGAATTATTATTCTCCACTAGTTCCTGTCACCAATGCAGACGGTTCTTGGTATAGCGACAAAACTATCTCCCAAAACTTCAATCCTGTATCCATGATCAATGAAGATACTTTTGAAAATAACAAGAAACTCCTTCAAGGAACAGCCAAAGGTACTTTAGATATCACTAAGGACTTGAAATGGAACTTAAGTCTTTCCTATCAAGACGAACAATATATATGGAACGAATACCATACCAGCAAATCCCAATATAACACCCGAAATGGCGAAGCTAAACGTATTGCAACAGAAAACAAGAAAAAAATTCTTGAAACATACATAAACTATGATCATACATTCGCCAATATCCACAAACTGGGCCTGATGGCCGGTTATTCATGGGAACAGAATGATGACAATGACAGTTTCGGTCTGGATGTCTACGACTTTTACAATGATAACACCACCTTTTATAATCTGAACCTTGCCAATAAAATGGATTGGCAGAATGGCGGTATCACCAGCAATAATAACGGTCATTTGGAAACTTTACGTATGATCTCATTTTATGGACGTATCAACTACTCCTTCAACAGCAAATACCTGCTTCAAGCAACAATTCGACGTGACGGCTCCTCTGCTTTTGGAAAGAACAACCGTTGGGGAACTTTTCCATCTGCATCGTTGGCATGGCGTATGAGCGAAGAAAAGTTCATCAAAGATTTAAATGTTTTCGATGACTTGAAGTTCCGTGTTGGTTATGGTGTTAGTGGTAACTCACTCGGATTCGGAGCTTATTCGGCTATCCAGACTTACAGTACTTCAGGTTGGTTCAACTATACAAACGCCAATGGCACACAGAATAGTTACCATACCCTGGCAGCCGCCTCAAATGCCAATCCAGACCTAAAATGGGAACGTACAGCCATGTTGAACATCGGGCTGGACTTCAGCTTCTTTGGAGGCAGATTAGGAGGAACCATCGAATACTATGACAAGCGTACCAGCGACCTGATATACACTTACGAGGTTTCCACAAACCGCTATCCTTTCGGAACCATGCCGGCCAATGTGGGAGATATCAGCAATAAAGGTATTGAATTTACCATTAATGCCACTCCTATACAAACAAAAAATTTCTCTTGGCAAACCAGTTTGAACTTATCTCATAATAAAAATAACGTAGAAAGTATATCCAACAGTGAATATTCCGTAGATTATATCCGTGCAGCCGATCCTGAAATCGCAGGTTATTCTTCAAATGCAGACGTACAGCGCATCATGGAAGGACATCCTATCGGCACCTTCTACACCTACGAATGGGCCGGCTACAATAACCAAGGAGTATCCATCTTTTATGTACACGATCCTGAAACGGGTGAGCGTACAGGCGAAACGACCACAGATCCTGAAACTGATAGAGACCGTACTATTACCGGCTGTGCACAACCTGATTTAAATTTAGGCTGGAGCAATAACTTCCAATACAAGAACTGGAATCTCGATTTATTCTTTACTGGTGTTTTTGGACAAGATATCTACAACGCCACTGCAGAACAATACTCTAATGTTTCTTTTGTGAAAGAAGGCCGCAATGTATTAAAAAGCGTAGCTACCGAACACCGTGCTACAGACACACAATCTCAAGCACCATCCAATCGCTGGATAGAGAACGGTAGTTATTTCCGTCTGTCCTCGGTTTCATTGGGATATACTTTCGGCAAAATTGGTAACTGGATAAACTCGCTCAAGCTATACGCTACTTGTAATAATGTATTCACCATTACCGGTTACTCCGGTCGTGATCCGGAAATCAACCTTGGAGGCTTGGAACCGGGTATGGACAGACGCACCAATTACTATCCGCGTACCCGTTCATTTATGATCGGTGTAAACATGAATTTCTAACCATATAATTGAAAACTGATATGAAAAATAGCATAAAATTAATAACCTGGCTAGTAGGTGGTCTGTTCACCTTCTCCTCCTGCACAGATCTAGATGTGGATCTTAAATCCACTTATACAGAATACCCGGATTCCGAAATTGCCAAAGAAGCGAAAATGGCAGGTTTGTATTATGGATTCGGCGGAGCATTAGGACGTCGTTATATGGAAGCTGCCCTGCTGTCCTCTGATGAATTCATGGCAGTGACATTTGGTGGTAACTGGTATGATGGCGGCAATTATATCCATTCCTCTCTTCATGCCAGCCTTCCAGGAGACGCACACGTGGACTGGGCCGGTGATATTCCGGCTGCAATCACAAAGTGCAATCAAGCAATTTTTGACCTGGGTGGAGAGGATGAAAACAATGCCGAACAAGAAGCCTTGATTGCTCCGGCACTTGCCATGCGTGCTTTCTATCATTTTATTTTTATGGATACATTCGGAGCAACTCCCAAATTAGACCATTTGATCGGCGATTCTGAAGCTATCGACCGTTCTCCCCGTTCCGAAATTACAAAATTTATCGAAAGCGACCTGCTTCGTGCTTTGGCTTCCGGCGGTTTAAAAGAAGATGTTGATGCTTCCACTTATGGCAAGCCAACCAAATGGATGGCTGAGGCTCTCCTTGCCAAACTCTATATAAACTGGGCTGTTTATACCTGTAATGATGTAGCTACTTATGATCCAAGCATGACTAATTCCAAATTGAATGATGTCATAAAATATTGCGATGATATCATCGCCTCTGGTCATTTCAACCTCAGTGATGGTTATCGCAAGAAATTCATGCCGGACAACGGCTATCAGATCAAAGATTTCATCTATGCAATGCCATACCAAAATAATGAAACATCAACCAGAGCCAATACTTACGCCCGTTTTCAATTCTGGCCTAAATTCAACAATGACGGCGCGGACGGCAAAGGACTGTTCGGTATAACACTATCCAAAAATGCTGGAGGCGTTTTCATCGTCACTCCTGAAGCAGCAGACCGTTTTTGTCTGGAAGGAGATGAACGCAATGACATCATCATGAAAGGTGCGATCAACTATTATGACATCAGCACACATACAATGGGAACAGAACCTTATATATACAACGGACAACAAGTTGTCCTCACCAAGAATATCACCATCTTGAATGACCAAATGGATCTTGGAAATGACTTGAACGCATGGTGCCAGGGATACCGATGCATCAAATGGGCTATTCAAGCAGACGATTATAACCTCTATAACCGGAATCAAAGCAATGATGTACCTATCTTCCGTTATGCAGATATTCTGCTAATGAAAGCAGAAGCTATTCTACGGGGAGCAACAGCTACGAACGGTGATACGCCACAATCCCTGTTCAACCAAATACGCAGCTACTGTAACGCTCCATTATTGGAGCATTCTCCTTCATTGGACGAGTTGCTTGAAGAACGTGCACGTGAATTTTACGCAGAAACATGGCGTCGCAATGACCTAATCCGTTTTGGAAAGTTCGAAGACGACTGGGGATATAAAAATCAATATCATCCGGAAGCCAAGACCGAGAAATGGCGTAGAATCTTCCCTGTATCTGTCGGCTTGATGAATTCAAACACCAACTGGAAGCAAAATTACGGTTATTGATAAATTAAATAAGTTTTTATAAGGGCTTGTTACGGCAAGCTCTTATAAAAACCTTTAAAGCAAAAAATAATTCATGAAACGTCATCAAATCTTATTACTTCATATCGCGACATCCATCTTGGTATTATTCCCATTTCCTATACATGCCCATAAAATGATGTACCAGGACTCTATCGAAATCGTAGTACACAGAGGAGCGAACCATATAGCGCCGGAAAACACCATTCCATCAGCTCTAGCTGCATTGAAACATGGAGCCGGCTGGATAGAAGTGGACGTGCGCAAAAGTAAAGACAATATACTTTATAATCTGCATGATGAAACTTTAGACCGTACTACCAACGGTAAAGGTCCCATTCAAGATATGCTATCCAAAGATATTGAAAAATTAGACGCCGGCAGTTGGTTCAGTTCTCGATTTATCGGCATTCACGTACCCCGTATAGCCGAAATGCTAGATACCCTACAAGGAAAGGCACACATTTTTTTTGATGTAAAACGAGGAACTCCGATAAAAGATTTGATTACATTAGTACGCCAAAAAGGATATGAAAATAAAAGTTTCTTCTGGTTTGCAGACTCAGAAATGCTGAAAGAATTTATCAAAATCGCTCCGGAAATGAAGATTAAAGTAAATGCCTCCAATATAGCGGCTTTGGAGAAATGGATGAAAATATGCACCCCGGCCTATGTAGAAACAGATATCCTCAATATCACTCCTCAATTCAAAGAATTCTGCAAAAGCAATCATATCAAGATAATGGCTGCTATTCAGAATGCGAGTGAAAAAGAATATAAAAAAGCGATTGAAGTCCATCCCGATTTAGTCAATCTGGACCGGCCGGAACTCTTTATAAAAATACTCCATCAGGAGATTAAAAAATAACCCTTTTCCAAGAAGAGCTATGAAAAGTACCCTATCTTACCTGCTGATTATATGCAGCCTGTTTACTGCTTGTATCGGTCATCAGGAAGAATCCCTACTGTTCTACGTAGATACCCGTACGGGCACTGCACCAAGCGCAACCCACACCGCAGAACTTTTCGGCAAAAATACCGAAGAGTACGGGCAAACGCTGCCTGCTGTTCTAGAGCCCAACGGAATGAACTTTTGGACTCCCCAAACACAAGATACAGAAGCAAAATGTAAGGCTCCCTATTATTACAAAGATACGAAAATACAAGGTTTCCGCAATTCACATTGGATTGTCGGAGGTTGTACACAGGATTACGGTTCCATGACCTTGATGCCTGTATCGGGTACACTGAAATATCTTCCCCAAGACAGAGGAAGCCTGTTCTCTCACCAAGAAGAAACAGCAACGCCCGCCTATTACTCTGTCCTTCTCAAAGATTATTCCATCTTTGCAGAAATGACCGGACGTTCCCGTTCAGCCATTTTCCGATTCACTTATAACCAACCGGAAGATGCTTATCTCATAGTCAATCCTAACAGTGATGAAGGGAAAGGATATATTGAAATCGATACCATAAAAAAACAGATACGCGGATACAATCCCGTCCACCGCATCTATCAAGGCTGGGGAGAACCCGCCGGATACAACGGGTACTTTATCATTGAATATCAAAATGAAATAGAAGAATATGGTACATTCCGGCATGACAGTCTCTTCGCCGGACAACGACAGATAGCCGATGGAACAAGTATAGGTGCATATCTCCGGTTCAAAATACACTCAGAAGGACCCATATTAATCAAAGCCGCTTCCTCTTTTACTGACATGGAAGGCGCTCAAAAGAATCTGGACACCGAGATACCTCATTGGGATTTTGACCGCACCCGACAGGAACTGAACTCCATCTGGGAACAAAGGCTTTCACAAGTTACAATACAGACAAACAACCGAAACGATAAAGAGAAATTTTACGGAGCACTCTACCGTGCCTCATTCCTGCCACGTACATTCAATGATGTAGACGGGCGCTATCCTTCTTTTTCCACAGGACACCCGTTCAGACAATCAGCCAACGGTAGAAATTACTATGAAGATTACAGTATGTGGGATACTTACCGTGCTCTCCATCCTTTAGTCAATATCCTAACCCCAAAGAAAGCCGGAGACATGATGCAATCATTGGTGGACAAATATGAACAAGGCGGCTGGCTGCCTATATTTCCTTGTTGGAACAGTTATACCGCAGCCATGATAGGCGATCATTGCATCTCCGCACTGGGAGATGCCTATATCAAAGGAATCCGTAATTTTGATATCAACAAAGCTTGCGAAGGAATGCTCCGGAACGCATTCAGGACTCCCGCCACCTATGAAGAATATAAAAACGGAATGGGACGGCGTGCTTTGAATTCTTATCTGAAATATGGATACATTCCTTTGGAAGACAGCGTACCAGAAGCCTTTCATACCTGCGAACAAGTGTCACGTACTTTAGAATATGCATACGATGATTTCGTATTGGCCCAAGTCCTGCAAAAGTTGGAAACATCAGATGATTACTTTCCTGATCCACAAAAAACAGGACTTTATGATACATTAATGATACGTGCACGATATTACCGTAACGTAATAAACCCTAGCACCGGATATGCCCAAGGCAGATACGCTGACGGAAGTTTCCTCACCGATGCCGGTAACGCCTTTTCTTTCACCCGCTTCATCACCGAAGGAGCTCCCTGCCATTATACTTGGTATGCCCCCCATGATATATACGGACTTATGGAATGTATGGGCGGAAAAGAAAAATACATTGCCAAACTGGATTCCATGTTCAGCGAACACCGCTACTGGCACGGCAACGAACCTTGTCATCAGATAGCCTACCTCTTCAACTATGCCGGACAACCTTGGAAAACCCAACGGGAGGTACGTCATATTATGGAAACAGAATATCTGAATGCTCCCGGTGGTCTGTCAGGTAATGATGATGCAGGACAGATGTCTGCCTGGTATGTATTTTCTGCTATGGGATTCTATCCGGTATGTCCCGGTACACCTTATTATATAATAGGAAGTCCTTCTTTTCCCCGGATGAGCATCCGCTTGGAAAACGGAAAGACATTCACCATATTAGCCCACAACGCCAACAAAAAAAATATATATATCCAGTCAGCAAAACTAAACGGAAAAGAATATGACAAGAATTACTTTACACACCAAGATATAATACAGGGAGGAACATTAGAGTTCCAGATGGGCCCGAACCCTAATACAAACTGGGGAGCATCCGCCCTCAGCCTGCCTCCCGACAATATGAAATAAGTACAAAAAATAAAAAACAACCCATATGAAGAATCAAACTATCATCAGCCTCTTATGCTGCCTCCTGTTGTTTGTGACAGGATGCAGTACTTCCCATCAAGGGAACACGTACGACATCATGACCTATGGAGCCAAAGGAGACGGACAAACAGATGATGCCGCCGCTATACAACGCGCCATCAATGCCTGTTCCGCTGCCGGTGGCGGAACCGTAATCATTCCTGCCGGACACACCTTTCTATGCGGTCCGCTATATTTGAAATCCTATGTGAACCTTCATCTGGAACCCAACTCCCGATTGCTGGCCAACCCCGATGAAAGCATCTATACAGAAAGCGCATTCCGCGAAAACCGTGGCGAAGGAATGATGTGGATCAGTGGAAAAGACTTAAAACAAATATCCATTACCGGTACAGGAGAAATAGACGGAAACGGAATCGCCTTTATGGGCAAAGAGCTGGATGATTCCTACGAGCTGAAGCCCGTCACTGATTTTGACCCACGCCCACATGTGCTTACCCTTATCAATGTAGAGAAAACCGTTATCCGTGACATCACGATCCGGAACAGCGCCTATTGGACAATACACCTGATAGGCTGTTACGATGCCTTGATTGACGGCATCTCTTTATTGAATAATCTAAAAATACGCAACGGCGACGGTATTGATGTGGATCACTCCAAAAAAGTACGTATAGCGAACTGCTTCATTGAATCGGGCGATGACTGCATTTGCCTGAAGAATCGTCGGGAATTTGAAGAATATGGCTCTTGCGAAGATATTGTAGTGACTAATTGTATCATGACTTCACGTTCATGCGCTATTAAGATAGGCTCGGAAAATATGGACAAGATTGATAATGTATTATTCAATAATTGCATTATCAAAAACAGCAACCGGGGCATCGGCATACAAAACCGGGATGAAGGTACTGTGAGCAATGTCATTTTCTCCAATATATTAGTAGACTGTATGTTCTATTCTGATGTATGGTGGGGTAAAGCGGAACCTATCTATGTCACCTCATACCCTCGTGCCGTAGGCAATCATAAAGATGCAGGCTGGCGTTTCCCCAAAGGTGCAACGAAAGGACACTCGGGAGAAGTCAGCAACATTTTCTTCAATCAGATTAAATGCACTAGTGAAAACGGCATTTTCGTAGGGGGAGACACTCCGGAGAAAGTGCATCATATCTATTTTGATGAAATAGATGTCAAGTTGTTAAAACGTACCGGTTATGAAGGCGGTGTGTATGACAAACGTCCTTGTAACGGAGATGGTTTTGTATATGACAAGACTTATGCTTTCTATCTGGACACCGCTTCGGATATCCGGATTACCGGCTGTAACATTTATTGGGCCTTCCCTCAATTGACACAAGCCGGAGGAGATATCAAAGAGAAGAATACAATACGTGTAAAAATAAACAAGAAATAATTATGACCCACATTCCATTCAAAGTTTCTTTGTTAAGACTGGTCTTCCTGCTGCTGCCCGTGACGGTCGCGGCACAGGAAGCCAGACTTTCTGATTACGTAGATCCCAGAATCGGTTCGGAAGGACTGGGACGGGTATTTATCGGTCCCTCCTGCCCTTATGGTATGGTGAAACCATCGCCCGATTGCACTGTCCATCCCAATAGTGGTTGGCTGCCTATGCCCGAACAAGTCAACGGTTTCTCCCAAGTACACGTCAGCGGGACAGGAGGAGGTCCTAAATATGGCAACATACTTGTCATGCCTTTTGGCAAAGGTATGGATCAGCTCAATCATATAGACTATCGCAAAGATGAAACAATCCGCTTGGGCTATTATGCTACCGAATTCCAGAGAACAGGCATATATACTGAAATAACAACTGCTCCACGCGCCTCATTCTACCGATTCACCTATCCCGAAGATTCCTTAAAATCCCTGTTGGTTGACGCCGGCTTCTTCCTGGGTGAACAACCGACCCCCGATGCCCGCGAAGCACAACAATTTGTAGGTTCGGAAATTCAAATCATATCCGATCACGAAGTAATGGGATATACCCGTATTCGCGGAGGTTGGAATAACGGACGTGCCTACACCGTTTATTTTTATGCAGTAACCGACCATCCCTTTGTACAAACGACCACATGGAAAGGAAACCAGATCAGCAATGAACGATACCAGCCAGACTCCCAACAAAAAACCGGAGCTTTGTTGCGTTTCCCTTCTTCTGCAAATACCATTCAACTGAAAGTCGGAATTTCATTTATCAGTTCTCTCAAAGCCAGAGAGAATGTATGGAACGAAATACCTCATTGGTCATTTGAGGACACCCAGCAAGCCTTATTGGCACAATGGGAAAACTTATTGCAACGCATTGATATAGCCTCAAATACACCCGAAAAATATAAGCGTATGTTTTATACCGGTATCTACCATACCATGTTAATGCCTGTAGACCGTACCGGTGAAAATCCATTATGGAGTGATCCGGAACCTTATTATGATGATTTTTATGCTATCTGGGACACCTACCGCACCTCAACTCCACTTATCACACTGATTGACCCTCAAAGAGAAACAGACATCGTACGTTCACTGATCAATATCTATAAACGGGACGGCTACATGCCTGATGCACGAAGCGGAAATTGTAACGGACGGACACAAGGCGGCTCCAACGCCGAAATTGTTATAGCCGATGCATTTGTAAAAGGACTACCAAACATAGATTACCATCTGGCTTTGGAAGCTATGCTGAAAGATGCGACCATACCGCCCGGAGGTAACGAAGAAGCGGAGGGAAGAGGCGGACTGATTCCTTATCTGGAATTGGGATATATTCCATACGGTATTCCCCGAGCCGGAAACCGCACAATAGAATACTCCTATTGTGATTATGCCATAGCCTTAGTAGCAAAAGGACTAGGCAAGACAGACTTGTACCAGCAATACTTGAAACAATCTTCCAACTGGAAGAACTTGTGGCGGGCCGATTATGAACATGCAGGAGTCAAAGGATTCATACTTCCCCGGGATAAAGAAGGAAACTGGTTAGACAAAATACCTTTCGGAAACTCCCATATCCAGAAACCCACCTTCACATATACCCCCGTTACCTTTGAAGGCCCTTGGTATACTCCTTGGTGGAACATGTTCTTTTATGAAGCCTCCTCCTGGGAATATTCACTCAGCATTCCGCATGACGTACCCGGACTCATTGAACAATGTGGCGGAAAAGAGAAGTTTGACGAACGGCTGGATATTTTCTTTGACAAGGGTTTCTTCAATGTGAATAATGAACCCTCCTTCCTCACTCCCTGCCTATACCACTGGGTAGGGCGTCCGGATAAAAGTGGCGACCGCATCCATGAAATTATCCAGAAGAACTATAATGACGGTTCTGCCGGTCTTCCCGGAAATGATGACTCCGGAGCCATGTCATCGTGGTTGGTATTCCACATGATGGGGTTGTACCCCAATGCCGGACAAGACTATTATTTAATCCATACCCCTCTACTGACAGAGAGTCGTTTCCATTTACAGGAAGGCAAAACATTCACGATCAAAACCGAAGGGCTTTCCGAAAAGAACAAGTATATCCGGTCGATTTTATTAAATGGAAAGAATTATCCATATTCCACCATCCGCCATAATGATATCATCAAAGGAGGCGAGTTGGTTTTAAAAATGGGCCCTAGTCCCGGTAACTGGGGGAGCAAACTATTTCCTGAATCTAAAGAGTAACATACGATGAAGAAAAAACTTTTTATATGCTTTCTGCTTATCGGCAGCCTGATGGGAAATGTAATGGCACAAGATATCATTACCAACCCTCTGTTATTTGTATTCAAACTGCATGGACAAACCCGAAAGTACCAATTTACTTTCAATCAGTCCAACGACACCCTTTATCTGCATTGGGGAATTGAAAGAAACACCCGATGGCAATCAGGCAGCTACGCCATGCCCCAAGAAGCTTTAAAAACGGCGGTCAGACTAAGCTTCTTACAGCCGGAAGACGGACAGCATATCTGTCTCCCCATTCAAGAAACCTTTGCCCTACTTTCAGCAACCGCTTTTCAGGAATTGAAAAGCCAAAAGGCATTTCATTATAATCAGACAGAATACCAACTGGCTGATACCAAGTCACAAGCTATGGGCTATTCCTTACTGCATGTAAACGACTCAGTAGACGGATGCGAAATGTGGATTATGGATAATCCGGATTTCCCTCTGATATGGGAAATACAAAATAATCCGCTCGGCATCAATTGGAAAGTAGCTCCCATAGATCTCCCCGCACACAATCTGAAAGAAGAAATCATCCAAAGCCCGGAAAAAATGGGTAGCATCTATTATGCTTATCCCACACCAAACGGCATACAAACTCCGGTACCCGAAGGTTACAGTCCTTTCTACATCAGCCATTACGGACGCCATGGGTCCCGCTGGATGACTTCGGACGAACGTTATCTAGAAGTCATTCGTGTCTTTGATACGTTTCACAATAAATCAGGACTTACCGATTTAGGTGAAGATGTGAGGCTCAGACTCCAGAAAGTATGGGAAAATGCCCGTGGGCGCGGAGGAAACCTGACCCCATTAGGAGAACGACAACACAAAGCCATTGCCAAACGGCTTTATCAACAATATCCCCATATATTCCGGGACAGCGCCAACATATCAGCGCGTTCGAGCGTTTCCGTACGTTGTATCATGAGCATGTCCGCATTCACAGAACAACTGAAAGAACTAAACCCCTCCCTCCAGATCACCCGCGAAGCCAACCAAAGACACATGGACTACATTGCCTATACTTCACCCGAAGCCGAAAAGCTGGGTTCGGCAAGTGCGCCATGGAGAACAGCTTTCCATACATTCGAAGAAAATCATATTCATCCGGAACGTTTAATCGCTTCACTTTTCAAAAATCCCAAAGAAGTCAGGAATCCCCGCGAGCTCATGATGGGACTTTATTGGATTGCTTCCGACATGCAAGATGTAGAGTTGCCTCTATCCTTTTATGATTTGTTTGAAAAAGAAGAATTATTCGGTATCTGGCAGTCTGTGAATTATCGGATGTATATTTGCAATGCCAATGCTCCCGTCAATCAGGGAGCAGCCCCCAAGAGTGCAAAATCTTTATTGAAGAATATTATAGAAAGTGCCGACCGCGCCATCCGTGAAGGAACTCCTTGCGCCACCCTCCGTTTCGGACATGATACCAACCTGATCCGTCTGTTGGCACTCATGCAAGTAGAAGGATGCTCCAATCAAGAAACAGATCCCGACCGATATTACCTGGCCTGGCAAGATTTCCGTGTTTCACCTATGGGAGCCAACCTTCAATTAATCTTTTTCAAGAATAAACAAGGAGAAGTTATTGTAAAATTGCTACATAATGAAAATGAAGTCAAATTACCCATTGACAGCCCTATTGCCCCTTATTATAAATGGGAAACGGTGAAAGCATTCTACAATCATTTATAAACATACAAATTGAGAAACAGCAATTTCCTTCAAAGTCCAATCTCCCTATTAGCTAAGGCTTTTCTTGCCTACAATTAAGCCCTTTCTTACGGTTACCTACTACAGACTCCCTCAATGGACCGTAGAGTCCATTGCAGCAGACTGTATAGTCCACCCAAGCAGACCTTACAGTCCACTGGCGGAGTCTGTAGCAGATGACTGTAAAAAAAAGCTTAACTATATGGAAGAAACGGCTTACACAACCACTCTATTCCGGTTTTATCTTTTTCAGATAATCAGAAGGAGCCATACCGAATTCATCTTTAAAACACTGACGGAAATAGACCGTACTGTTAATTCCCACCTTGAACGCAACTTCTGAAATATTGTATTTCCCCTCTAATAACAAACGTTCCGCATATTGCATCTTTATTTTGCGGATATATTCATTGGTGGAAAGTCCGGTCAATGCCTTCATCTTCCGATATAGGGTAGAATTACTCATACACATGGCGTCCGACAAATAGCCGATGTCTATCTTCTCAGAAGAAAGACGATCTTCAATCAGCTTGTTAATCTTCTCAAGGAACTCATTATCCAATTTATTCATAGACTCGGTTACTGCCGCACGTTTGTCAATGAGTATGGAATTCGTATTAAAACGCTCTGCCAACAACTTGCGGGATTCAAGCAAATTATGGATACGGCTATGCAACAAAGTAGCACTGAAAGGCTTTGTCAGATAAGAGTCAGCACCCACTTGATACCCCTCTTCCTTATCTTGCAAAGAGTCCTTTGCCGTCAGCAAAATAATGGGAATATGGCTGGTACGCAAGTCTTCTTTCAATTTCCGGCACATCACAATGCCGTTCATCACCGGCATCATGATATCACTGACTATAATATCAGGAATGCAGCCCAATGCTTGTTCCAAACCTTGTTCACCATTGGCGGCAGTCCTCACTTCAAAATCGTCCGAGAAAGATTCTACAATATAATCACAGATGTCCCTATTATCTTCCACTATCAGCAGAATACGCTTACCACTATGCACAGGTTCTATATTTTCTTCTTTTTCGTCCTTTTCATCGGAAGTTTTCTCCGTCGAGTCAGCATGCAGCACATGGGGATACGTGTTATCCGTCAGCAGACTGACATAAAAAGTACTTCCCACATTCAAAGAACTTTCAACCCTGATCTCCCCCTCATGCAAAACTACCAGGTTCTTTACCAGAGCCAGACCAATACCTGTTCCTGAAGCCTGATGTTCGCTTCCCTCTTGATAATAACGGTCAAAAATATGAGGCAATGCATCGGGAGCAATACCGAAACCGGTGTCACTCACACTGATTTCCGTATGGTGTATATTATTCCGGACCACCTGATGTAATCCTAAAGTTATAGTTCCTTTCTCTGTATATTTTATAGCATTGGAGATCAAATTATCCAGTATAATCGTTACTACCTCCTTATCAAAAAACAAAGACATATCTTCCTGCTCAATCTCAAGACAGAAATCAATCTCAGGTTTCCGGTTCAATTCCTTATACTTCAGTCCGATCTCGTGTACAAGGGCTGCCAGATTGTCACGACTTACACATAATTTCTTGTTTTGGGTTTCCGTTTTTCTGAACTCC
>ERZ791618.538-NODE-538-length-17942-cov-2.058199_pt1 | contig 17942 bp, 19 predicted proteins | sample MGYA00510059_ERZ791618 | MGnify/ENA primary metagenome ERZ791618 (study PRJEB30046, sample SAMN00715159) | human gut metagenome | study: EMG produced TPA metagenomics assembly of the A metagenome-wide association study of gut microbiota in type 2...
GGTGTTCCGGAATGGCCAGCTGGTGAACAGATCCGTCGTCAAAGAAATAAGCATTTCCGGTTATTCCCCAGACATCGAGGGAACTATAAATACTATCCCAAAGGCCGTCTTTGGCGTAGTAGACTTTCGAATTGTTCAAGGCTTTTCCGCCGAACTCGATCGGTTTGGTTACATTAAAGCCATAAAATGTTATTTCTTGTCCCCACCATAAAGGACCGCTTAGAGAGTCGACAATAGTAAGGTCTGATACGCTCCAAGCTCTTTCTTGTGTCGTTATTAACTGGAAAGGGCTTGAACCTGTATCGAACAATACTTTACATGTTTTTCCATTAATCCGTAAAGGCAATTTTATTACCCCATATTCTGATTCAAATTCTTCAGCCGGCAGATTTTCGTATTCAGCCGGTAAAAAGTCTGTGATTGCAAGCTTGTTTGATTTGTAATTAATGATTAAGACTTTATCTTGCACCATGTCGGATGCGATCGTTCCAATATCTTGGGTGTATTTGAATGAAGTGAATCTTTAGGGATTTCATTTCCGAAATTCTGCATGAATCCGATATTGGCATTGCTAAACTCCACTGTCCCTATTTGCAGGTTGACATTCTTATACATCCCGGTTGAATCTTTTTTGTTCATTAAAGATGGGGCTTCTTTGAGATAAGGAGCAAAAGTATTCCCGTAAAAGACAGAATTATATGTTCCTAAATCAAACTGCATTGTGAATTCGTAGGGTAAATTCTCTATTTTTACCGGAACATTTAGAAAAGCTTTTTCAATGTATATCCCCGAAATTGTATCACCTTCCCAACTGAAGGGAATCCATTGCAGCGATGGTTTTCGTGAACAACTTGTGAAGACTAATAGAAGGAGAACAAAAGTAATCCCTTGTTTGTGTATTTTCATAAATGGTAATTTTTTGTTATTAGAAAATAGTTTATTTCGGTGTCTCGTTGTTCTTAGCCAATGAAACCAAGCCTCCCATAGCCCCTAAGTTCATGGTGTCGAGTGCCGAACTCGGTACGATAACCATTGATCCTTTTTCTTTTAAGCCTTCGAACAGCATATTCATCCCTCTGAGATGTAATGCCACAGGATTATCGGTATATTTTTTACTGGCTTGTTCGAACTTTTCTGCGATTTCCGTTTCTGCCGTTCCCAAGATGACACGAGCTCTTCTTTCACGTTCGGCTTGGGCCTCTTTGCTCATTGCTTCGGCCAGGTCTTGCGGAATAGCGATATCTTTGATACCGACAGTCTGGCATGTGATGCCCCACGGATTCGTATTTCTGTCTAAGACCTGTTGCAAATCCTCAGCTATCTTATCGCGTTCCTGCAAGAGATCCGACAGTTCGTGCTTACCGATGGTATCTCTTAGACCAGTCTGTGTGATATGTTCGATCGCTTTTTGGTACTCCTGTACTTCCAATGCAGCTTTTTCCACGTCCCAGACGGTCCAATATACGACTGCATCCACATTTACCGGAACCGTATCTTTGGTTAGAGTTTGTTCGGCCTTAAATGCACTTACCCGTACACGCTGGTCAATAAAAGTCGACACACTGTCCTATAACCGGGATAATCATAAAGGGGCCGGGACCTTTCAAACCGTTGTATTTCCCCATACGAAGGACTACCGCCCGTTCCCATTGGTCGGCTATGCGGATTGCAGAAGCCACCAACCCGGAAAGAAGAAGCAAGAGGATGAATACCGGTATGTTTATAATCTTCGAAACATACAAAACGGCTGATACGATAACCAGTATCAGCAATACGGAAAGGGATATGGGATTGAACCAACCCTTGTTAATTACATTTGTTGTCATATTCATTGTTTTTTAGAAGTTTCGATATTCTTTAATTCTCGAATAACCTCATTTAGGTGAAACCGTAACTCAGTACAACGGAAGAAAATTGTGTACAAATTTCTTTTAACTTGTCTTCCCGTTCTTTTTCCGGTACTACATGATCTGTTTTGCTAATAAACGTTCCGGTTCCTTGCTGAGTTTCCAAAATATTCTTGATCTCCAATTCTTTATAAGCTTTGGATACCGTGTTTAGGTTTACCTTTAACTCTACGGCAAGTGCTCTGACCGTAGGAAGCTGTTCTCCCAACTTAAGTTGCCCGGATGCTATGCCAAACCTGATTTGATCAATGATCTGGCGGTATATCGGTATACCGCTAGAGTAATCTAATAAAAACTTGATCATATGATTTTATATTATTCTATATTAATATTGTACTACTATTATAGTACAAAAATACAAGAATAAATTGTAAGCATCCGATAAAGTACACATTGTAGACCTAAAAACTCTTCTATTACTTTGCGTTCAAAAACGTAGTTATGAAACGATCAATGAGTAAAGAAGAGTTTTTAGCGCTATATCAGCGCCAACAGTCCAGCGGACTAACCATAAAGGATTTCTGTGATAATGAATCGTATCCTGCTTCCTGTTTTCATTATTGGAAGAAGAAATATGGATTGAGTCACCCATATACCAAACACACCGAACCTACAGGTGATTCGTTTATCCCTCTTAATATTAATCATACTCCTGCCATTCCCACTTCATCATGTGGTGACAGGCATGTAACCATAGAACTTCCATCCGGCATAAAGATCCACCTCAACATCCTAAGTAATCCGGAGATTATTTATGGCCTGATCAGTAAATTATGTAGCCATGTTCTGCCTGAATGATACGATGCGCTACTTCCTGTGTCCCGGGAAGACAGATATGCGCAAAGGAATAAATTCCCTTTGTGGGCTTGTTCATGATAAAATGGGATATGACGTTCGACTTGGCGATGTGTTTATCTTTGTCAACCGAAGCAGAACAACCATGAAACTTCTGCATGCCGAAGACGGAGGTATGGTTTTATACATAAAACGCCTTGAGGAAGGTACCTTCAGACTTCCTTCCTATGATAGTGAAAGCCGTTCCTATCCCATGGAATGGCGTGATTTAGTACTGATGGTGGAAGGCATAACCGATAATCCGAGTGATAGACTCAAACGTCTTAAAGCCGGTCGAAAAGAAGGATTTTATTGATTAAAAAGAGCTTCCTAAACTTGTATAGCTGTACGATTTTCAGTATCTTTACATTATAATAAGATACTAAAAAGAATGATTCATACAGATACGATGGAACTAATAATCAAGAATCAACAGGAGCAAATAAAAGGGCTTCTGGAGACAAATCGTACCCTTGTAGAATCAAATCAGAAACTTATGGAACAGACGGGAGAACTGCAGCAAAAAGTACAGGAACTCCTGTCGCAAGTAGCCTGGTTAAACAGACAGCTTTTCGGCAGAAAGAGTGAAAAGCTGGCATCCTTGGATCCCAACCAGCTTGCCTTGTTTGATACCTTGGCTAATCCCAGGCAAGAGGAAACGGATCTTGTGGAGACTGGCGTAGGCACTAGGACATGTAAACCGGACGGAAAGAAAAAAGAATCCCGCCGTAATCGGGAACTGTTAGAGGGGCTGCCCGTTGTGGAAGTCATTGTCGAACCTGATAATGTGGATCTGAATCGATATCGTCGTATAGGTGAAGAGCGCACACGTACGCTTGAATTTGAACCGGGAAAGCTATATGTCAAAGAGACAGTACGTCCCAAATACGGACTCAAAAATAATTTAAGTCTTCCCAAAGAGGGTGAAAGCGGTGTCATAATAGCACCGCTTCCACCTTCCCCTATATACAAATGTCTGGCAGGACCTTCCTTGCTAGCCGAAATACTTCTGCAGAAATATGAATATCATGTTCCCTTTTACCGTCAGGTAAAGGAATACAGACATTTGGGTGTACGACTGCCGGAAAGTACTTTAAGCGGGTGGTTTAAGCCGGTATGTGAGTTATTAAGTCCTCTTTATTCGGAATTAGTAAAGCTCGTAACGGGCAGCGGATATGTTCAGGTCGACGAAACCACAGTACGGGTCATCAACAAAGGAAAGGGAAAAACCGATAAGGAGTATTTATGGATGGTCAGGGCAGTTATGGAAAAACAGGTCATCTTCCATTATGATGACGGTTCCCGATCCGGACAGACAATCAGAAATTTATTAAAGGACTTCAAAGGATATCTTCAAAGTGACGGATACAGTGCCTACAATGCGTTTGATGGCACTAAGGACGTGTGCCTTATTGCCTGTCTGGCCCATATCAGAAGACATATGGAGCTGGCACTGGATGAAAATAGATCACTTGCTGAATATGCTCTTAAACAAATACAGGAACTATATCATATTGAGCAGATAGCAGATGCCCGGAAACTCGATGCGCAGGGACGATGTGCACTCCGCCAGCGTTTGGCAACTCCCATACTTGACTCCTTTGAAAAATGGGTGGAACAGACTTATGGCAAAGTACCACCAAGAAGTCGCATGGGACAAGCTATTACCTATACTTATCCTCTTTGGCCAAGAATGAAGAATTACCTGAAAGATGGAAATCTGAAAATCGATAATAATCTGGCGGAAAATGCGATTAGACCACTTACTTTGTCCAGAAAGAACTTCCTCTTTTGTGGTAACCACGAGGCTGCTGAAAATACAGCAATCATATGCTCACTATTAGCTACCTGTAAAGCACAGGAAATTAACCCAAGGGAATGGCTGAATGATGTCATAGCCAAACTTCCATACTATCTGGAAAAGGACTCCGGGAAAAATGTTCGTGAACTTCTTCCGGATGTTTGGAAGTTAGAGAAATCCAACACGAATCCAATTGGAGTTTAAATATTTATGTTGAAGAATAAAAAAAACTCGATATTAGCTTTTGACTAAAGTTGATATCGAGTTTTCTATTTTATGAAAATACAATGTGTACTTTATCGGATGCTTACTACCAAAGGTCTATCAAACACAGATTTCACAAGTTCAAATTTTTCAGGATTATTCACCGGATGATAATTGCATCTTGCCTGCAAACAGGTCTAGAAGTGTGAAACAGCGGGGCATAAATGAATGTGGCTGAAGCAATAGCTTTTATTTTGTATTGAAGTTCAACGGTGGACAAGTATCTACTTCAATCTTTATCTTTATTGACTTCTCTGTTTGGGAGCCTTTAGTTATTTAATATGCCATCTAAAACGCATAAAAATGGATGTATCATAATGGTTTGTCATGGCGACTCGAAGTTTTACAGTCATAGCATCAACTTTATCCGCACATTCATCTTCCAGATCGAACGTTGGCGTTGTTTCTGACGTAATTGCTTTGCTATTTTAGCTTCGTTCTCCTGAAGTTCAAGTTTCAATTTTGCATTTCTTTCTTTACGAATTTGTCTTTTCAAGGCTTCATCTTCCTTGCGAAGAGCAATAACTTCATTCTCTGGTGAGTAAACTTGATCTTCTGCCCAAGCTTGGTACTTATCAATCTCAAAACTAACGTATTCTTCAGATCTGCTATAAACATCATGTTTCAAGTCATACAATTGTTGCTCATATGATTCGGTCAGCTGCTCTTCAACATTGTCTCCAAACATTTCGATTCATTAATAGCGTTTGCTTCAAACAATTTTTTAAGAAAATCTGGTGAAAGATTCTCTCCATCATCAGTTTTGCTACAGAAAAGAAGATGTTCATGTGAATCTAATTCATTGTAAGCCTTTACTTTATATACGACAGCTACACCTGATTTTCCCTTATACTTTTCCAGCAAAACTTGTCTAGAGGATAAATTGTCTACTTCAAATTCAATACTAGCATCAGGAACAGGGGTCTCTAATGCTCTGCTTATAATATATTCGCCAAGAGGATGCGTTACTCTTAACTGATGAAAATCTCCATGATCTTTGTTTAATATGTAAGTACCGGAAGGTATATTGCTTTTTAGTGATACTGGTAAAACAAAAGTAAGATTTTCATCATCAATGTCAGTAATTAAATCTTTCAAAACACTCTTGGCTAGTCGCCAAAAATGACGATTATAAGAATTTACTCTATCACGATCTTCGCTTTGTCGAATCTTCAGCTTATCAACAACCTCTTCATCAAAATTTTCAAGTAAAGACTTTTTGGTATCTTTAATTCGTTGCTGTATAATCTCTTCCAATTCAGACTGAAGTTGATTAAATGCAGCCTCAATTTCTCTTTCTGTACGACAAGTTTGGTAAATATGATTAAGCTTCTTCTCAAAATCAACTCCAGACTCCAATGAGCCTAAGACTTCGTCACTACTACCAAATACGCCTTCAAAAAGATTAAACTTCTCATTCAGCAATTCATAGACTCTACAGTCTGCGTAATTCAACTGATTTACAAAATTCACTACAACCACATCGAATTTTTGTCCATATCTGTGGCAACGTCCTATTCGCTGTTCTATTCTTTGAGGATTCCACGGCATGTCATAGTTGACAAGAAGTGAGCAGAATTGCAGGTTGATACCTTCAGCACCTGATTCTGTTGCAATCATGATTTCGGCATCTGTCCTAAAATGGTCAACCAATGCTTGTTTTCTATCTATAATTGTTCTTCCTGATATACGTTTAGAACCTGCATATAGAGATAGCCATTTTCGATAGATAGATTTAGAATCATCATCATTGTTTGAGCCATTAAAGCAAACGCTTTTTCTTTGTATCCGTTATTCTGAAGAAAAGATTTTAAATACTCTTGAGTTCTACGACTTTCAGTAAAAATTAAAGCCTTTTTGGGTGCTCCAAGCATCTCATTTTTATGGAATGTCTTTTCTAGAGCAACGAGTAATTGCTTTGCCTTAGTCTCATTTACAATAGACTTTGCCTGTTCCTGATACATACGTAATTCAGCTATCTCCAAATCAATCGCATCAGAAATTGCAGGATTCAGTCCTTCGTTGATTTCGTCTTTCTCTTCATCGAGTGTTACTTCGTAGTCGTTTTCTACCGTTGACATGGCCGATAACAATTCACCAGTAACTTTGTAATGTTCTAGTCTTTCGACAAAACGCTGTAAAGTAAAACTTAACGCATATGCAGAAGAAGACATTATCTTTCTGACAATTAATGACAACATAGGCCTTACCTTCTCAGGAATGCCATATGTTCCTGGCCTTTGAAGGTATTCGCTTATATTTTCATACAATTGTACTTCTTCAGGAGAAGCTTCATATTCTTGTACAAATGCAGTTCTCTTAGTGTAGTTGACATATTCTTTGACCTGTTGACGCAGTGTTCTATGTACAATAGAGACAGTCTACCTTTGAGTTCTCCAAACTTAGCAGAGTCTCTGGTAGTAATCATATTGTATTGCTCATTAAACGAATCAACTGTAGAAAAGAAATGTGGATCTATAATGCTTATTAAGCCATATAGTTCCTTTAGGTTGTTCTGTAATGGCGTTGAGTTAACAAAATCTTTTTATAATGCTTAAAGGTATTCATCATTGTGTTACCAATGATATTACCTTTTTTGTAGACATTACGCATTTTGTGAGCTTCGTCAAATACGACCAAATCCCAATCAACCAACTGAAGTTCTTCTGAATGCTTTATTGCGAAATTATATGAGCAGATTATGATATGTCTACCATCTTCAAAGAGATTAGTGTCCAACTCCTTAATTTCCTTATAGCTTTCATTTTCGAGAATCACTGATGGTAAGTAAAATTTCTCCATCAATTCCAAATTCCACTGGTTTCTCAGAGATGCAGGAACAACAATAATAATTCGCCTCTTATGTTCTGCCCATAGTTCTGAAAGAATAATGCCAGCTTCAATAGTTTTACCCAAACCAACCTCGTCCGCTAAAATAGCACCTTTACTTAGTGGAGATTTGAATGCAAACAAAGCTGCTTCAACTTGGTGAGGATTCATATCAACTTTAGCTTCAGACAATACGCCAGTAAATCGACTATCGTCACTGGTCGATTTCTTATGCGATAAATCCCATGCATAATAAAGTTGTTGAGCAGGAGTTATACTATTTTTCATCTTACTTCTTTTCTATCTTAATAGAATATTCTGGTGACAATGCATCGAATTGTTCAATCTTTGCACCTCTCCAATACTTCTTGGCAATTTTCAAACAATCCTCTTTGAGTCTTTCGTCAATCATAGGATTTGCTTCTTTACCATAAATATCTCTTATTCTTTCATACGATTTCTGCAAATCCAAGTCGTTTAATGATATTCGAACTATATGGTATTTCTCATTGGGATGCTTTTGCATAAAAGTATTTTGAGATTTATGTAAATAGAATGGAGCAGTACCATCTTTAAGACTATACAATGTTGTTTTAACATCGACATAAATCCTGTCTGTAATATTATGGAAGTCATAATCTCCAATACCTTCTATTGCAGCATACTTATAATCCTTACCTTGGGCCAATAGATATTGCTCATAAATAAGTTCACCAATATATCCAATTGTTTGACGAACTTGCGACTCTTGAGTTTCATCATCAACCTCTTGCATTTCATGAAGAATCTCTAATATCATGTCTTTCTTATCAGCAAGTTCCATCAATTCATCTGCATCAAATGATTCAGCCAACTCTTTAATATTGTCAAGTTTATCTTCATCGACCTTTAAGTTCGCATCATTATCACCTGTATTACTAATTGATTTTTCTGAAGTTTGAACTATCGTAGCGATATCTGTTCCTTTTTCCTCTGCAATTTGCTCAAGTTTTTCCAATTGGTCTACATATAGTCCTTGCAATACAATAAAAGGTTGCTGGAAGAACTCCATATCGGCAATATGTTTCTCTATCATCTTTATTGCAGAGATTTTTTCTGCATTAGGATATTGAACAACTACCAAACCATTAGTGTCATAACCAAATTCCTTGTTATCTATTGCTTTTGAGAAAACCTGTTCCCTATTTTTGAGCATTGTAAAGTTTATACCAATAGGTTTCTTTGATGTTTTAATCAAGTACCTCTAGATTCGGGCATATTCTTCCAAATCTGATATGGTTCTGTTGCAATTTCATTATAATCTCCTTCATGAGCCTTAACAGAAACCTCTAGTTTAGGAGATTTATGTAGTTTATGTTTAGAAAGTAATTCTAATCCTTCATAAGCAAACACGACTTCATTTACAAAGAAATTCTGCACCTTCTTGTATTCATCAACATATCCAAGAATATTGGCGTCCAAGAATAAATAGATAAGAAACATGATTCTTTATCATATTTTTCAAGAGTAAATGTAGGGCAAATAGAGTCAAGTGACTTATCACGACATTCGACATTACCAGTATACCTTAAGAATACCATGTTAACAATGCCTTCTGGTAGTCTATCGATTATACGTTTTATATTCTTGTAGGCATTATCTCCATAAACGTATATAAGTTCAGCATTCAACAACCAGTTTATTGTTGATTCAGTTTTATCTGGGTCTTCAAAATCAGGAATAGCTATAGCTTCTTCGTTATCACGAATGAGTCTTCTTACAGAAATGTATGATTCACTGTCGGTTCTGATATTCTCAAACAAATTGATAGCATCAACATTCTGTTCCAACCATTTCTGCATTTCGTTGGGAAGCTTTTCTTCGTCATTAAGTAAAGATTGCTCTGCAAATACTTGGGTCTCTGAATCAAAATCAGAAATCTTGAAATACTCATCAAACCCTCTATACTGGTTAGTCTTAATCATTGTCAAAGCCTCGCTAAGACTCTCTTCTTTACCTATTTCAAGATTGTAATAATCAGGCCCATCATTAAGTGAATAGTCAAGACAGAAGCGGAGTTGCTCTATTGTGAGATGTTTATCTTTTATCTCGTCATAGATTTCTTTGCAAGAAACGTTCTCCTTCTTGTCTCCATAAAATTGTTCCTTAAACCACTCTGCATCATTATCTGAAGGAAGACAATCCAGGAATGAATCGATATGTTCATTCTCTTCTTGATAATCACCATTTAAGGCATACAGACTATACTCATGATCATAAGCAATGAAAACACTATCCTTTATTGTCTCTGGAAGTCCTTCATTATTATGTCTGATACAATTAAATATGGTTTTTCTAAATTCATTCTCTTCAGTATCACGTGACACGGCAAATTTAATAATCTGCCAACGAATATCAGAATCTGTAATCTTATGGTCGATAGATATTATAGACAACGAATTGATATAATGTTCCACAACAGCAGAGCTACAATTTCTGATAAGGGGGAATATTAGATTCTTATCTGAAATCTTATCTACAACAGAATTTGCAAAGTCGTCCCGAGTATATTGAAAGCATTTGTATCTGATGGAATAAGAGTTTGTACCTTTTGAGGTATATAGTAAAATCCAATCTCTAACAAAGCACTTCTCAAATCCGTGTCAAGGTCATTAGTATAGTTTTTCCCACCATTAAGGGCCTGAACTATAAAGCTATTATCATTACCTATAACCCTGTATTTAAGCAAGAATCCATCAGATGATATCTTCGACAAAATAGCCAATGTATCAAAGTCTATAAACTGATTAGGGTCAATCAAGTCGTAGACATATAAGGTATTCATCATGAATGGTGCAGAACTCAACACCTTTTCGTACTTATATGGCACAAAATTATAATCAGAATATGAAGCTTGAAGTTTTTCATATTCTGCTTCAGATAACTTATCGAAGTTTTCTACATTCTGACATGATTCATCTGTAGGTTTACCATTTTTGTCAAGATATAATCTAAGTAATGAACCTGCAACAGATGTTCCACCTGCCTTGTAAGCATTCTGTATATCTCTTAGATATGCATCTGTGTTGTCGCCCCAGCCATCTTCTTGCTTTATATCATCGAAATGATTTACGATCCAATTCCACAGTGCTGTATTGTCGCCTTGTTTGTCAATAAGCCAATCTCGATGTTTAATACATTCAGGTATACTACCTTTGATGCGGAAATTGTCAAACAAAATAGTCCCGTCCAAACGCTCTTCAAACAGTTCAGAGAATGGCAAATAATCACCACGCCAGTTCTGAAGAACAGTGATTCCATTTATAATTTCATCTTCGTAATCAGATTCATTTTCAGCAATCATACAGAGCGTTTGACATACAGCATCTCTGCCCATAGAAGTTTCTCTCAATTCTGCAAGATTTGCTTTTATCTTACCGAAAAGATTTGAATAATCATCTTCATCATATTCCTCACACATAGGTTCTACTATATACTCTTGACCTACAAATATTGGTTGTGTCGTCTGAGCCATATAGTAAACATTAATATCGGACTTCAATTCCCCCCATGAATATAAATTATTCTCATTTGAACGGAATAATTGTATTGTTTCAATATCTGAGATACAATCAAGACAATTGGTATGGAATAGTCTATAATCCTCCTTAGACATACACTTTATCCATGCGGACAATTTTTCCATGTCTGCCATTTGAAGCATCTCAGCAAAACGTAAAACACGAACCTTTTTATCAAAGTGGAAAGAATATTTTTTTCTGCTTTCATTGTCATCCAATGTAAATCAGTTATACCAATATCTTTCAATAAAACATTCGTTTCCTTTTCTTCCTCACATACTTGTTCAAAAGGTACGTAAGTACCCTCAGATGTATAAGCATATTCCTTCAAGAATGGACGAATAACATCATAGAATGCTTTACGGATCTTCTGTTCATCTTCAGAGTTATCTTCTGGGCGTGACGATATCAAGGACTGATAGATATAATCAAACTTTTCTCTATTTGTAACCAAAAGCGACTTCAATTCATCAACCAAATGTGTATAGGCAAGACGCAATTGATCACAAGTTTTTTCTGTATCGCTTATACGCTGACGGCTATCATCTACCTCTAAAATCTGGCTGTCCAAAATAAAACCAAATCGATATTTTGTTTGTAGAATAGGCAATCCCTTAAAGAAGTAACCACATTTTTTTCAGCGAATATTGGATTGAAAGCAAAGTGATAATGGAATTTATTCCCTTCTTCTACAAAATCAACAAATAATGAACTAACAGGATGCTGCTCTACTTCTTTACCCATCACATATATATGTTTAAGTGATTTGCCTACATTACGCTCTTGAGCAGCTGTGATGGAAGCAAAAACGCCTAAACGTGCACGAACATTCTCAAGGTTGTTTTCTTCAATGATCCATCATACTTACCCTTTCCTAAGGGTATAATTAAAGCCGTTCCTTAGTCAAGAACGATTTATTTCTTGGCGGATCAACTAATTCATTGAATGCCTTAATTGCTCTTTGTGCTTCTTCATTGCTAAATCTTTCTAAATCTTGACCTGGTGCTATTGGATAATAGCTCATAAGAATTTTCGCAAACAGTATATGGTTCTCTACATCGTCTGCTTGAGCAGGAATCCACTCATCATCATTAATAAGCCAAGCATCCAACTGGGACATATTGTGCCAACTAACAAGATATGGTCCTTTTTTGTTATTAATGATGGCATCTTTAAGAAGTTCTTCTGTATTGACGTTATGATTTATATCTGCCAAAAGTGTATAAAGCAACTTGGAACCTTGACCATACTTACCTAGTTTGTCATCATCGTTTAACTTCAAGGATTTGCCTTTTGCTAAAAAATTATATAACTGACCATCTCTAGGCTCTTCGCCTTCAGGAAGATCAAAAATATTGAGGTCAGTAAAGAACGGTTCTCCGTTATTTAGTACTATCAAGAACTCTTCATTAGCATAGAAGAATAAAGAATCTGCACTTGCATCATACGCATTCTGCACAAATTCATAGAACAACTGTTCTTTTGCATTATTTGCAAAACTGGCTGCACCTGTTATGAGAGCATCGACTTTTTGTCCCTGCCCACTCATCATATTCAAAAAGTATTCTTTATTCGAACCTACTAGTTCAAGGGTTTCATTACCTTTTGAAATTGATTTTATATATTGTCTGAGGTCTCTTACTTTCATAATTCCTCTACTTTATTTGATGTAAGGGATGATTTGAATGATAAATGTTTTGTTGAGTTCTTCTTGGCCTGGAGTATTGGAATATCTACCTTGACCACCAAAACCCGAACCAGAAATAAACACTTCTCCATTCATTTCTTGAATGGATTTAATTATCCCATTTTGATTCCAAAGATTATATAAGCTCAATGCACGTTCATAGCTACGAATTTCCATTGTGTGCCATACAGCTCTATCCGCTGCTTCATTTGCTTCCTTGGAACCTTTGTTCAAATGTCTGGCTGCTCGTCCTTCTATTATGATTTTGAAAGAAATATTTACAGACTCTTTAAATTTGGACAAAATTTTGTTAACCAACTCTTTTCCCGCTTCTATAAAAATTTCTTCTTTATCAGCCGGGATATTTGCCAAATTAGGTTCAAACATTATATCTGATTTACACTCAAATCTTTGATATTGCTCATTATAATGGAAATACTCACTTACTAATGACTTTTGTGCTTCGTTGAACTCTCGAATCATTCTTGATTGTTCAATGGTGACTTTTATACTACCACCATCACCACCAATAGCCCCTGTCACCTTAATGTAGCCATACCATGCAACAAGACTGGTTATGATAAACACAACCAGAAACCCTGACATTAAATCTGTATAATTCTGCCAGAAATTATGCTCGTCACCTTCGTTTTTAAAATTCAACTTACTCATTTGTTGGTGATTCTATTAAGTTGACTTTCAAGTTTCTGAAGAGTCTCAATTGTTGTGCTGATTTCATTGATGTGAGAAATCAGGTTCTCTATACGTTCTTGTCTTTCTTCTATTACAGCAATGACTTCATCCACCTTTTCATTTGTGTGGACAACATGCTTCATACTATCATTAATGGTCGAAAGCATATTTTCTTGACTCTCATTCATCCTATGAGCATTATTTACGGCATCAATATATGCTTGAGCTGCACTCTCTAGTTGCCCTTAATATTTCGAACATGATCACTGATGTATGCATAACTCCTTTCTAATGCTTCTACATTTGTGACAATTGCTGAACTGAGGGCATTAACTTCGTCAGTAACAGTCTTCTGTAAGTCCGTTACGAATGTAGAAAGAGAATTGCGTAATTCAGCACTTACTTCACGATTCATAGATGTACTGCTTTGAAGCATTTCTTGATTTACTTCAGCATAAGCATCCTTCAAATCAACCATCTGTTGCAAGCTGTTTGTATTTTGTTCCTGAATCTTTTCATATTCAGCATTAAATTGTGCATTCATCTTTTCAGCGAAATCTGAGTTCTGACTAGCCAATTTCTCTGACAAAGCATTATAGTTTTCAACGATAGAAGTCAATTTTTCATCCTGGCTAGAACGTAAATTAGCCAATGCAGAAGTCATTCGAGTACAGAGTGATGTGATTTGTACTGTCACATTGCTAGATACAGACTGTAACTCTGTATTGGTCCCTGCAATCATTTGCTGGACATTAGTCTTTTGCTCTTCAAGCAGACCTTTAGAGAGTGAAGACATTTTATCTGTCAAAGCCTCAAGAGTATCTGCACATTTCTTGAACTGCTCTTCACCGAAATCCTTAATATTCTGTTCAATCTGACCATGCATCTTAGTAAAGATATCATCCATTCTCTTTACAAAGTCATTGATAAATTGCTCAAGAATCTTACTTTGCTGACTAATAGTAGTATTGAGTCGTTCATTATATTCTTCATTTTTGGCACTTTGTTCTACAAGTTGCTGTGAAATCCTTGATAGAGATTTATTTGTTGTAGTTGACAACAGGGTAAGATTATACAAACACTCTTCAGGTGTTTGTAGGTTAATTTTCTTTTCCAATTTCCGGTCTTCATATGAATACCATATCTTACATCCTGCTGTTGCGATAAACGCAGAAATAAGACCTGCGATAGAAGATGTAAAGGCAGGTACCAAATTTCGAATTATGGTATCTATTTCAAGTGAGTCCTGGTTGATGTCGCCTAATGAATTACAGATAGCCACGAATGTTCCCAAAAGACCTAAAGATGTAAACAGTCCTGGTAAGCTATTCAGCAACTGTCTAGATCTATTCTTATAGTATATAAATCCAAAAATTACAGCTATTACAATACTCACAATAAACACCCCTTTACCTGTTAGTAAAACAGCGAGAGGTTCAGTTAACCATTTGAATTCAATTTCAGTCATGACTTTTATTTATTGTTTCAACTTGTTATTCTTTACTAATTATTATACTGCAGATGATTAATTTTTGCATTAATAGAACTTAGGGTACATGGATAATTGACTATCTATAGTATTTGCTTCTCAAAAACCGCAGCAAAACGTTCCTGCTCACTTTTCGCAATTTCCAATTTCGTAGCTAATGTTCTCCATTCCATAACTGCATTCAGCACCTCAGCGATGATTTGCCCGGCAGTATCTTCCGGAATCATATACTCTTCACAAGAATCCAACAATTCTTTCAAATCCGATTTATTGGTATAGCTGTTAATCAACAGACTCTGATATTCGTTTAAGGTAGGATTCATATCATATGCCGGTGACAGAGTCCATCCCTTGACAGTCAGAAGGAAACCATGATTACGGAAATGATCATCTGTGTTACCAATACAAATGTTGAACGCCACTCTACGATACAGCTCTTTCAGATTATCTTCCACATTGGTACAGTTTTGAATGATAAAATCAACAATATCCAAATAGCCATTGCCTGTATTGGCATTAGCTCCATCATTCAACCCCAAAAGTGTCATGGCTGAAGCAAAGTGTATACGTTTACCATCTTCTCGTCTGTCAAATCGTCTGGAAAGCAAAGTATGATATTTATCATTTGTAGAGATTACTCTTGTTTCCGCTGCATTGATCCCAGTTTTTTTTGCCAAAAGATGCGAAAAATGTTCCCAAAGACCTGCATCATAATCATCCTTACGGGACGGAAACTTTGCTATACAAAGATTCTTGTTTTCATCAAGCACACTTGCTTTTGGACGTGCACCACCAAGAGAAGAGCCTGGCTGCACCAACTGTGCAATCCATCGCATTTCAGGAAGCTGATCCTCTTCTTCGCTTTTCTCTATTTCAGAACTGGCTGCAATCAACTCACGTATGTCTGTCAATGGAGGAATGCGCAAGGTTTCACTTGCATTAATATAGTTTCCATCCATGGATTCTTTGAAACGGAAACCTCCCATACGAGAAAAGTCTTCAATCCCTATAAGATAGTCAAACGAAGAAAGCCTACGCACCGGGCGTTTTTCATCCTTTGCCAGAATCTGCTCCCTGCGATTTATCAATGTACGTCCCCACCTGTCTGGAAGAGCATCCGAAAAGCATCCGAAAATATCCTTGCCGAGAGCCGTGTACTGCTGACCAGGATAATTGTTCAAATCATCACTAAGAAACAGACTACCATAGTCCTTCAACCACTCATTACTATAACAAAATCCATAGCTGTCAGAGCCACGAAGTGATTCGTAACTTAGCTCTCCAACAAGCCTTGGTTCTTTCAGCCAATCGAAATCGGCAAATACATAAAGTTTTTTCATCGCTTATTCTTTTTTGGATGCTCTTTCTCGTTTCTTAAGACTCAAATCCTGCAAGGCCTTTCCCATTGCATCTTCTTTTGCAAGCAGAAGAAGATCATCATCCAGCTGAAGTGCATAAAGCACCCTAAGATAAATGCCTATTGCCACTGTCGGTACACCTTTCTCTATGCGTGAAACCGTAAGAGGTGAACAGGTGGCACGTTCGGCAACCTGAGCAATACTGAGATTTCTACGCAGTCTGGCCAGCCTGATCTGCTCACCGACTATCTTCATCTTCTGCTCCAATTTCCTTGGCAACTTGGTACCCATTGTACTTTTTGTCATAGCTCAACATATCATATAATATACAAATATAGCAGTTTTACTTTATTTTATGATGTGTTACAGAGATAAATTTTTGAATTTATTTCTGCAGAATCTGCTTCGGCCACATTATTGGGCGTTGAGATATTAAATGCTATTATATTATTCATAAGGCTGATATTTTACAGATAACAAACAATATATTATTTCTATTAGGCAATCTTAAAAAAATAGCGACCGCTGTCATATAAGTCGTCGTTTGTAACAAACACTGACCACACATCAACTTAACTATATCAACCTTATAGCTGGAAAAAAGGCCATCAGTTAAACCGAAGTGATACATTGCTATCAAATCTCTTCAACGATCTCAATATTCCGTTCAAAAGTTACTCTTATCAAGAGTGATATATTGATAGGCTGGTGAAATCTCGTTCCAAGACCCGATTTATGCCTATTAGTTGAAGACTGATTACTTTGCAAAACAATCATAATTTGTCCACCTTTGTTTCAGAGGCATTTTTGTACCTTTTTTTATAAAAAACTTATCGTCAAATCATAGTGCTTGATTATAAATCCTATATTTTTTTATTTTATTTTCAATATCCTACCGCTTGCCGCATCCACACCTAAATAGTAAACATACGACAAAGTATCCTAAACTGGAAACAACATAGAAAAAAATTAAGTTCCCAATGATAATGATGTAATATCGTCTTACTTTTTTTGATTTTGTTACATAATCAAAAACATAAATAATCTCCGGATTACACCACAAGTACTACTTAAATATATTATTATTTTCCACATTAATACATTGAGAAATTCACAAAAAAGACCTATCTTTGTTGTACCATCATCATGTAGCGCATGGGATAAAACTATTAAAGAATCAAAGTTTTATACTTGATTTTTGATATACAAAATTTGAATGAAGAAAGGCGGTACAAATAAAATCAATAAAAGGCTGAAAAACAAAGGTTTGCACTTGTACATAGAAAATGAATTCTTTGTCAAAAATATATTTGTACCGATTAAAATGCTAAAACGCTGATAATTAAACATGCTTCGATGTTGCATCGTCAAGCTCAAGAAGTAAAGAAGAATAATCTTCATTTGCAGAAGCCTTTTGCGGAATGATATAATTTAGCAATAAAACCCCTATATCTTTTTTTACAGTATTTTCATTAACAATAGTTCGTTAAAAATTCGCCAAGCCTAAGCGGCTCTGGCAG
>ERZ791618.539-NODE-539-length-17931-cov-2.089114_pt1 | contig 17931 bp, 10 predicted proteins | sample MGYA00510059_ERZ791618 | MGnify/ENA primary metagenome ERZ791618 (study PRJEB30046, sample SAMN00715159) | human gut metagenome | study: EMG produced TPA metagenomics assembly of the A metagenome-wide association study of gut microbiota in type 2...
CTTTACGTCTTTACCGATAAGTTGATTAAAGTCCTTATCGGTTCCGGATATTCCGGTCCCCATTGTTCGTTACCAATACCAATAAACTTCAGATTGAACGGTGCAGGGTGTCCCATGTCTGCACGAAGTTTTCCCCACTTTGTTGTAACATCTCCATTAGCAAACTCTATCAGGTCGAGAGCATCCTGAACATAACTATCCAAATCGCATAGGGCCACATGTGCCTCTGCATCTGAATTCTGAAACTGACAGGCAAGACCACAACTTAATACAGGTAGTGGCTCTGCTCCTATTTCTTCCGAAAGTTGGAAAAATTCAAAGAAGCCTAATCCATAGCTCTGAAAATAATCGGGATAGAAACGGTGCGGGAAAGTATATTCCCAACGATTCTCATTCAGGGGACGATTCTCTACAGGACCTACTGATTTTTTCCAGTCATAACGTGTAGCCAAATCAGTTCCTTCAACGATACACCCGCCGGGGAAACGGAAAACACCTGGTTTGATATCTGCTAAGGCCTGTGCCAAATCTTTACGTAAACCATTTTCGTGTCCTTTCCAGGTATCAACCGGGAAAAGAGAAACGTGCTCCAAATCAACAGCACCTTTTGAAGCAAGGAAAATACGAAGTGTTGCCTTCGGATCTGTAATGCCTGGCTTCAGAACAACTTGGTATTTTTTCCATTCTTTCGAATCAATAGTCAATGTTTCTGTGGCAAAAGCATGATGTTCGCCCATAGATTTGGTATCCACCAGCTCTACACGAATTTTTTCTGCCGTCCCTCCTTTTGGCAAGCGTGCCCATACAGAAAAGCGATACTCTTCACCGGCTTTAACGCCAATACCGAAGAAGCCTTCATTATCAAGTCCGGTGTGCTTATGCGGGTGTCCCGGATCAGACAGACGAACATAGTGAGGGTTCCTTTCAAAAGGACCATCATCCTGCAAAGTAACATTACCAAAAGTCTTCCATCCCATTAAATTCTGTGGGAATTCAAACGAACGGTTTTTACAAGTTCAGCATATAAGCCACCATCAGCAGCATAATTGATATCCTCAAAGAACAGTCCATACATAGTAGGCTGAATCTCTGCACCTAACTTCTTGGTTTGTATCACAAACTCATTGGTTTGTGCCTGAAGCGACATTCCTGCTGTAAGAGCCAGCACCGCCAATAATCCTGTGTATCTTTTCATGGTTTCAAAATAAAAATTATAATTGATTATTTAATCCTTTTTCCCCAGATGGAACGTCCCCGGCTATCCAGACCGGTAAAGAGAACTGTTTCCGTTTCATTTTCCCAATCATGTCCGGCAAATACGATCAAGTCTTTTATATTTTCTCCATCAAGTGTCAACCGCAGAGATTGCTTTGCATCTGTAAAATCCCAGGTTCCTTTATTCTCTCCCAGTTTTCCATCTTTCTCTAAATGTAACAGATGAGACATGTTCCATTCTTCATCTTGCAGTTCACCCTCACCCCACAATATTTGTCCGGCTTCTAACCGACGCTCATACAAAGGTTCCTGCACACGGATAATCTCCCACTCACCAGCTAAATCTACAGCGGAGAACTTTCGTGATTTACTACCGGTATAACGTTCAGGAGATACTACAGGCCAACCCTCTTCCGTAAAGAACACCTGACGTATATGAAGATCCATCATCTGATTCTGTGGAGAAAACGCCCCTGATGAGCCATAAAGTACTGTCCGTCATCTGAAGTAAACACCGCGCAATGCGCTGTTCCGGCCCAACCCGGATGATTTTTGAAACGGTAAGGCGCCGTTAGTATCGGAAAGTTATTGGTAGTATCTTTCAATTCCTTACCAAAGTAATCCATAAAAGGACCTTCTGCTTTATCTGAACGTCCGACACGCACATTGTAAGTCGTCATCAGCGGATCATAGGAAACAAACAGGAAATATTCTTTTAATTCAGGATTATAAATAATCTCAGGTGCTTCCAGATTATCCTTCTTGTAATTAGCACGACGAGCTACCAAGTGTCCTCTATCTCCTTCTACCAAAGGAAGTCCGGTTTCAGGATTCAATTCCACGCAGTACAAACCACCAAAGAACGAACCGTAGTGCATCCACCACTTCCCATTTGAAGGGTCTACAGTGATACTGGGGTCAATGGCATTCATGGCTGTCGTATCGTCTGTTTTAACAACACAACCTACCAATGTCCAAGGACCTTCAGGCGAATCAGATTCTGCTAATCCGATATAGGATGTCTTCCGCCCGAAAGCCGATACGCAATAATACAATCTATACTTATTGTTATAAGAAATAATATAGGGAGCCCATATATTTGTCGCTCCATGTCCATCAGCATGGGCACGCACCCACTCTACCGCTTCCTGCGGAATTTCAGGAAACGCCCAGCCAAGGAATTCCCAATTCACCAGATCTTTAGAACGCCGCATCTGAATAAACCCCAAAGGGACTCCTTTCTCTTTCGCTTCTTTACGGTTTTCACGGAATATTGCATCTGTAGAATACATATAGTAATACTCACCCATCTTCCGGCATGACGGATCATGTACATTATAAGTTCCCCACGATTGATAATTCTCCATAGAAGACAGTGAAGAATAATCATCCGCCCACGGGTTAGGTGAGGCGGTAGGCGTAAATACAGAGGAGGTACAGCCAGCGAACAGGCTGCTCATCAACACAACAGCTACACATAACAAGTTTCTCATACTATCAGTAAATTATAAATTCTGTTGCAAAAATACGCCCGGGCCAGCATGGTAAGGTGGACAAATGAACATTTGAGGTGGACAATCCAGCAATTTAAATTAAAAACAGTTGGTCTAATTTTAAACATTATAAATATTCTTCTAACTTTGCCTTTAATAATACAAATTATATGAAAAGACACAACCTTTTATACCTTATTATATATATCAGTTTCATTACACCGTGTGCTCTGCAAGCACAAGAGCGTTTCACCGACCAGTACAATGTCTCGTACATCACCATGGATGATGGACTCCCACATAATTTTATTGATGATATTTATAAAGATACCCGGGGATTTCTTTGGATTTCTACTGCCGGAGGAGGACTTTCCCGATATGATGGTTACGAATTCATTCATTTCAATCCCAATACCTCCCATTGTAAGCTAAAAAGTAACTTTATACTAAATGTATATGAAGATACCTTTCAACGCCTTTGGATCGTATCTGAAGGAGGAACAGACATTATTGATTTATTGACTTTGCAACCTATCATCCCGAATGACCCCAAAGGACTGCTGACCATCTTATTAAACCAACCAGCATACACTGTGATACGCGACTCACAGAATTCTATATGGTTGCAATGCGGAAATGCACTCCATCGGATTACCTTTAATACAAAGGGAGATGTAGAAAGCCTGTCTACATTAAAATTGCCTCAATTAAACGAACCGGATCTCGTATTAAAGGACATTGATGAAGACGGAAAGATATGGACCGCAATAAATGGCACAATCTATAAAATCATTCCGAATAATCAGGGAGGATTAGAAAAAAGCCATATATCAGAGAAACTAACGTTCTTACCTGATACCTATCTGAAAGATATGTTAGCAAAAGAAAATGAAGTATGGATAGCCACACATGCAGGATTGTACCGCTATAATAAAAACAGTAACGCAATAAAGATTTACGAGAATATTCCTAATGACCCACATTCCATTTCGCAAAATTATCTGACCAGTCTTGCTATCACCAACGATAAACAGTTGATTGCAGGTACACTCCGTGGTGCAAATATTTATAATCCAATTACAGACAATTTCGAACATCTCACCCATAATTCTACCGGCAACAGCCAATTGAATAGTAACTTTATCAATTGTATAAAAGTAGACGGAAAACACATATGGATCGGCACTGAAAGCGGAGGAATCAACAAACTCGCACCCAAACGCTTATCTATACACAACTACATACATGATAAAGAAATCCCCTCAAGTCTGTCTGATAATCCGGTAAATGTCATTTATGAAGATAAAGAAAAGAACTTATGGGTAGGCACTGTGGAAGGAGGCTTGAATCTGAAGAAACAAGGGATTGAACAGTTTCTTCATTACAGATGGGAGCGTGGTGAGATAAGTCATAATTCTGTCAGTAGCCTTGCCAGTGACAACCAAGGTCAGTTATGGGTAGGTACTTGGGGCGGTGGAATCAATATTATGAATCCCAAAGCACTGAGTCGTCCCCTTCAAGTCATATATACACATCCTGAAACAGGATTTCCATTATTCTTCATAGCAGTACTTGTTTATGACCCTATCAATAACGGGATGTGGGTAGGTGCCAATCGGGGGCTCTTTTTTTACGATATGGCAACTCAGAAATTCATTTCCCCCTTTGCTAACCAGATGGCAGAAAATGTACGTGGCTGCCTCGGTGCCCTCATCGACAAAGAAGATAAATTATGGATAGGCAGCACAGAAGGAGTATATATTATAGACCTTCATTCCCGCTCCGCTAAATCAGAGAAAGGAGAGTTCCAGTACCGACATCTCAATTATAAGTTGGACAATCCCCAATCAAAGCTAATAGAGAAGATTAGTTGCTTCTGCGAAACGACAGATGGAACACTGTGGCTGGGTAGCAACGGATATGGTATTTATAAAAGAACTGCTGATGACCAAGGCAAAGAAAAATTCATTTCTTATAATACCACCCAAGGCCTAATCAACAATAATGTCCGGAGTATGCAAGAAGGCATAGACGGCAATATCTGGATAGGAACAAATAATGGACTTTCCTGTTACCACCCGACAGAGAACCGTTTTACGAATTACACGAAACAAGATGGGCTACCCGATGCTCAATTCTACTGGAACGCCTCATGTCATTCGTCAGACGGAACCCTCTATTTTGGTACTGTCGCAGGACTCACAGCCATTGAAAGCAATTTTCCGCCTAGTATAATCCAGCCAGCTAATGTAAGATTCACTAAACTAAGAATCGGGAATCAAGATATTCTTCCCGACAACATATATCTATCCCAAGATATTGCTGTCACTCAGGAACTAAAATTTCATGAGAAAGAGAAATCATTTTCTTTGGAATTCTCAGCCCTCAATTTTGAACCGGATAATACGGCCACATATAGCTATCGACTTCTCGGATTTGAAGATAAATGGGTACAAGTACCTGGAAACCGACGATTTGCAAGTTACACAAATCTGCGTCCGGGAACTTATACCCTGCAAGTAAAATATACGCCCGACGGAGAAGATGGAGCAGAGAACATCACACAACTAAAAATCATTATCCAACCCTACTTCTATAAGACTACTTGGTTTATCTTATTGCTTATAGGTTTCGCTTTATTAATCACCTGGCAAATTTATCAATGGCGTATACGGAATTTCAAGCAACAAAGAGAACTGTTGCATCGCACAGTGGAAGAACGTACATACCAACTGGAACAACAAAAACAGCTATTGGAGAATCAAACAGAAGAACTCTCCAGGCAAAATAATACACTAAAACAGCAAAACGAAAAAATCACCCGACAGAAAGCTCAATTAAGCCGTATGGCACGCAAAGTTCAAGAGTTAACATTAGATAAGATTGCCTTCTTTACCAATATTACACATGAATTCCGTACCCCGATAACCTTGATTATCGGCCCCATCGAACGTGCTCTTAAACTGAGTTATAATCCGCAGGTAATAGAACAATTAAACTTTGTAGAACGTAACTCCAAATACTTATTATCCCTTGTCAATCAGTTAATGGACTTCCGAAAGGTAGAATCCGGTAAACTGAATATAGTAAAGACTAAAGGAAACTTTCTGAATTTTATAAACTCATTACTCACTCCTTTTGAAGTGTTTGCCGGAGAGCGGAATATCGCGATCAAGCACTTTTTCCATATGAAAGATCCTGAAATCCGTTACGATGAGGAAGCCATGCATAAAGTAATTACCAATCTGCTAAGCAATGCTATTAAATTCACTCCCGATAATGGGGAAATATCCGTATATATAGCTACATTACCGACAAAAGAAAGTAAGGAAGTACTCTACCTCTGCGTCAGTGATAGTGGAACAGGCATTCCGGAACAAGATATAGAGCAGATATTCAACCGCTTCTACCAATCAAAGAAACAAGTGAAGTATCCTGTATATGGACAAACCGGTACTGGCATAGGGTTATATCTCTGTAAACGTATCGTACTGATGCACGACGGAGATATAAGTGTCCGCAATAACCCCGGTTCCGGCTGCTCTTTCCGCATCTTGCTTCCATTACCCAAGGAAGACATAAACGATCAGCTTATCATTGAAAATAACATTCCACCTACAACACCCGCAACAGCAGACGACGAGTTACCCAAAGAAAAAGTGGCTTTGAATATTCTGGTTGTAGAAGACAATGCTGACATGAGAGGATATATCCGTTCTATCCTCCGCGATTATTATAATGTACTCGAAGCTTGTAACGGTGCAGAAGCCATTGAAATACTAAACAGGCAATCGATAGATTTCATTGTAAGTGACCTGATGATGCCAGTAATGGATGGCATAGAGCTGTCACGTCGAGTAAAAGAGACTTTTGCAAACTCACACATCCCTTTCCTAATGCTTACTGCCAAGACATCACCGGAAGCCCGTCTGGAAAGCTACCGTACAGGAGTAGACGAATATCTTCTAAAACCTTTTGATGAGACTCTCCTATTAACCCGTATTGAAAATATTCTGGAGAATCGTAGACGCTACCAAAGACAATTCAGAGCAAATATGGATGTTGAAGTACTAAATATAGAAGAAGAATCAGGAGACAAGAAGTTTATCAACCAAGTGATGGAAGTAGTGAAAGAACACTATAAAAACCCCTACTTCGAAGTCAGCGACTTCAGTGAAGCTGTTGGGGTAAGTAAAAGTCTACTAAACAAGAAACTTCAAAGCCTCATCGGACAGTCTGCCGGGCAATTCATCCGTAACTACAGACTGAATACTGCCCGGGAACTGATTCTCAAAAACCGGGAAACAAAACAGATGAACATCGCCGAAATAGCATATGAAGTAGGTTTCAATGACCCCAAGTACTTTGCACGTTGTTTCAGTAAACAATTTAATATGAAGCCCAGTGATCTGATGAATGAAGAAGGTAATAACTAATAGAAATTACAAAAACGACGTACAATAAATAAGATTTATAGCCACTTTTTTCTGCTAATAATCAACCTTTTACAAAAAGTAGGTTTCTTATCTACAAGGAATTAACTTTCTGTATACAAGAAGTTAACTTCTTGTTGGCAAACTCTTAACTTCTTGTATGCAGAAACATTGTTGCTTTTATATTTATTTACAAGAAAAGATAACCGTACTCATTTACAAGATTGATTGGCAAAAAATCATTCATAAGAGGTCTCTTATACGTCAAAAATTATAATAATTGTATTTTTTACACTCAAATACTCGTTTGTCCACCTCTAATATTCGTTTGTCCACCCCTAAAAGTATGTTTGAGCGTACTTTTGCATCACTACTTAATGTATCAAGTAAGTAGAATAACTAATTGTTAAACCAATAATATCTGTATTATGAAGACAAGAAAATGGCCGGTACCCATTCTGGCGGCATTTACAGTCCTTTCATTTTGGGCCTGCGAGGATTGGGGGCAAATGGATCCTCCGGCAGGAAATCAGAAAAATCCCAAATTAGAGCAAGTCGCAAAGATTACTTTTGAGGATAAAGAATTTGATCCTCAAAGTCTCAACTATTATGCCTACGTAGGCGGAGACATAGCTGAGATTGAAGACGACAATGTACACGGTAAAGTACTTCACCTACCTGATGGTTATGCCCGTATGTTCAATCCACTGAATAGTGTGGAAGTACAGAATGGTGTGTCATTGACATTCTGGGTGAAGCAGGCACTCCGCATCGACGAAGAAACGGAAGAAGAATTGGAGCCGGACTTGGTTGGTGCTCTCTTCTCTTTCCAAAACAGCAATGGCACACAGCGCATGTTCCTCACCGCAAACGGCTGGCTAAAGTATGAAGGTGTGGATGGTGAATACGAGGTCAATAACCCCGAAACGAACAAAGTATCCAAAAACCCATTGTTGTTACCCGCCGGAGAATGGCACTACATGGCCATTACTGTCCGCAATGATGGCTATAGCATCTATGTGGCTGGCAAACAACGTATCGACAAGACCGTAGAGAAATCAAACTTTGACTTCGGAAAGATTGTACAGTTCATGGCCGCTACACCTTATATATATATAGGTTATGGTTCAGACTCTCACACACAAGAGATGTGGATAGACGATATCGCAATTTACCGCAACCAAATTACCGACAGTCAATGTCAAATGCCGAACATAGGCGGAGAAGGGGGAGCATTCGAATATCTTGTCGGCGATCCCATCATCACTGTAGGTGCAGAAGACAACTCGGCAGCTTGGTGGACAGCATTCTCTAACTATTTCAGGATGCCCGCCGACGGCAACATGAAGTTCAAATTCACCAACCACACCAGCGGTGCTGGCAACTGGAATAACTGGTGCTTCTGTCTCTGTACCGATGCCGAACGAAATGGCAGTGATTATGCTGAATACTTCGTTATCCGCTCTGACCTATACGGATGGGGTGACAGTTATGGCTCAGGTATATGGACCAACGAAGGCTATGGTGACTGGGATGCTTTCCGTGCTGATATGGAAGGTGCAGAAGTGACTGTGACCGTCCAACGTAGCGGAGCAACGGCAACTGTAGAGGCAGTAGCCAAAGCCATCAACGGTAACGTGTACAAAGAAACTTTCACCACCACTTGCGGTGACGGCACACAAGTAGTCCGAGGCTTCTTTATAATGGATGGTTCACACATCGTATTTGACACTGAAGAAACCACAGCATTGACCATAGTGCCATTGACAAAGACGACTATCGGTGCCGAGGACTGTTCGACTGCCTGGTGGACAGAATTCTCAGACTATTTCCAGATCCCCGTCGGACAGAATTTACATCTCGAATTCGAGAACCACACCAGTGGTGCTGGCAACTGGAACAACTGGAATCTCTGCCTCTGCACTGATGCCGAACGGAATGGCAGTGACTATGCCGAATACTTCGTCATCCGTTCCGATCTTTACGGATGGGGTGACAGTTATGCCTCGGGCACATGGACTAATGAGGGCTACGGTGATTGGGATGCTTTCCGTGCCGACATGGAAGGAGCCACAGTAGTTATCGACATCCAGCGTAACGGTGCTACGGTGACAGCCACTGCGATAGCTACCGGCAAGAATGGCAATGTGTATAAAGAAGTTTTTGTAACAGACTGCGGTGATGGAAACCAGACAGTACGGGCATTCCTTATCGTGGATGGAGCTCATCTCAAGATGGATCAATCCAACTGCTATCTGTACACTCCGTTATTCAAGTAATAACCTCTATAAACAAGAATATATTATGGACAACAAAAAAATCACAATATCAGCAGCCCCGCGCTTGGCGGGTATGTTGCTGGCATTCGCCTTCCTGCTGACCGGACAAATGCTCTTTGCACAATCCAAGCAAGTGACAGGCGTAGTGAAAGATGCCACCGGTGAAACTGTTATCGGTGCCAGTGTACTAGAAAAAGGTACTACCAATAATGGTACTATTACAGACTTTGACGGTAACTTCAAATTAACTGTTGGCAATCCTAATGCCACATTACAGATTTCATTCGTTGGTTATCAGAACAAGAAGTCAGCCTAAATGGGAAGAATTCTATTGTAGTCACTCTGAAAGAAGATTCTGAAATGCTGGAAGAAGTAGTGGTAGTAGGCTATGGTGCACAGAAAAAGGAGAGCGTGGTAGGTGCCATCTCACAAGTATCTTCCAAAGAATTACTCCAATCACCTGCTGCCAATGTATCCCAAGCTATAGCTGGTAAAATTTCAGGTGTTATCACCTCACAGACTTCCGGTGCTCCCGGTTCAGATGACACGCAGATCTATATCCGTGGTCGTGCCACATTTGCCGGTGATGCCCAACCGCTTGTTTTGGTAGACGGTGTAGAACGTGAATTCTCACAGATTGCTCCGGATGATATTGAAACGATCTCAGTATTGAAAGATGCTTCTGCAACAGCTGTTTATGGTGTACGTGGCGCAAATGGTGTAATGTTGATTACTACCAAACGCGGTAGAGAGCAGAAACCTGAAGTAAGTCTGACCGCCAACTGGCAAATTCAGAGCCCGACACGCACAGATACTTATTTGAATTCTTATCAATCAGTAAGTTTACTGGAAGAAGCCCTTGCTAACGACGGACTTCCTTCACAATACTCTGCCAGCGATCTGGAGATGTACCGCAAATCATGTGCTGGTGAACTAAATGGTTTGGATGCAATGCTCTATCCCAACGTAAACTGGTATGATGAAGTTCTGAAAAGTTCTTCTCCGGCACAGCGCTATAACGTTAGCGTACGTGGTGGTACCAAGCGTATGCGTTACTATGCTTCCGGTGAACTATACGACCAGAAAGGTTTAATTAAGAACCTGAGCAACGACAAGTATGGTAATTCTTCAAGTCCCAGCTTCCGTCGTTATGCGTTCCGTGCCAATATGGACTTATTCTTGACGAAAGACTTGACTTTCTCTGTTAACTTCGGCACTCGCTTCGAAGAACGTAAAGGTTCTAATACTACTGAAAGGGCAGATTACAGCCAAATATTCTATGAAATGAACCACACACCCGGATGGCTTTTTCCCGTATCTACAGTAGTGCAGAACGGTGAAAAACAAGAAACCATCTATGGAGGTAGTTCACAGTATCAGAACAACATTGTAGCATCCCTAGCCAAAGGCGGATATTACAAAGCTACGAATACCATCAATGAAACCAACTTCATCCTTGACTACAAGATGGACTGGCTAACGGAAGGATTAAGCGTAAAAGGTATGGCTTCATTCGACTACGACTCTTATGACAAAACTCTGTACGGAGCTAGTTTTGCCACTTATGAACTGAACAACCGTGACGATTTCGGAAACATCGACGCCTATAACCGCTTCAATACGGATGGCGAATTAGCTGGTAGCAAAGATTCTTATACGATTTATAAGCTCTACATGGAAGCTCAAATCAACTATGCCCGCAAATTCGGTAAACATGATGTAACAGCTATGGCGCTCTACAATCAGAATGATTATCGTTACAGAGCCGACCTGGCCAAACGCTATCAAGGTTTAGTGGGCCGTGCCACTTATGGTTACGATGATCGTTATCTGGCGAGGTGAACTTTGGTTACAACGGTTCAGAGAACTTTATGAAAGGTAAACGTTTCGGTTTCTTCCCTGCTTTCTCTATAGGCTGGCGTATCAGCAATGAATCTTTCATGGAGAATACTAAGGATTGGTTGAATAACCTGAAACTTCGCGCCTCTTACGGTGAGGTAGGTAACGATGTATACACTGTAAATGGAGTAGCCCAACGTTTCCTCTATGAGGAAAAATGGAGCCAGATCAGTAATGATTATATGTTCGGTACCAGCGGCCAATCTGGCATCTACGAAACACAATATCCTAACTATGCCGTTACCTGGGAACGTGCTCACAAATACAATGTTGGTTTAGAGTTCGGATTATGGAACGGATTGCTGAATGGTAATATCGACCTTTTCCATGAAAAGCGTAACAATATCCTGACCAACTATCTGACACGTCCTGAATGGGTAGGTGTAACGATGGCTGCCGGTAACTTGGGTGAAACCGTAAACAGTGGTTTCGAAATTGAGTTGAAGCATAACAATCATATCGGCAAAGACTTTCAATACAATGTTGGTCTGACCTTCTCTCATGCCAAGAATGAAATTAAGAACATGGATGAACCAGCACTGAAAACGGACTATCGCAAACGTGAAGGTCACCCTATCGGCCAGTATTACGGACTTGTATGCGACGGCTTCGTAACAGCTGCCGACCTAGCCGATCCTAATTTCCCGACATCAACTTTTGGTAATGCACAGGTAGGTGACTTGAAATACCGTGATATGAACAAGGATGGCTTTATTGACGAACGAGATGAAACATTCATTGGTTATAGTGATGTGCCCGAAAACACATATGCACTGACCTTAGGATGCAATTACAAAGGCATTGGTTTCAGCGTAATGTTTCAGGGTGTCGATCACGTAAGCCGTTATTATGATGCAGAAGCGATGTACGCTTTCGTCAGTGGCGGTAAAGTGAAGGAACACCACCTAGATCGTTGGAATCCCGCTAAATCGGAATCCGAGAACCTAGCAAGTGCCAAGTACCCATTGCTACACTACGACAGCTACGGTGATCACAACCAGCGCCAGAACTCCTTCTTCCTGAAGAACGGTGCTTTCATGCGTCTGAAAAACATTGAGTTGAGCTATACATTACCCACCAAATGGGTAGAAAAAGTAGGCATGAGTGACTGTCGCCTCTACGTAAACGGTAACAACCTCATCACTTGGGATCATCTGGATGATTTGTGTGACCCAGAAAGCAATGGTTCCAACCGTTATCCGATTATGAAGACTGTGAACTTTGGTGTAAACATTAAATTCTGATAGAAAATGAAAAAGACATTATTATATGGCATTTTTGCCCTGAGCATCGCCTCTGCCACACTTACTTCCTGCGAAGATATGTTTGGAGGCTTCCTCGACAAGCAACCCAGTAATGAGTTGACGGGCGAAGAAGTGTTCGGCGACTGGAACTTAATGACACAGTTCCATTACGATACTTACAACTTCCTGCGTCACGGTGCCTGCCGCATCAATAATTCTTGGTTGGATGCCGCTACAGACTTGGCAGAAACCAGTTATGCAACCGGTGGTGTACGTACTACATTTAATATAGGTAACTATTATGGTGCGGCGGTTCAGCTGAACTAAGCGCTACTTGGGAACACTACTATCGTGGTATCCGTAAATGTAACATGATAATTACACGTATAGAAGATGTGCCTAAAAATCCAGATTTATCTGAAGACAAATATCTTGAGTATAAAACGAACTATATCTCCGAAGCTCGCTTCCTACGTGCTTGGTTTTATTGGGAGCTCTTCCTACGTTATGGTCCTATTCCTATCGTGACGGAAGTACTCGATCCAAATGGCGATTTACTGAGTGACTATAAAACCCGCCCGAGTCTAAAAGAATATATGGTAGACTTCGTTCTGAAAGAACTAAGCGAATGTGAAAGCGGCCTGATGACCTATGCAGATGCTTCTGATAAGACTCGTGCCGGACGTATCGGGCAACCGATGGCTCGTGCACTCTACAGCCGTATTATGCTGTATATGGCAAGCCCACGTTACAGCAGTGAATCAGGTATCACGTGGCAACAAGCAGCCAATGTAGCAAAGAGCTTCATTGATACCTACGGCAGTAACTATTCGTTGATGCAAGGTACAGACTCAAAGACTGCATTAACAAATGCCTGGTTATTGACTCCATATACGGAAGACAACAAAGAAATGATCTTCTATCGTAATGATGGAACCATCGCATGGGGCAGCATTTCAAATGATACTCCGGTAGGTGAAGGTGGTAACGGTGGCCTCTGCCCGTCACAAAATCTGGTGGATATGTATGATATGATCGATGGTAGCTCACCCTTCCAGGAGTATGATCAGACCGGTGCTCCGGTTTACAGTGGAGTTAACCCAAGCATTAATGCCGCAAGTGGTTACAGCGATGCCAACATGTGGGCCAACCGTGACGGACGTCTGGCAGCTTCTATTCTTTATAACGGCGTATCCTGGGGAAATGGTGTCATCAATGTCGTCAAAGGACAGCGTGATAATCCTGTAGGAAATGCCAACGCCACTCCGACCGGTTATTATGTACGCAAATATATTCCTGAAACCATATTGAGTGCAAACCATAGTGGTAATTCACGTCGCCTCTGGACGATCATCCGTTATGCCGAAATTCTACTGAACTATGCTGAAGCACTGAATGAGGTACAGGGTCCCTGCCAGGAAGTATATGACCAGCTTGACCTGATTCGTCATCGTGCAGGCATTACGGGAAACGTTGCTGATCGCACAGATTTGAACAGTAAAGAAAAGATGCGCAACTTCATCCGTAAAGAGCGCACCGTTGAATTAGCGTTCGAAGAACATCGTGCATGGGATGTACGCCGTTGGAATGTAGCGGAGGAAGCTTTAGGGCGTAACATCATCGGTGTGGATGTAGCCGCAAACGGAACTATCACTCGTAAAGTAGCCCAGAAACGCGTATTCCAGAAGAAGATGTACCTCTACCCTATTCCTGAAGGGGAATACTGGAAGACAGGAATTGAAAACAATCCAGATTGGTAATCCTTAAATCAAATATAGAATATGTATAATTTGAATCACATCATAAAAAAATTAACAGGAGCAGGCAAAGCCTTGCTACTGGGAACTTTACTCCTTGCGGCTGGCACCGTCTGGGCACAAAACACACAGACATTAAAAGGTCGTATTGTGGACGCTGAGGGGAATCCTGTTGCCGGCGCTGTAGTGAATGTAGCCGAAGAAAGCCGCATTGTTCTCTCCGATGAAAACGGATACTTCAGTTTGAAGAATGTAAAAGCCTCAGACGAGATATGCATCAGCAGCGTGGGATATAAGAACGTGCAAGTACCAGTAGACTTCAATAAAGATTTCAAGATTGAATTGGAATCTGATATTGATGAATACCTCCATACCACTCCTGTGGCATTCGGACGCAAAGCGAAAAAGCTCGTTACCGAATCAACCTCTGTAGTAACCGGTGAAGAACTGCAAAAGCACCCTATTACCGTGCTCCAGAATGCATTCACCTCTACCGTTACCGGTATGGAAACCTACGAATGGTCCAGCGAACCGGGATGGACGGAAACAGCTATGTATATTCGCGGTATCCGTACAATGAATACTGGTGCCCGTGCTCCATTAGTTATTGTAGACAATATGGAACGTGACCTGTCTTTTCTCGATGCATTTCCTATTGAGAATATCACCATCCTGAAAGATGCCGCAGCAACTGCCATCTACGGTATGCGCGGTGCCAATGGTGCAATCCTGGTAACTACCAAACGCGGTAGTGCCGGAAAAACAAACATTGACTTCACTCAGGAAGTAGGTTTCCAAATGTTGAGCAACAAGATGGAAAATCAGAATTCTTACAACATGGCTCTGACACGTAATCGAGTGAAGTACCTGGACGGACAAGACCCGATGTACACTGATGAACAGATTGAAATGTACCGCCGTGTATCCAACGGAGAAACGCTTGACGGAATTGACCAGTATAGATACTTCAATACCAGCTGGGCCGATGAACTTTATCGCGAAACAGCTCCCATGTACAAGACTAACCTGCAAATCAGTGGAGGTAACGAACGTGCCCGCTATTATGTTTCATTCTCTTATCTCCGTCAGGAAGGTATGTGGAATGAGAAATGGACTAACTATAACAAAAACTACAATACCGGCCATACACTGAACCGCTGGAACTTGCGTTCAAATATTGATATTGACGTAACCAAGCACCTCAATGTATCTCTTGACCTGGGTGGTCGTATCGACAACATCACCCAACCTACTGAAGGTGTATTCAGTTTGACTACATTCGGTGTTGTTGAAGCTAACCCTATGGAACCGGTATATACACCGAATGGTCAGATTTACGCTTCCAGTACCGCTAACAATGCAGGTCGCTACCTCGCCGCTTCCGGTCAGGAAAAGAACCGTCGTCGTAATTTGTATTCTACATTGAACGTCAACGGTGATTTAAGCCCCATATTAAAAGGCCTGAAAGTGAATGCAACGATTAGTTTCGACTCCTATGAAACATTCGAATCTACTCAAAGAAACAGTGTCAACTCATATAATTATGATTATATGAATATGGATGTAACCGATCCGTCACAATTCAAATATACGCAGTACACTACGTATTCTGCATTAAGTGATCCAACCCCCAACCAGCGTGAGTTTTACTACAATCTGAACTTGATGGGAGGCTTAGGTTACAGCAACAAGTTCGGTCAACACACTGTTGAAGCCCGCGCTTTCGCACGTGCTTACCGTAACCAATCAAACGGATATGTATCTTCCAATCGTTATCTTTCATACAACGGACAAGTAACTTATGATTATGCCAACCGTTATATCTTCTCCGGAAACATATCACGCATGGGTTGCGATAACTTCAGAGAAGACGAACGTTGGGGTACTTTCTACGGTGCATCCGCAGGTTGGGTAGCTTCCGAAGAGCCTTGGTTGAAGAATAAAAACATCAGCCTATTGAAACTTCGCGCTTCTTATGGTCGTGCCGGGCAGTCTAACACTGGTGGAGGACGTTATGCCTACCAGAATACATACGGTTCTGCTACCGGTTACGGTTTCGGTTATTCAGGCTCTTACATCAACGGATTTTCGGAGACATTAGCCGGTAATGCCAATAACAAATGGGAAATTTCGGACATGCTAAATATCGGATTAGATTTCGACTTCTGGAATAAAAAGATCTATGGTTCAGTAGATGCATTCAAAGAATGGCGTTCCAACATTCTGGTTTCTCGTACCAGTGTACCTTCTCTTTTGGGAATCTCTGTAGCACAAGACTCCTATGGAAAAGCTGAAACTAAAGGTTTTGAAGTTACACTCGGACACCGCCATCATATCGGCAAATTCAACTACTACATTGAAGGTATGTTGACCTATAATACCAATAAGATTACCGAAATGGATGAAACAGAACCTAATGTGGAATGGCAACGCAAAACCGGCAATCGTATTTATGACTATACTTCTGTAGCCGGTTTGTACGAAAGTTCATTCAATAATGGTGTTGGTGGTTGGAACCGCTACAAATTCACCCAATGGGCCAGCGATGCCAATCTGATTGCAACCAGCCAGCAAGATGCTATCGACCATCCTGAGAAATATCCGTATAATGCAGCTTCCAATGGTGCACAGAAACTGGGTACAGCCGTATTCAAAGATTTAAATGGTGACCGTCAGATTGACTCCAACGATATGGTACCGGATACTTACACGATTATCCCCGAATTGATTCCGACTCTTAACTTTGGTTTCGAATGGAAAGGTTTCGACGCACGTGCCGTATTCACCGCTTACCTGAATCGCGATGTATTCCTTTCTCCTGCTGTAGCATGGTCTGGATGGGGTAACCAAGGTACTCATGAAGTGGTAAAAACATGGGGTTACTATACAGACGATCCACTTGACCCGCGCAATGTAAATGCAACCTATCCGCGTCCTACTTACGGTAGCTATAACGCTATTGATAGTGACCGAGACACGGGAACTTATCAAAATGACATTTGGATTGTAAACGGAAATTTTTTATCTCTGCGTAACATTGAAGTAGGTTATTCACTTCCCAAACGATTGATTGCAAAAGCCAATCTGACCAAGTGCCGTCTCTATTTCAGTGGATATAATCTTTGCACATGGAGTAGCGTACCCGATGGTTGTGACCCGGAAAAGCCGATGAGTTATGTATGGTGGTATCCGAAAACCCGGACATTTACATTCGGTATAAACATTGGTTTCTAATCAGAAAAACAGAAAAACATGAAAAAAATATTCAGATATATGGCAGCCACACTGCTGGCTGTAAATTTCACCTCTTGCAGCGACTTCCTGGATAAAGAGGTAGACCTGACCCTGGATGCAGAACAAGTATTCCAAAAATTCGAGAATACTCGTGGCTATCTGGCAAATATCTATACCTACCTTCCAGATGCATTCGTAGGTTATACAGATGGTCAGTTTCGTGGTGCATCACGCGATTGTATGACGGATAATGCACTCTCTTTCTGGAGTGTGCATTACTATCACAGTGTGTTGACAGATGCTTATTCGGCAACTAAACATTCGTTCGCCGAAGATTTCTGGCCCAAAAACTTCAAAGGCATTCGTGCAGCCAATAC
>ERZ791618.540-NODE-540-length-17904-cov-1.848171_pt1 | contig 17904 bp, 28 predicted proteins | sample MGYA00510059_ERZ791618 | MGnify/ENA primary metagenome ERZ791618 (study PRJEB30046, sample SAMN00715159) | human gut metagenome | study: EMG produced TPA metagenomics assembly of the A metagenome-wide association study of gut microbiota in type 2...
CAACGCTGCCTTATACCGTGGCATTAGCTTGCAAAGGTTGGAAACAGGCTTGTAAAGATGATCCGGCATTGGCATGGGACTGAATGTGGTAGAAGGGAAAGTGACGTATAAGGCAGTGGCAGATGTGTTCGGAATGAGGTATGAGGAGATAGAATTATAAGTGATAAGTGATAAGCGATAAGCGATAAGTGATTAGGGGTTAGTGATGAATTACGATGCAGCATAACTTATCACTCATCGCTTATCACTAACCACTAACCCCTAATCGCTAATCACTTATCACTAAACAGGAATTCTTCTTTCTTTGCATACGCCCAATACATAATCAATATTGTTATGCACAGATTGAAGATAAACGGAAATTCTTGCGAACCGGTATGGAATATCCATTGGAAAAAGTCTGTGATGAAGGGAGAAAGCAGTATGGCAAGATAATTCATCACCATTACAAAGGCAAGGGCAAGCGTTGTCTTCTGAGGGATAGCAGTATCAACTGTCTTATCGTAAATCAGAGGCTGGATGATGCCATAGCCCAAACCTACTAAAATACATCCCGGCACAATGAGCCATTCCGTAGGCGAAATCCATATCAACAGTAATCCGATGGCAATAGCCAAAAGGCTGTAAAGTTTTGTTTTATTCCCCAAAAGCTTCACCAAACTATCCAACATAAATCCGGGAGCCATAATGGCAAGGAAAAACAGAGAAATCATCAGCCCGGAATTACCGCTTGAAAAGTGATGCGCTTCCATCAAGAAAGGCAAGTTAAAAGTAACCACAAGAACTACGTAAGTAACTAACCCGTAGAATAACATTAACTGAACAAGATGGCGTATGTGTATGCCATATTTACCGGAGATTACAGGCGTAGATTGAATGGGAGGAATGATAGCCGCCGCCTGCTTGATTGTTACCGAAGCCGCATCCTTCTTTAAATAAGCCGAAAGAACTAAAGAAATCAACGGCAACAGATAAACGGCAAAAGGCAAACGCCAGTGCACCTCTGCCGATAGCCCGTTACAGCCGTAGCCACCACCAGCGTCATATTGGTTATGGCAGAGCTATAGCCAAACTGCCTGACGCGATACTCTCCCGTAAAATACCGTGAAATCAATCCCGTAGAAAGCGGAATAATCAATCCTGCCCCGATACCGAGCAAAGCGCTGACAGCCATTAGCTGCCACATCCTGGAAGAAAACAAATAAAGTACCCCGCTCGCTGCAAACAGCCAAAGCCCCACCCGCAGCAAACGGATAAAATCGCGTTTCTCCGCCAGTTTACCTGCCAATAGTACAAAAGGGATAATCAGCAAGGAAGGCAAAGAAGTCAACATCTGTATATCCAACTCCGTGGCATGGGGAAAAATCGTAGAAAGTTCTCCCAAAATAGGCGAAACAGCCAAGCCCGGCAATGAGGTCAGTGCAGAAACAGACCAGATACCTATAAGCGTAATAAGAGGAATGGTTCCTTGTCCGGTATTAATCTTCATAATTTAAAAAGCGGATTAGTTAGTGGAAGGACAACAAGCGATGCAACAGAATGTTCGGATAGAACAAGTGATAATTAAAAAGCAACAGCACGATAGAGCGCCAGGATTTCCGCCCTGCCCTTTTAATAAACGCCAAATAATGTAAAACGGCGGAACTTTCTTTCGCGGGGGTCGTTGTTGTGGAAAATTCGACGGGGAAAGTCCCCGCCGCCTAAACCTTTAAAAACTTACAGTTATATGGAAGATTTGAATTTCAGAAAAGGAGATGCCAAGACAGATGTATTCGGCTCAAACCGTATGTTGCAACCCTCGCCGGTAGAAAAAATACCAGACGGGCCTACGACTCCCGAAATCGCTTACCAGATGGTGAAGGATGAGACCTTCGCCCAAACACAGCCCCGTCTGAACCTGGCTACATTCGTCACCACCTATATGGACGAATACGCAACCAAGCTGATGAACGAAGCCATCAACATCAACTACATCGATGAAACCGAGTATCCCCGCATGCCGTAATGAACGGTAAATGTATCAACATCGTTGCCAACTTGTGGAACTCTCCGGAAAAAGATACCTGGAAAACAGGCGCGCTCGCCATCGGTTCTTCCGAAGCGTGTATGCTGGGCGGTGTAGCTGCATGGCTGCGCTGGCGTAAGAAACGTCAGGCGCAAGGCAAACCGTTCGATAAGCCGAACTTCGTTATCTCCACCGGTTTCCAGGTGGTATGGGAAAAGTTCGCCCAACTGTGGCAGATTGAAATGCGCGAAGTGCCCCTGACTCTTGACAAAACCACACTCGACCCTGAAGAAGCCCTGAAAATGTGTGACGAGAACACCATCTGTATCGTACCTATCCAGGGGGTTACATGGACAGGACTGAATGACGATGTTGAAGCGCTCGACAAAGCACTCGACGCATACAATGCCAAGACCGGCTACGACATTCCCATCCACGTAGACGCTGCCAGCGGCGGTTTCATCCTCCCGTTCCTGTATCCGGAGAAGAAGTGGGACTTCCGTTTGAAATGGGTGCTTTCTATCAGTGTATCCGGTCACAAATTCGGTTTAGTATATCCAGGACTTGGTTGGGTTTGCTGGAAAGGCAAAGAATATCTGCCCGAAGAAATGTCATTCAGCGTAAACTATCTGGGTGCAAACATTACTCAGGTGGGATTGAACTTCTCCCGTCCTGCTGCTCAAATCCTGGGTCAGTACTACCAATTCATTCGCTTAGGATTCCAGGGATACAAAGAGGTACAGTATAACTCACTGACCATCGCGAAGTATATCCATGATGAAATCGCTAAGATGGAACCGTTCGTCAACTATTCAGAAGAAGTGGTGAACCCGTTGTTCATCTGGTACATGAAACCGGAGTACGCCAAGAATGCTAAATGGACGTTGTACGACCTTCAGGATAAACTGTCGCAACATGGTTGGATGGTACCTGCTTATACCCTGCCTTCTAAACTGGACGACTACGTCGTAATGCGTGTGGTAGTACGCCAGGGCTTCAGCCGCGACATGGCAGACATGTTGCTGGGCGACATCAAGAATGCTATCACTGAACTGGAGAAATTGGATTATCCTACTCCTACCCGCATGGCTCAGGAAAAGAACTTGCCAGTAGAAGCCAAGATGTTCAATCATGGTGGACGCCACCATAAAAAAGCTGTAAAATAATTGAAGTGATAGGGTGTAGAGTGATAAGGTGATTGAGCAATATCACCCTAACACTCTATCGCCTTAACACTCTAGCACTTTATTAACTATGGATAAAAAGATTTCAATCTCTCAACTAAAAGAAGTTGCCCAGGAAGCCTATGAACAGGTAAAGGGTAACACCGGGGGAAAAAATGCCGATTACATCCCCTACCTTGCCAACATCGACAAGAATCTGTTCGGCATCAGCATCTGTCTGATGAACGGACAAACCATTAATATAGGTGACACTGACTACCGTTTCGGTATAGAATCTGTTTCCAAAGTACATACAGCCATCCTTATCCTCCGTCAATACGGAGCACAGAAGGTGCTGGATATGATTGGTGCAGATGCTACAGGATTACCTTTCAACTCAATCATCGCCATCTTGCTGGAGAATGACCACCCTTCTACCCCATTGGTAAATGCAGGTGCCATTTCAGCATGTTCCATGGTTGAACCTGTGGGTGATTCGGATAAGAAATGGGAAGCTATTGTTCAGAATATTACTGATTGTGTGGTTCAGCTCCACAATTGATTGATGAGCTGTATAAATCGGAAACGGCCACGAACTTCAACAACCGCTCTATTGCATGGTTACTGAAGAACTACAACCGTATCTACGATAATCCGGATATGGCACTCGACCTGTACACTCGTCAGTGCTCATTAGGTATCACTGCCGGACAATTGGCAATTGCTGCCGGAACCATCGCCAACAGTGGTGTAAACCCTGTCACCAAGAAAGAAGTGTTTGAAGCTTCATTAGCTCCGAAGATTACTTCCATGATTTCTACCGTAGGTTTCTACGAACATTCAGGCGACTGGATGTACACTGCCGGCATACCTGCCAAGAGCGGTGTAGGTGGTGGAGTTATGTCTGTACTGCCCGGAGTGTTCGGTGCAGCTGCATTTGCACCTCCTTTGGACGAAGCAGGGAATTCTGTTAAATCACAACTCGCCATCAAGTATATCATGAACAAATTGGGTTTGGGCGTGTTCAATGGTGACCGTGTGACTATTGTAGAATAAGACAATCTCTCTTTTTCATAAATAAAAGGCGTCGTCAGTCCGGAGAGGATAGGCGGCGCCTGTACTTTTAAAAGCTACAAAAATGAAGCGCACAACTTACGTACCTCATTCCAGCGTTCTTGTGTGCGCTGATCGGCACGCGCCATTTGCATATTGTAACGAGTCTGCATATTGAGCAACATCTCAGGGTCAAGTCCCAGAGCCGCTTCAAATAGCAAAGCAAGTTCCGTATTAACCGGACGCTTGCCGTTCAGTACCTCATTCAGCTGTGAATACGAAATTCCCATTTGGCGAGCCAAGGCACGCTGCGAAATTTTCCGATATTCAATTTCGTCTTTTAATATCTCACCAGGATGCGTGGGGCAAAACGGGGTGAGTTTATTTGCAAGCATAGTCATACCTTATTTATTTATAATGATTGGACAATTCTATAACATTACATACACTTATGATAGTTTCAGCATCTGCTACAACTCTGACTGTAAATTCTATACGATATTTTGAAGTAACCCGTATAGAAGAAAGGCCTTCCTTATCTCCTATTAAGGTTTCATAATTCAAAGAATTGTGCTTAACAAAGACTCAACACTATTCGATGCAATCAGCGTATCAATACATCTTTTATACCTCTTTATCACATCTGGCTGAAAGCGATGTTTCTTATCACTACATTTACCGGAGACATAAAGTTCTTTAAGATATTCTTTATCAAATGTAACTAACATAAGCGGTCGTTTGTTCGTTACAAAGATAAAGATTTTAATTCAGATGTTCACTAAATAGTGAACAATCTTTCAGGCTTCTTTTCACAACTTCTCATCTTAGCTACATAATCCGGATAATATTATTTAATATCCCCTCCCTGCAACTGCTTATAATATTCTTCTTTCTCCTGATTCCTCTTCTGCACCAGACTCGTCACATACACCGTAAATATCGGGAACATCATCATACCTAATGCTGCCAGCAAAACCGACAGTACACGCCCCGTCACCGTCACAGCAATAATATTGGAACCAACCGTCGTTACATCCATAAACGCCCACCACAAAGCATCCCCATAACCTGTAACTAATGTATTCACCCCATGCTCCATTACATAAAAAGCCAGACTGGAGAAATAAACCGTAGCAAGCAAAGTCGTCAGGTAGGTAACAAACAGGCCGGATGCCTTATTATACGTCAACCACCCCACCACAATGGCCAACGCATAGCCACCGCGCACTAAAGGAATAAAACGCAATAAATAAGTGATTTCCTCTGAAAACGTCCATCCGGCCCAGGAAATAATGCTCTGGTAAGGGATGGCCACCAGAAGAAAAACAAAGTGAGTGGCAAAATAACGTCCTTTATGCTTTGCTAAAAACCACTCCAAAATAAAGTCCAGCAAAAACAGGATGCACACGGCAAACTGAACCTTCATAAATACCGTCTGAGTATAGAAAGGAATACCCTTGAATGTATCTACTGAAATACTAACCACTAAAAACAACGAAAGTAGCAGAATCACAATGTGTAAGACACCATAAATTCCCTTCTCTCGTAATGCAAATTCTGAAAGAGCCATTTTCATAATAATACCTATTATTTATTCTGATTTAATATATTACTGATTTCTGTCTGATTGCCCTAAAACGTCTTGCACAAGACATTTGTTTAAGTGTTAATTTACCAACTTTCACTTTATCCCCGAAAACAACTCCACCGAGTCGTTGTTATAGAGACTGATTTTAAAACATATTTTTCACCTAAAACCTTAACTTATGGCAAATATTAAACAAACAGTGAAGCTGGGTGTGTTCACCCTCGCAATCATGAATGTAACGGCAGTAGTATCCCTACGTGGACTACCTGCCGAGGCCGTGTACGGAATGAGTTCGGCCTTTTACTATTTATTTGCAGCTATCGTATTCCTTATACCGACATCACTTGTCGCTGCGGAATTGGCTGCGATGTTCCAGGACAAACAAGGTGGTGTGTTCCGCTGGGTAGGAGAAGCCTACGGTAAGCGGCTCGGTTTCCTTGCCATCTGGGTGCAATGGATTGAGAGTACTATCTGGTACCCTACCGTATTGACATTCGGTGCTGTATCCATCGCCTTCATCGGAATGAACGACGCACACGATATGTCGTTGGCAAGTAACAAGTACTATCACTCGCCGTAGTACTCATCATCTACTGGCTCGCCACTTTCATTTCATTGAAAGGTATGGGATGGGTAGGTAAGGTAGCCAAAGTTGGCGGTATGGTTGGTACCATTATCCCGGCAGCCTTGCTGATTATCCTGGGTATCATTTATCTGGCTACAGGCGGACACTCCAATCTGGACTTCCACAGCAGCTTCTTCCCCGATCTGACGAACTTCGACAACGTCGTACTCGCCGCAAGTATCTTCCTCTTTTATGCCGGTATGGAAATGGGCGGTATCCACGTTAAGGATATAGAAAACCCCTCCAAGAATTATCCGAAAGCAGTATTTATCGGTGCAGCTATCACAGTTATCATTTTCGTACTGGGTACTTTCGCACTGGGTGTTATCATCCCGGCTAAGGACATCAGCCTGACACAAAGTTTGCTGGTTGGTTTCGACAATTACTTCCATTACATTCACGCTTCCTGGTTATCACCAATCATCGCTATCGCTCTTGCATTCGGTGTGCTGGCAGGTGTATTGACTTGGGTTGCTGGTCCGTCTAAAGGTATTTTTGCCGTAGGTAAGGCAGGTTACATGCCTCCGTTCTTCCAGAAAACAAATAAACTGGGTGTACAAAAGAACATTCTGTTCGTACAAGGTGGTGCTGTAACAGTATTGAGCCTCTTGTTCGTAGTAATGCCTTCCGTACAGAGTTTCTATCAAATCTTGTCACAGTTGACAGTAGTTCTTTACCTTATCATGTATATGCTGATGTTTACAGGAGCTATTGTATTGCGTTACAAGATGAAGAAGTTGAACCGTCCGTTCCGTATCGGTAAGGATGGTAATGGATTGATGTGGTTCATCGGTGGACTCGGTTTCTGTGGTTCTCTGTTGGCATTCATCCTAAGCTTTATCCCGCCCAGTCAGATCTCAACGGGTAGCAATACAGTTTGGTTCTCCGTATTGATTATCGGTGCCATTGTTGTAGTGGCAGCTCCGTTCATCATTTACGCTTGCAAGAAACCAACTTGGGTTGATCCGAATACTAACTTCGAGCCCTTCCATTGGGAAGAACAACCAAAAGTTGCAGCAAGCGCAGCAACAACCACTGCAACAGCAGCAGGCACAACAAGCACAGCTACGGCAACACCAACTGCAAATCCTACCGTAAATACAACTAGTACAACAAATAATTCCGGTACACCTAAATCATAGGGTCGTAATCGGAAAACATGAAAATGGGACTGTACAGATTGATGTACAGCCCCATTTTTTCATTTTGGATGAGGAATAGATACGCGGACGACGCGGAATAGGCGGACGCGTATCCATTAATTTATCGCTATACCGACCTCTCCTATACAACAAAAATCGTCCCATGAGATGAATCTTTTCGCCTCACGAGACATTTATTTTTGCCTCATGGTACGGATTTTTTCATCTCATGGGACGAATTTCGTCGTCTCATGAAGCTAAATTCTTATTCCTTTAGCGCATCCCACGCTCTTTTATATCCTTCCGTCAGTTCCTGCATCACTTCAGCAACCGTCTCTATCTGTTTACCGTAAAGCAGTGCAGAAGCCTGACCAATCTCCAGTTCTCCTTCTTCCAAGTCTCCATAGAAAATCCCTTTCTTGGCACGTCCATGAGCCAGAAGGATACGAAGTTCATCTTGTGTAGCCCCCACTGCTTCGGCCGCCTCTACAGCGTCACGGAAATTATTCCGTACCAAACGTACCGGAGCGAGCTTCTTCAACAACAGGCGGGTATCCCCTTCCTGCAAACGCAGGCAATATTCCTTAAAATATTCATGAGCAGAACTTTCTTGAGTCAATGCAAAACGCGTACCTATTTGCACCCCTTCTGCTCCCAGCACCCGGGCAGCAAGCATAGCCTCGCCTGTAGCAATTCCTCCGGCAGCAATCAATGGTAAAGTAGTAGCGGCACGCACAGCAGGTATCAGGCACAAAGTGGTAGTCTCTTCCCTTCCGTTATGCCCGCCGGCTTCGAAGCCTTCGGCACAACAGCATCCACACCCGCCTCTTCGGCTTTCATCGCAAAGCGGGAAGAGCTGACCACATGCACCACTCTCACTCCCCGTTCTTTCAGCCATCCTGTCCATTTGGCAGGGCTTCCGGCGGAAGTGAAAACTATATTGACTCCTTCCTCTATCACTATCTGCATGATTTCTTCAATCTGCGGATACATTAATGGAATATTGACTCCAAAAGGATTATGTGTAGCAGCATGACATTTACGGATATGCTCACGTAACGTTTCAGGATGCATAGAACCCGCACCAAGCAAGCCCAATCCACCCGCATTACTTACTGCCGACGCCAAGCGCCAACCACTGCACCAAACCATACCACCTTGGATTATTGGATATTGAATTCCGAAAAGGGAAGTAATTCTGTTCATAGTTTTTCCGTTTAGGGATTATTAGGAAGAAACAAGAAAAATGTATGAAAGGTTCGGAAGAAAAGACGAATTACAATAAAAAACACACCCGGAAATACGAATTTACAACATAGATATCACCAGATGCTCAAATTATACAAATCCTAATTTTTAATCGCCTTGACAGGCTCTTTAATCAGCACTGTAGTCGAGTCCCCGTATGCACGGAGCACTTCCAGAGTACGGGCCCGACGCTTACGTCCTTTGACATTCCAGAATTCTTTTGTAAAAGGCGTCATAAAATCACCGGTGAATCCCGAACCGCCACTGGGGGGCGGGCCCCCCCCCCCCCGCCACTGGCCCCCTGCCAGCTACCCACGGCCATATTATTAGCCCGTTCCGTCACTCGATAACGCAATCCGGTTGCTTCTATCTCATCTATGCTTTTGCGGATACCCTTTTCTAAAGGAGTCTTCGCCCAATCAGAATAAATACGAAGCATTTTAAGTTCGTAAAAAGGATCTCCTCTCCACGTGTTCTTATCTATTTTTATTTTCTTCTGATACACCGGATCCCAGTTATACTTCGTATTTGCTGTATATGGACGCAAAGTAAGAATAACTTTCTTCTTCGGTGTATTTGGTATTTCGGGAAGTGTTGTGTTGAAATCCAGCCACTGTTTTTCCAGCGACATCTGCTGTTTACCCAGAGGCTCCTGTACTCCCATTTCTTTCAGAACTTCCGGATTCAGCTTAATCTCTCCTTCTCCGTCCAATAGACGGCGCAATCGCAGAGAGTCCTGAGGTGTCCAGTTCTGAGCGCAAACGGGAAGGACTACTACTAAAAGCAGTCCGATTATAGTGTAATATCTTCTCATTTATTTATTTTCTTACCACCACATATATCCGCTTCCACAAAGCGGTTCATCATAACAAGGATCTATGGTCCACATCGTACGGGGGTATTTGCGGTTTTCCCACCAGCGGCGATAACGGGCGGAAGCATCCAGAACTTCATCATCCGACAAGAAGTAAATGCCTTCATAATTCTCTGCATCCACATGTACCATCTTGCACCCCATCGAAGCATTCTGCCCCAGACGGATTGTTTCTACTGTCCACAAGATACATTCGCCTAAACGAAGCTTACCACCTGCGGAATAAGAAACCGGAGCCAGCGGAAAAGAAGGAATTACCGTCAAATCTTCGGCATACTTCAACAAGTCCCCTATGTCATCAACAGTAAACCGAGGGATAGTGTTCAGCCCTTCCGGACTTTCAACAGAATATTTTCCGGCCTTCAGTTGCTTGACGAATAAGTCCACGTCAGGATTATTGTAGTCCAACGTCTCTTCCGTGCATGACACAAAAGAAAGAGAAAAGAAGAATATCAAAATGGCCATTAAGGCACGTATATTAGAAATTGCTTTCATTGTTGCATTGTATTAAGGTTAATATGTCATACGAACACCGCAAAGTAGATTAAGGTTCGTTGGACGTTCCGTTCGCAGCGTTTTTGTTTGCGAATCCGTATCAAAGTGATGAGATACCGTAGGCTCTGCAAACAGAGCAATCCGGTCGTTCAACTTATAACGAACTCCCAGACCTGCCGCAACGGAAAGTTGTACAGGCTCTGCTTCAAAACCATTGTCCCCGGCTCCGGCTACGCATTTCTCGGCAGCACCACCCAATGTAGCATAAAAGTCTACTTTAGAGTTGCTTGCCAGTATTGCATTCAGTTTCACCGGAACAGCCAGTGTATGTATCGTATGATCTCCGTCAAGACGGTTGTATTGCAAACCTGCCTCCAGAGAAAAATGTTTGCTTAAACGACGTTCAGCAGAAACTCCTGCGGTGAACGGCATTCCGAAATCTCCCTTTGGCAGCGATGTACCTATGCCTGCTTTGAAAGCCCATTTTTTAGCAGAACCACCCGCATTGGTAACGGGGAGTGCTTTATCGGAATCTGAGCCAAATTCTGTATTGGAATTTGTAGCAGTAGGATCAGTAGTTGTGGCACGATGATTATTTTCATTCCTTGATGAGGCTGTTTGACCATACATTCCATTACCTTGGTGGTGATTGCCATATACGCGTTGGGAAATTGTAATGGAAACAGTAACAGATACAGTTTCTTCATCATCACCATTCGCAGCAAGTATGGTACCGGATGATGTTGGTGCCGGATGTTTATGCCCCGGAGTCTGCGCTGTAGGTTTAGTCTCATGAATAGAGGGGAATTTTTCCTGTACCACATCTCCGTTCAGGTTACCTTCCGGTGTCAGCGTAGCCACCTTGGTGAATGCTTCCTGAATCTCATCTTTCGGAGAGAAATACCAGAATGCAGCGGAAGCAGCTCCAAGCACTAATACTACAGAAGCAGCCGCAGCCACCCGGTAGAAGCGTGGAGTAAGGACGGAACGTTTCTGCTTCTGTCCGAAAGCAACAGCTGCAGAAGTATTGGTTGCATCGGTTTCAACTCTTGACAGGTTGCCTTTCAGCTCCTCCCAAAAGCCATCCCGCACCGTCATCTCTGCACCAGAGAGGCGACTGCGGAACAAACCGGTTATTTCATCATTTCCTTTCATACTCTGTATATTCTTTAATTCTTTTTGCTAACAAATTCTTGGCGCGATGCAGTTGCGAAGTGGATGAATGTACCTTAATCCCAAGCATTTCCGCTATTTCCTTGTGTGATTTCTCTTCAAACACATACAAGTTGAAAACGGTTCGGCATCCATCGGGTAATTCTGCCACAAATGCCATCAACTGCTGTTCGGAGAGGCGGCTACCACTATCGGCTATACTTGCTTCGTCAGGTATATCGGGCAATTGTTCTTCGTTCACCACCAGTTGGGTGATACGCTTCTGCTTTCGCAGATAATCTATTGCCTGTGTCACCATTACTCTTGTTACCCACGTTGCCAGCGCACATTCGCCCCGGAAAGTGAAATGGGTAAAGATCTTGATGAACCCATCGTGCAGTACGTCATGCGCGGCATCTTCGTCGCCCGTATAGCGGTAGCATACCGCAAGCATCTGCCTGGAATAAAGGGTATACAGCTCCTTACGCGCGGAATCCTTTCCTGCCCGGCAGCCCTCTATCAGTTCTATTTCATTTTCCAATGTCAGTGCTCGTTTTACGGACGCCTCTTCGCGTCGTTTGTTAGTTAGACGCAGCTTTCCATAGAATGCTGCAATGTTATATCTAAAAAGAAGTTAAAGAATGGAGATTATTTATCATCTCCCAACCTCCAGCCTTTAATCGCAGACTTTATCTTATCTATATTTCCCATAACCGTTTATTTAGTTCCATATCTCTGTTCAATAGCCCGGATCATCTTATCAATCTCTTGCTCCACACTTTTTTTATAACTGGAATGGAAATACTCCATAGGCGTTCTCATGAAATTGCGTACCGTTTTATCCGAAAGATATATTTCCCACATTTCATAGCCGCCCTCCAACAACGAGTTAAACTGCTCATCGGTGAGTGACAGATGGAAAGGGTTAACAGCCTGCCCCTTCATATCATAATATTCGGTTATGAGGGTTCTAAAACTTTCCAACCTTTCATAAACCTCAATTAACGACAACAGAAATTCCTTATCTGATATCTTCTGCATCAACATCGAATTTTTCAGCAGGTCCATCGCATTCCGGCGACAAGAGAAAACACGGAAATGCCCCAAAACAAAACCAAATTGCCTTAACGAGTCTTCGGGTATCATCCGGAATTTCATATCATGTTCCATAAGGAGAGTAGAAATACGTTTATCCTTATTAAATTCCGACATAACATCTTCAAACTGATCCTGATTGCTTTTCAATTCATCCCTAATCAGCAGCATAGTAGATTTAATGTCTTTCTGCTCAGAACAACGAGTGACCAGTTCACTGCCGACAAAAGTTATCAGCACACCAATCACAACAATAGAAGTTTGCCGTATATACTCGCCAGGCTTCCAATTTCTGATAGTCGTTTTTACTTTCTTCCAATCTATCTTTACCATACTTCTTAAATGTACCAGAAGTAAAAAGCCTCCCATAAAGATTGAAACTTATGAGAGGCTTCCTGCTATTTCTAAATACGGCCTTCCGCCCTTGTCAACATGCCTTAAAACTCATATCCAGTCCTTTTACAGAATGTGTCAGAGCACCTACAGAGATAAAGTCTACGCCACATTCGGCATAGTCACGCAGTGTATCAAAAGTAATGCCACCTGAAGACTCGGTTTCATAACGACCGCCTACCATATCCACAGCCTTCTTTGTCATTTCGGGCGTGAAGTTATCAAACATGATACGGTCTATGCCACCAAGATCAAGCACTTGTTGCAACTCATCAAAGTTACGTACTTCAATCTCTATCTTGAGGTCTTTACCTTTTTCCTTGCAATATTCTTTAGCACGATTGATAGCCTTGTCGATGCCTCCGGCAAAATCCACATGATTGTCTTTCAACAAAATCATGTCGAACAGTCCGATACGATGATTTACACCACCGCCAATCTTTACTGCCATTTTTTCGAGGATACGCATTCCGGGAGTTGTCTTACGCGTATCTAACACATGAGTACGGGTACCTTCCAATTTCTTAGCGTATTTGCGGGTCATTGTCGCTATACCACTCATACGTTGCATCACGTTCAGCATCAGGCGTTCAGTCTGAAGTAGTGACTGCACTTTTCCTTCTCCAGCATTGCCACATCACCCGGTTCCACTTCCGTTCCATCGTTGATAAATACCTCGACTTTCATCGTAGGATCGAAACGATTGAAAATTTCTTTGGCTACTTCTATACCTGCCAGCACACCGGCCTCTTTGATAAGCAATTTTGATTTTCCCATAGCAGTAGCGGGAATACATGAAAGGGTGGTATGATCCCCATCCCCTATATCTTCTGCAAAAGCAAGATCGATCAGCTTGTCGATCAGTTCTTTTTCCTTATTCATTGATCTTGTCAATTCTTATTTGGTGTATTAAATATTGAGTCTGCACTTTTTTCAGGAAGCAGTTCACACGGAATTTCCCTTTTGTAGTCGTCAGCGTACCCCGAGTCATCAACAACTGAAGTTTCCTCTGGTAGTAGCCAATGTACCAATAATGAAACTCGATTCATCCCGTTTTCCCTGATGATTTACGTTAAATCCGCTGACTTTATTCTCCGTAAAGAAATCTTGCATCATAGCTGTTGCTTTCTGCTTGTCAACGTTTGTCGAGCGACCCTGGAGCACCAAGTTTACCTTGCCCCCCATATACTTACTCAGCTCTTGCGAACTTCCTCTTTTAAATGCCGTAATCACTCCTGCCGGTATCTCTTGCGCCATAAGCAACGAGATAGAAAGAAGCAAAGCGGTCATTCCTACAAGCACTCGTTTTTTCATAAATACAAGCTTTAAAGTTGAAGTTTAAAGCCTTAAACTTTCAACTAATGATAGGCAAAGGTAATCATTAATTGCAGAATAACATAAAAAATGCCTATTTTTGTGCATTAATCAGAATAACAGACGTATGAAAACAATCCTGCTCGTCGTTGGACGAACCGTAGAACAACACTATATAACTGCCATTAATGACTATATTCAGCGCACCAAACGCTATATTACTTTTGATATGGAAGTAATCCCGAACTAAAAAACACAAAAAGCCTTTCAATGGAAGTGCAGAAAGAAAAAGAAGGAGAACTGATATTGAAATCACTCCAACCGGGAGACGTAATCGTATTACTTGATGAACATGGAAAAGAGATGCGTTCTCTCGAATTTGCCGATTATATGAAACGAAAAATGAACACAGTCAACAAGCGGCTAGTTTTCATTATCGGAGGCCCTTATGGATTTTCAGAAAAGGTATATCAAGCAGCAAACGAAAAAATTTCAATGTCGAAAATGACTTTTTCGCATCAGATGATCCGATTAATATTCGTGGAGCAGATTTATCGGGCAATGACGATACTGAATGGCGGACCGTATCATCATGAGTAATACTTAACGAACAAATCACAGAGGAATGAAGTACTACCCTCTTTCATGATTTTCCTGTATACATACAGGAATATTCATGGTTTAAAATACTGAGCTAAGATAATATGAAACTGCGCCCTACTCAATAATAATTATTCCCAAAGAGAGACATTTGCCGAATATCATATAGTTTGTAAATATGAGGGAATGAGTAATTTAGTATGTATTTGTTATATATGGAAAAAGTAGTTAGTTTATTTAGTTCTTGCAGAACTTATTACATGTCTACAACCTCATTATCAAGTTTTTTAGGATGACTCCGATAGCACACGGTTGCATGAGAAACCCTTGTGAAGCGGTCTGGTAGAAGATTATGGTACTATTGTTCTACCAAGATAAGTACTTTAAATATTGATATTCAATCAATTATCTTAATAAGTCATGTAGTATATTATACCTATTTTATATACTAATCACAATAAAATACTTATTGGGGGGATTCGGGAATGACACAAGGCGAAAATATTTTTTTTAATTCATAAAGAAAATAATATGCATTCTTGCGTGTTATTCAAATAAATAGTTATCTTTGCACACAAAATTTGTTACCTATTATAAATATAACCTAATTAACCAATGTGATATGATATGAAAAACAACTCTTAATTTAGAACATGCAATAAGTTCTGCAAGAACATATTCAACCTTTAACTCAATCTACAATTAACCCAATGTTAAATCTAAAAGAAAAAGCATGAGACAATTTCATTTTTTTTGTAAACAACGGTATTTGAAGTATACTGTTCTGTCATTGCTTCTTTGTCCGCTTTCTTCCTTGCAGCAGAGGAATGGAAGGATGTGAAAGGAGAATCTACTACTAATATTGTTGAATCGACTCAACAGAAAAAGCAAAAGCGTGTTATTACCGGTGTAGTAAGGGATAGCGATACCAATGAACCTATTATTGGAGCTTCTGTTTGGCTAAAAAACAGTTCGGTAGGTGCTGTGACCGATATAGACGGTAAATATTCTATCACGATAGAAGGTGTAGGTGGAGTACTTGAATTCTCTTATATCGGTATGAAGAAGCAGGAAATTGCAATCATAGACCAAAAGAGTATCAATGTCACTCTTCAACCCGATACTGAAGTATTGGACGAAGTTGTTGTTGTCGGATATGGTAGCCAGAAAAAAGAAAGTGTTGTTGGGGCTATCTCAACGCTAGACATCAAAAAACTGAAAGTTCCCGGAGCATCAATTTCAAATGTTTGGCAGGTCAGTTATCCGGTGTTGTGGCTATGACCCGTTCGGGAGAGCCCGGCAAAAATAGTGCCGCGGATTTCTACCTTCGTGGTGTATCTTCCTTAAGGGAACTTCCACTCCGTTAGTGCTGGTAGATGGCATCGAACGTGATCTTGATCTGGTAGATACAGACGATATCGCTTCATTCTCCATTCTGAAAGATGCTTCGGCCTCTGCCGTTTATGGTGTGCGAGGTGCCAACGGAGTAATCTTGATTACTACTAAAAAGGGAGAAGAAGGTAAGCCGGCAATCAATGTACGCACAGAGTTTGGTTTTACCAGTCCTACCAAACGTCCGAAGATGCTCGACTCAGCAAGATGGGCGGAACTTTACAATGAGCTTCTTCAACCAAGTATTATTCGGACGAAACCATACAGAAATACAGGGAACATAGTGACCCCGATCTCTACCCGGATGTAGACTGGTTTGATGCTTTGTTCGACGACATGGCTGAAAATCAACGAGTAAATCTAAGTATCACCGGTGGTGGAGACATCGTGAAATATTATGTTTCAGGCTCTTTCTATAATGAAAGCTCTATCTACAAAAATGCAGGAAACATATATGGATACGATTCATCTATTAATTACAACAAATTCAACTTCCGTGCCAATATAGACCTCAACCTGACCAAAAGCACAGTGCTGAATGTCAATCTGGCTAATATCTATGAAAAATCGTTCGGTCCCGGATTTGGTGACAACGATAACGACATTTGGGGATATACGTTCAATGCTTCCCCTAATGCATTCCCGATAGAATACTCTGATGGAAAACTTTCAGGACCTTCTACCGATTCCGGTTTCAACCCATGGAATATGCTGGTTCACTCCGGATACCGTGAACAGTTCTGGAACTCGGCACAGGCACTTGTCGGTGTTACGCAAGATATCGGTAAACTTTGGAAACCGTTGGAGGGATTAACTGCCAACTTGAAATTCTCATGGGATGCGTGGAACACTACCTTGCAACGCCGCTCCAAAACACCGACTTTCTATCATGCCCGTGGGAGAGACGACCAAGGCAATCTGATTTATGACGATAATAATGGTGACGGTGAATGGGACCCTGTACATACCGGAAGTGAGTCTTTGGGATTCGCAATCGGACGTAGCGGAACGATGACACGTTATTTGGAAGGCTCATTGAACTACAACCGTTTGTTTGCAGAAAAACATCGTGTAGGCGCATTGTTACTATACAATCAGAAAATACATACTAACACACAGGCCAGTAGCGGAGACGCTGCACTTCCTTATAAAAACCAAGGTTTGGCAGGACGTGTTACTTATGCATTCAAAGATACATATTTTGCTGAAGTAAATGTCGGTTAAACGGTTCCGAAAACTTTGCACGCGGACATCGTTTTGGCTTTTTCCCTGCAGCAGCTATCGGTTGGATGATGTCTAACGAGAAGTGGTTTGAACCTATAACTAACACTGTTGATATGTTAAAGTTAAAAGCTTCTTACGGTAAAGTAGGTAATGATGACATCGGCGGACAGAGAAGATGGGTATACGAATCTTCTATTGTAGGAGGAGGAAACTGGCAATACGGTCAAAGTGCCAACCAAGGAGGTGACGGTATTCGTATTGGTGAAGTTGAAAACCTGAACGCATCTTGGGAAGAAGCTCTGAAATTGAACGTCGGTATCGAATTCTCTTTATTCAACAAGGTTAAAGTACAGGCCGATTACTTCCGTGAAGAACGTACCGGAATCTTCCTGCAACGTGCCGGATTGCCTGCCATTGTCGGTATTTCCACTATCCCTTATGTCAATATCGGTGAAACACTGAACCAGGGTTTCGATAGTAATATCGAATACTCACAGAAGATAGGTAATGTTTATGTAACGGCAAGAGGTAACTTTACAAT
>ERZ791618.545-NODE-545-length-17718-cov-3.573685_pt1 | contig 17718 bp, 19 predicted proteins | sample MGYA00510059_ERZ791618 | MGnify/ENA primary metagenome ERZ791618 (study PRJEB30046, sample SAMN00715159) | human gut metagenome | study: EMG produced TPA metagenomics assembly of the A metagenome-wide association study of gut microbiota in type 2...
CGGCCGCCGGACGGCTCCGCTCCGTGCTCGAAGAGCTGAAGGATCTCGGCGCCTCGGCCGCCGCACAGAGCGAACGGCTCGACGCCGATCCCGAACGGCTGCAAAAAATCGGCGACCGACTCAACACCATCTACTCGCTCTGCCAGAAACACCGTGCTGCGGATCTCGGCGAACTCCTCGCCAAACAGACCGATTACGAAGCACGCCTGCAAGCGATCACGCACGGCGACGAAGCCATCGCCGCCGTTGCGACCGAACTGACCGCCACCGAAGAGAAGGCCGAAGAGCTGGCCCGGAACATCCACGCCACCCGCGAAAAGGCCGCACCGACGTTCAACGATGCGATTCAGACGACCCTCGCACGGCTCGGCATGCCCGAAGCCCGTTTCGTCGTACAGCTCACCCCCGCACCGGCCTTGACCCCCACGGGTGACGACGAAATAGATTTTCTGTTCACAGCCAACGGAAATTTCGCTCCTCAAAAAGTGGAACGCATCGCCTCAGGCGGTGAAATTTCACGCGTAATGCTGGCTCTCAAAGCGTTGCTCGCTCACCGCATGGAGCTGCCGACGATCATCTTCGACGAGATAGACACGGGCGTTTCAGGCCGCATCGCCGACGCCATGGGCGAGATCATCGCCGACCTCTCGCAGACCATGCAGGTCGTGGACATCACCCACCTGCCGCAGGTCGCTTCGAAAGGCGACACTCACTTCGTGGTTTACAAAGACGCCGAAGGATCCCATATCCGCCGCCTCGACCCGGAGGAGCGGATTACCGAAATCGCCAAAATGCTATCGGGCAGCCAAATCACGGAAGCCGCACTCGCACAGGCTCGTATCCTGCTGGACAAATAACAGATACGTCGGCACACGATCATTTTCACGAATCGAACGATCCGACCGCCGCTATTCCCGGTCTGTCAATACCTTTACAAGGCTGATTTTCTCTCACGCAAGAGAGTACGAACTTTACCGACCTGCAGAGCCGGGCAATGGATTTCCCGTCGAAACCTACAGTGCAGGCATTTCGCCATCGGAAATCCTTCCGTAACGGGTTGCCATATCCTTTATGGAAATTCCCGTTCCGCAAAATCCGCAGCAAACCCTTCCATCCGACGCCGGCAAACAAAAATATATCGGCATACGCCGTTTTTTTACGCTTCGGTTAAATCTTTTTCGCAGCGGGTACGTCTTATGAATAGACGCGTCGTTAAAACAGACAGAATATGCAAGAAACGAAACTGAAACTCCTCGAGCGGATCGTCGATCGGCGACAGGATTCCCTTTACCGCTTCGCCTATTTCCGCACGGGATCGCAGGCCGATGCGGAAGACATCGTGCAGGACGTCCTGCTGCGGCTCTTCCACTCGGATTGCAACCTCGACCGCATCGACGACGTGGAGCGCTACCTCTGGCGGGCGATCGCCAACCGCTGCTGCGACTACCACCGCCACCGGCGCAAGTGCGACGCTGCCGACCGAACGGGCCGCCGCACTTGCGGACGACTCCGGCGATCAGGAACTCCGCGAAGAATACGAACGAATCGCCGGGCTGCTCGCAACCCTCCCGGAAGAACAGGCCGAAGTGATCCGCCTGAAAACCTCCGACTCCCTGACTTTCGCCCGGATCGCCGAGCTCACCGGCAGCACCGAGGCGACCGTCAAATCCCGTTTCCGTTACGGGATCGGCAAGCTCCGCAAACTCATAAACCACTAAAAATCATCCGCCATGAAATGCACCGATTTTGAAAATCGAATCGAACTGCTGTTCGATGACAATACCCCCGCAGAGGTTCGCCGCGAAATGTTGGAACATCTCGAAACATGTCCCGCCTGCGCCGAATTCTACCGCCAAACGAAAGCAGCCTTCAACACCGTCGCTCCCCGCGTCGAAGTGCAGGCTCCGGCCGGTCTGAAAGCCCGCATTCTGAAAACCGCCGCACAAGCCGAAAATACGCCGGCAACCGCACGAACGACCGCTCCGGCACGGCCTCGGCAATTGTGGCTCCGGCCGCTGTCCGCGACGTTGAGCGCCGCAGCCCTCATCGCCCTCGTACTGCTCGTCTTCGATCCCGTCGGCCGCTACCGGGCCCACGCCGCAGGACGTATCTTCCGCGATGCTGCCGCTCAACTCGACAAAAGCCGTTCGTTCCGCCTCGAAATGAATGTCCGCACTCTTCCCCAGGAAAATTTCAGCTACATCGATGCCGAAGTCCCCTTTGTTCCCCACCGTATGTGGGTGGAACCGGGTTCAGGCCGCTGGCGGCTGGAAAAAGCAGGACGGATCGCCCTGAGCGACGGGGAACGGATCCTGATGTGGAGTCCTGAGATAAACTCGGGCTTCATCATGCGTCCCGGTAGCGGCGCAATCGAAGATTTCGCCACCCTGCTCGACCCCTACACCCTGCTGCTGCGGGAAGAGCTCAACTTCGCCGAGCGCCGGAACGCAAGTTACAGCAAGCAAGTCGGACCGGAAACGATCACGCTGACCGTCGAAGCACCGGCCGAAGGGGATTTCAGCAACGACTACCTGTCGGGGACCTCGATCGACGAATCCGACACCCGGCGCGAATACCGCTTCGATCGGACGACCGGACGGCTTATCGGGCTGAAAATCGAGCAGACCGACGGGAAAACGCCCGTAACCATCGCCGAATTGCAACGCATCGTTTACGACATACCGTTGTCCGATACCCTCTTTCGGGCTTACGACGGCATCGAATGGATCGACCTCACCAAACCGGTCGGCGGCGTACACTTCGCAGCCATCGCACCGGAAGAGGCGGCCCGCACACTCTTCGCCGCCATGCAGACGTGGGATACGGAAATACTCGCCGAAGGACTCGTTTTCTATCCGCTCGACCTTATGAAGGAACGATATGCAGGCTGCCGCCTCCTCGAAACCCAGCCGGCCTTCCGTTCGGGACAGTACGCGGGAGTATTCGTTCCCTGCCGAGTGAAAATGTCCGACGGCCGCATCGAAAAAATAGTGCTCGCTCTGCGCAATGACAACCCCACCGGTTCGTGGGTGGCCGACGGCGGCCTCTGACGCTCCCGGAAATAAAAAGTTCCACATTCCCTCCGTTTTCCGGCAGACAAGCTACGGATCACGACCGCATCAGTCGTGTATGAAAAGCCATCGGAATTTCCCCGAGCCCTTTCCGTATGTCTTTCCAACAGCAGGCAGCGTCGTATTCGTATGAACCGCAGAACGCCCGCCGCCCTGAAAACGGCTCTCCGGACTTCATACACGACAGCCCGGAATAAAAAAGTTCCCGGAATCGCAAATGCGATTCCGGGAACTTTTCATAAGAGAAGCGATGGACTACATCATACCGCCCATGCCGCCGCCCGGCATCGCAGGCATTGCGGGAGCGTCCGACTTCTTCTCGGCCAATACACACTCCGTGGTAAGGAACATCGAAGCGATCGAAGCCGCATTCTCCAACGCCACACGCGAAACCTTGGTCGGGTCGATGATACCCGCTTTGAGCAGGTCCTCATAACGGTCGTCGCGGGCGTTGTAACCGAAGGCGCCTTTGCCCTCCTTCACCTTATTGACAACCACCGAACCCTCGCCGCCGGCATTCGTCACGATCTGACGCAGCGGCTCTTCGATAGCGCGTTTTACGATCTGGATACCGGTCGTCTGGTCTTCGTTGTCGCCCTTGAGCGTCTCCAAAGCCTCCACCGCACGGATGTAAGCGACACCGCCGCCCGGCACGATACCTTCCTCGACGGCAGCACGGGTCGCAGCCAACGCATCGTCCACACGGTCTTTCTTCTCTTTCATCTCGACCTCGGTCGCAGCGCCGACGTACAGCACAGCCACACCGCCGGCCAGTTTAGCCAAACGTTCCTGAAGTTTCTCCTTGTCGTAATCCGACGTAGCGGCTTCGATACCGGCGCGGATCTGCGCCACACGGGCAGCGATAGCGTCCTTCGAACCGGCGCCATCGACAATCGTCGTATTCTCCTTGTTGAGCGTAACCTTCTCCGCCGTACCCAGCACCGAGAGGTTCGCGTCCTCGATCTTCATACCCTTGTCGGTCGAAATGACCGTGGCACCCGTCAGCACGGCGATATCTTCGAGCATCTCCTTGCGGCGGTCGCCGAAGCCCGGAGCCTTGCAAGCGGCGATCTTCAACGTACCGCGCAGCTTATTGACAACCAGTGCGGAAAGTGCCTCGCCATCCACATCTTCGGCGATAATCAGCAGCGAGCGTCCGCTCTGAGCCACCGGCTCGAGCACACCCATCAGCTCCTTCATCGTCGAGATCTTCTTATCGGTAATCAGGATATAGGGTTTGTCCAACTGCGCCTCCATCTTCTCGGTATCGGTGATGAAGTAGGCCGAGATATAGCCACGGTCGAACTGCATACCCTCGACCACATCCACATGGGTTTCGGTACCCTTGGCCTCCTCGACGGTGATGACACCCTCCTTATTGACCTTGCCCATCGCCTCGGCGATCAGCTTGCCGATGGTACCGTCGTTATTGGCGGAAATCGTAGCGACCTGCTCGATCTTCGCGAAATCGGTGCCTACGGTCTGGCTCTGCTTCTTGAGTGAATCCACGACCACACCGACAGCCTTGTCGATACCACGTTTGAGGTCCATCGGATTGGCTCCGGCGGTCACGTTCTTCAGTCCCACGCCGATCATCGCCTGCGCCAGCACGGTTGCGGTCGTCGTGCCGTCGCCGGCATCGTCGTTGGTCTTCGAAGCGACCTCCTTGACCATCTGGGCGCCCATGTTGGGAATCGCGTCCTCCAGCTCCACCTCCTTGGCGACGGTCACACCGTCCTTGGTCACCTGGGGAGCACCGAACTTCTTGTCGATGATTACGTTGCGTCCTTTGGGACCGAGCGTTACCTTCACAGCGTTCGACAAAGCGTCCACGCCCTCCTTGAGAAGCTCACGGGCTTCCACGTTGTATTTTATCTCTTTTGCCATAATCGTAATTTTTTTAATCCAACCGAACTAATTAAATGATAGCCAGAATATCCTGCTGCTTCATAATCAGGTAATCCGTGCCATCGACGTTGATCTCCTGACCGGCATACTTGCCGTAAAGCACCTGATCGCCGACTTTGACTTCCATCTTGATTTCCGAAGTACCGGGACCAACGGCGATTACTTTGCCTGCCAGCGGTTTCTCCTTCGCCGTATCGGGAATGATCAAACCTCCGGCCGTTTTCTCTTCCGCCGGGTTGGGCAGGATCAACACGCGGTCTGATAATGGTTTTACGTTCATAGTGGTATGATTTTAATTGTTATAAGTTATATTTAACAGTTTTTCAACTTCGCATTTGCGACGATAACTCCAACAAGAGATATGCCAAACGATTTTTGACAGAAAAGTCTGACAAATCGGGCAACAAGACTGTCATTTTGACAAAACGGCAGATACATCATCCTGACACCGTACGTTTCCGCCTCGTCGATACCGCCAGAGAGGGCCGTACGCACAGAATCCGAAAAGAATTTCGCCGTTTTTTTGCACGGACGAAAAAAACCTATTATCTTTGCACTCCGGTTGATCTTCGGTATCGACCGATATGGTGGATGTAGCTCAGTCGGTTAGAGCGTCGGATTGTGGTTCCGAAAGTCGTGGGTTCGAGCCCCATCTTCCACCCGAAAAGGCCTTCTTCGGAAGGCTTTTTTTATAATACACAAATTACCACGCACTTATCATTCAGAGTACATCCCGAAAAGGGAAATATACCGGAGTTCTGCCAAGACATCAAGCCCCGAAACAGGGATCTACAATCCCCGAATAAACCCCATACCTTCGCGATAACCGTCTTTGAAAATAAAGAATACGACAAATATCGCCCGCTTTGAAAACTGGCCCCGATAAAAAGCCGGAATCGTCATTTTATTGAATTTTGGCAGACTTCTCGATTGGCTTTTCGCGTCCCCAGCGCCCCCTACTTCCGCTCGGAGCACATAAACGAAAAAGGCTCGGCAATCATCAGATTACCAAGCCTTTTCATCAGTCGGGGTGACAAGATTCGAACTTGCGACCACACGCCCCCCAGACGCGTACTCTAAACCGGGCTGAGCTACACCCCGAACTCTTTCGGAGTGCAAATATACGAACTTTTGCCTTACAAAAAAATGAAATGCAAATATTTTTTCACTCTTCGGCAAAAAACCGGCTTAAAATCTCCCGTTATTCCATTCTTACAATGTCAAAGTACGCTCCTTTCGGCCTAAAAAAGTTCTCAACATCAATCTTACCTTGCGTGATTATCCCTCTTTGGAAGCGCAGGCCCCCAAGCCCCTTACGAGGGAAAGGGATTATAAACGTGGAAACAGGTCGCAAGTAAACACCTTCGGATTAGATACTGCGATCGTCGGATAATGGTGTCGTATAGTCGTATATTATCTTACCTTATTATATAATAATTCATAGACGGCCGGCATATTCCTGTTTTTTTCATATCGCATATCGAAAAAAAGCAGATATTCCCACATTTTTTTTGCATAGAAAACTTTTTTGTTTACCTTTGCACCGCTAAAGGTTTCCCGATCGAGGGAAAACGGATAGCACAGGAGGCCCATTCGTCTATCGGTTAGGACGCAAGATTTTCATTCTTGAAAGAGCAGTTCGACTCTGCTATGGGCTACACGACAGCGTTTTAAGCGCATAACGACGGCCGGTAAGGCCGTATGTTATGTTTTCAGGGCGCTGACGGGGAAACCACAACGAAGGAAGCGGGTTTCGGCCTATTCCGCAGGCGGCCAAGGCCGTCACGAACAAGGCGTCATTTCAACATATGTCGCCGTAAAACTAAAGAACGAAAAAAATTAAAAATAAAAATTAACGATTATGGCAAACCATAAGTCATCCGAGAAGAGAATTCGTCAGACTGTAGCCAAGCGCGCACACAACCGTCTTTTCCACAAGACGGCACGAAACGCCGTGAAAGCACTCCGCAACACGACGGACAAGAGTGCAGCCGAGGCACTTCTCCCGAAGGTTACTTCGATGCTGGACAAGCTGGCCAAGCACAATATCGTGCACAAGAACAAAGCCGGCAACCTGAAAAGTTCGTTGCAGATGCATGTAAACGCCTTGTAAGGGACTGTTATCCAATGCTTAAATTTAAGAGCCGTCAAAATTTGACGGCTCTTCGTTATTTGTATCGCTTTACGGAAATCCTACTTTTTGAATAGCTTTACTGCATTTTGGGCCTTGCTCCGGCGATGCTTTACCCCGAACTTTGACGTATGTTTCAAAATCCGAAAATCGTCCTGTCGCCGACATACGCATACTTGCAGCAAGAGATCCGAAAAATCCCTGCGGGCGACTATCGCATCCTGGAAACTTACTGCGACCGGCGTAATACGGTCCGCAAAATCGAGCTGACAGGAGGTCGGATTTTCGTTCTGAAACAGTATAAACGCCCGACCCGCCTCAACCAATTCGCCTACACTCTTTTCCGCAAAAGCAAAGCCCGTCGAGCCTACGAATACGCCTTGCGGTTACAACAGTTGGGATTCGAAACCGCCGCCCCGGTCGCTTACCTGGAAATCTCACGTCACGGTCTGTTCCACACGGGGTATTTTCTTTCGGAATTCATCGCCCACCCGTTGCTGAGTACCCTGCAGGAAGGAGATGAAGAATCCCGCAAAATTCTGGAGGATTTCGCGGCTTTCATCGTCGAAATGCACGAAAAGGGAATGTTCAACCTCGACATGAACCCGGGCAACGTATTCTTTTACAAATCCGGCGAAAAATACCGATTCGCACTGATCGACATCAACCGCATCCGGTTTTGCCGCCACCTGACACGCAACGACTGTGTCGAGGTTTTCAAACATCTGGACAACCTTCCGCCTCCGGCCCTCTCGGTCGTACTGGTCCGCTATGCCGAACTGCGCCAGTGGAATCCCCAGATTCTCTGCGGAGCCGTTATGCTGCGACAAGGGTTCAACCTGCCCCGCCGCATCAAAACGGGTTTCCGATCCCTGTTATCGCATCTGGGCCTGCGAAAATAACCCTACTCCTTATCCCGAAATCCCTGGGCTTTGAGCCGGATCTCGCCGCCGTCGGGCGTTACGAGGTAGGCACCCGTATTTTCCGCCGTAATATGTCCGATCACATCGACCCCGCCCATGCGCATCACCCGCTCTTGCAGGGCCAGCGGCACGGTGAACAACAACTCGTAATCCTCGCCGCCGTTGAGCGCCGCCACGACGGGATCGGTATGAATCTCCTCGGCGAAAGCCGTCGTCTGACGGGCGATAGGGATCCGGTCGAGGTAAATGCGGGCTCCGCATTTCGAGGCTTTACAAATTTGAAGCAGGTCGCTCGCCAAACCGTCCGAGAGGTCGATCATCGACGTAGGGACGATCTTCTCCTCGGCCAACAGCTCGACGATATCCTTGCGGGCGGCAGGCTTGAGGTAGCGTTGCAACAGATATTCGTTTCCTTTGAACTCGGGTTCGGGATCTTTCACCCCCCGCAACACCCGCTTCTCGCGTTCGAGCAGTTGCAGTCCCATGTAGGCTGCCCCCAGGTTGCCCGTAATACAGATCAGGTCGTGAAGCTTGGCGCCGCCGCGATAAACCACCTCCTCCTTGCGGGCCCGTCCGAGCGCCGTCACGTGAATAGCCAGCCCGGTCACCGAAGCCTTCGTATCGCCGCCGACCAGATCGACCTCCATCTCCTCGCAAGCGAATCGAATCCCCGCATACAGGTCGTCCAACGCCTCCACCGAAATCTTGGACGATACCCCGAGCGACACAAGCAACTGCTCGGGACGCCCGTTCATCGCCAGCAAGTCACTGACAGCCACGACAACAGCCTTGTACCCCAAGTGCTTAAGAGGGAAATAGGTCAGATCGAAATCGACCCCTTCGAGCAGCAGATCGGTGGTACAGAGCGTCACCTCGTCCGCCCCCGCCGCAATCACGGCGGCATCGTCGCCTACCCCCCGAAGCGTCGAGGCATTGCGCACGGAAAAAGAATCCGTCAGGTGGTCGATCAGCCCGAATTCGCCGAGCGAGGCGATCTCGGTAGGTTTTTTATCAGCCATAGGAATATTGTTTACAATCGTATGTACCTCCCGCATACGGATTCTCTTCCCGTGCGGGTTATCGTCGCAGCGAAATTCGAAAAATCTGCGCTATATCTTACAAAAATACCGAAACTTTGTCGTTTTGACAAAAAAAGATTATATTTGTTAGCGTTAAAAAATTCTTAACCGATGCTGAACATTGTTTTATTCGGGGCCCCAGGATGCGGCAAGGGAACGCAGGCGGCGCGGCTCAAAGAGAAATACGGAATCGATCACGTATCGACCGGCAACGTAATTCGGGAAGAAATCGCCCGGGGGACGAAACTCGGCAAAGAGATGGAGTCCTATATCACCACGGGCAGACTCGCCCCCGACCAGGTGGTGATCGACATGATCGCCGACTACATCGCGGCGCACAAACACGCGAAAGGCAACATTTTCGACGGCTTTCCCCGCACGACGCACCAGGCCGAGGAGTTCGACCGCATGCTGTCCGAACAGGGGTTGAAGGTCGATGTCATGATCTACATGGACGTTCCCGAAGAGGAGCTGGTAAAACGCATCCTGCTCCGGGGCAAAGAGTCCGGGCGAGCGGACGACGCTTCGGAGGAGGTGATCCGCGACCGTATCAAAGTATATCACGAACAGACGGCCGTCGTCGCGGACTTTTACGCCAAACAGGGAAAATTCGCCGACATCAACGGTTTGGGCACCATGGATGAAGTCTTCGACCGCATCTGTCAGGTCATCGATTCCATTCGGAAGTAACTCCGACCGCATACACACCTATTTCACGGGATTCCTGTCGAAGGAATCCCGTTGTTTTGTCCCCTTCCGGAAGAAAAATTTTTCCCGGAGTCCGCGCAAAACTCGGCTCGCACCGGACACACCAGACAAACGGCACGCTCCGCCCTCCTTCCGACCGAACGCCCCGGCCCCGACAGCCCCAGTCGGCAAACAGCCAGGCGGCAGCGGCACCGAAAATATACCAATATATATAAATAAATCCTGCCGGCGATAAATAAAAAAGAGGCCTCGCAAGACGATTTTTACATTATTTTTTGTACCTTTGCATCCGCTAAATGCATATTAATCTAATTAACAAACGATTATGAACAATTACGAAACCGTTTTCATTGTCACGCCGGTCCTTTCCGATGCACAGGTCAAGGAGGTCGCTGACAAATTCCAGGGTGTAATTACCGAAAACGGCGGTCAGATTGTGAACAGCGAGGCTTGGGGCTTGAAGAAGCTCGCCTACCCGATTCAGAAGAAGACCACCGGATTCTACTTCCTGATTGAGTTCACCGGTGAAGGCTCGATCGTCAACACCCTCGAAACGCAGTACCGCCGCGACGAGCGGATCATCCGTTTCTTAACTTTCAAGCAGGACAAATTCGCCGTAGAGTACTCGGAGAAACGTCGTGCGAAACTTTCTAACAAGCAGGAGGAGTAAACCATGGCACAGGAAAACAACAACCAGTCTGAAATCAGATACCTCAACCCCGTTTCGGTTGACGTCAAGAAAAAGAAGTACTGCCGTTTCAAGAAACTCGGCATCAAGTACGTGGATTACAAGGACGGCGAGTTCCTCAAGAAGTTCCTCAACGAGCAGGGCAAGATTCTGCCCCGCCGCCTGACGGGTACTTCGCAGAAGTTCCAGAAGAAGGTAGCGCAGGCCGTGAAACGTGCCCGCCACCTCGCGATCCTGCCCTTCGTAACCGATTGTATGAAATAATAAAGAGGAGGAGAGAACATGGAAGTAATTCTTATCAAGGATATCGAGAATCTGGGTTACGCCAACGACATCGTGAACGTAAAACCCGGTTACGCAAATAACTACCTGATCCCCCAGGGTTACGCGAAGGCAGCTACCGCAGCCGCGAAGAAGATCCTCGCGGAGAACCTCAAGCAGCGTGCCCACAAGGATGCCAAGATCCTGGCCGACGCACAGGCTCTGGCCGAGAAGATCGCCAACCTGCCGCTGGTAATCGCTGCCAAGGCAGAGGAGGGACGCATCTTCGGTGCGATCACCGCTGCCGACCTCGCCGAGGCTTTGGCTGCCAAAGGAATCGAAATCGACCGTAAGACCATCGCCGTGGAGAACATCAAGACCCTCGGCGAATACGAGGCCGTCGCCAAGATCCACCGCGATGTCAAAGCGACGATCAAATTTACGGTAACCGCAGAGGAGTAATCCCCAGCCTCCGTTTCAATCGAAAAGGCCGATCGTACAGATCGGCCTTTTCGTCGGATCGCCCGAAAGAAAGACCGCCCCCGCATGCCCCCCTCCTTCGCGGAATCCGGAAATATCGATCGGCAAAAACAAAAAAATCGCTACCTTTGCAAATGGCTGCGGCCCCGGACGACGAAGGTGGCCGCGTCAAACTGACGCAAGGAGAATCCGATCACGGAGAAATTCACGCTTCGGAGCAATGCACGGTCGGGAACATAGCGTACCAACTCCGCAGAAAGACCCTGCACGACTCGCCTCGCATATGAGGTATTGTCCGGACCGAAACCCAAATGTACGAACACCGCACGCATAAACACGAAATCGTCCCCGCTCATACCGGCATCGACGAAAAAACGCACTCATGTACCTGAAAAAACTGTCGCTCATCAATTTCAAGAACATCCGGGAAGAGAATCTCGAATTCCGGCCCGGCATCAACTGCTTCGTGGGCGACAACGGAGCGGGCAAAACCAACGTGATCGACGCGGTCTATTTCCTTTCGATGTGCAAGTCGTCGCTGGCGATGACCGACGGGCAGAACATGCGCCACGGCAGCGACTTCTTCCTGCTCGACGGCCAGTACCTCACCGACGAAGGCCGCAGCGAGAGCTCGTGTGCGCCTTCGCCCGCAAAGGAGGCAAAACCCTCAAGCGCAACGGCAAGGAGTACGAACGACTCTCGGACCACGTGGGATTGATCCCGGTGGTGATCGTCTCCCCGGCCGACACGATGCTCATCAGCGATGCCGCCGACGAACGCCGCCGCTACCTGAACGGTTTTATCTCCCAGTTGGACCGTGCTTATCTGCAGGCTCTGGTACGCTACAACGCCGTATTGGGCGAACGCAACCGCCTGCTCAAAATCTCGCGGGACGAACAGATGCTCTGCATATACGACCGTCAGCTGGTCGAACAGGGAGGCATCATCCACCGCAAACGCAGCGAAATCGCAGCTCTGCTCGAACCCGAAGTCGCCCGATACTACCGCCACCTCTCCAGCGACCGCGAACAGGTGACGCTCGAATACCGCTCGGAGCTGAACGACACCCCCTTCGAAGAGTTGCTGCTCAAGTCCCGGGAAAAGGATTTCGTCAACGGATTCACCACTGCGGGCATCCACCGCGACGACCTGGTACTCCACATCGGCGGCTATCCCCTGCGCAAATACGGTTCGCAGGGACAGCAAAAATCGTTTCTGATCGCTCTCAAACTCGCCCAATATGCCCTGGTCGCCCAAGCCAAAGGGGAAAAACCGATCCTGCTGCTGGACGACCTCTTCGACAAACTCGACGCCGGGCGGGTCGAACAGCTCATCCGGCTGGTCGGGGACGACGGTTTCGGACAGATCTTCATCACCGACTGCAACCCGACGCGTCTGCGCACCATTCTGGACAAAACAGGTGACGACTACTCGCTCTTCACGGTCGAAAACGGAGGAATCGTGCGATGAAACGAAGCAAGACGGTCACCGTCGGCGAACTGCTCGACGAATTTTTCCAGCGTCCTTACGTCGCCGCCAAAGTCGCCGAAGGACGGCTGCGCGACACCTGGCGCGAGATCGTCGGTCCGGCAGCCGACGCCGAAACCACCGAGCTGCGGCTCGAAAATCACATTCTGCACGTCCGCATCCGTTCGAGCATTCTGCGCAACGAACTTTTCTACCAGCGCGAAGCCTTGGGCGCCGAAATCAACCGCCGCTCGAAAATCCGACTGGTCAATGCGGTCATCATCCGGTGAAATTCATCTTTTTTCTTCGTGGCGGCTCTACAATTCTCGGCAGATATTGGCATTATTCAAAGAAAAAATGTATTTTTGCACGTTAGAAGCGAAAATTCAAACTAAAACTGCATATTTCTATGACAAAGCAAAACGAGCAGGAAGCACTCGGCACAGCGATGAATAAAACCGAGATGTTTTTCGAGAAAAACAGCAAATCGATGATCATCGCGCTGCTGGCCCTCTTCGTACTCGCCGCAGCCATCTTCGGCTATCGACAGTTGATCTCACAGCCCCGCGAGCGTAAGGCGGCCGAGATGATCGCTCAGGCCCAGTACCGGTTCGAATCGACCACGCCCGAATACCAGCTGGCTCTCGAAGGCGATGCCAACGGCCCCGGCTTCCTCGATGTCATCGACCAGTACGGTTCCACGCGTGCGGGCAACCTGGCCAAGCACTATGCCGGCATCTGCTACCTGCGTTTAGGCGACTTGGACAACGCGGCCACCTACCTGGCAAAATACAAACCGGCCAAAGGCATTCCCGCAGAGATCGTCAATGCCCAGAACATAGGTCTGCAGGGCGATATCGCCGTCGAGAAGGGCGATTATGCCGCAGCGATCAAACTGTTCGAGAAGGCAGCCAAGGTTTCGGACAACAACCTGACGGCCCCGATGTACCTGCGTAAAGCGGCTCTGGCAGCCAATGCCATGGGCAACAAAGAGCAGGCGCTCGGATTCGCCCAGCGGATTCAAAACGAATTCCCTGCATCGGCCGAAGCACAGAATGCAGAAAAACTGATGGGCACGATCCAGCAATAACGCGAAACACCCGAATCCAAGCATGTCAACCAAGCATCACAACCTTTCGCAGTTGGACGCCCCGCTGCCGTCGGCAGCCGATATGAAGTTCGGCATCGTCGTAGCGGAGTGGAACCGGGAAATCACGGAAGCCCTGCTCGAGGGAGCGGTCCAAACCCTCCGCAGCGCCGGATGCAGCGACCTGAATATTCAGATCAAATATGTCCCCGGCACTTTCGAGCTGACTCTCGGTACCCAGTTTTTCGCCGAATATACGGACGTGGATGCGGTGATCGCTCTGGGCTGCGTCGTTCAGGGTGAAACCCGCCATTTCGATTTCATCTGCCAGGGCGTGACACAGGGTATCACCCAGTTGCAGATACAGTGGAATATGCCTGTAGCATTCGGTATCCTGACGGTGAACGACCAGCAACAGGCATTCGACCGGGCGGGCGGAAAATACGGAAACAAGGGCAATGAAGCGGCAGCGGCGGCCATTCAGATGGTCAAGCTGCAAACCGACATGGAAGCTGCATCGCCCAATACGGTTCCCGACCGTAAAAACATCAATTAAGCGAATTTTTCTTGTATAAAAGTATTTTTCCGATTCAGCCGGACTTGTAAAGAAGTCCGGCTGAATTTTTTATGAAATCGGACGTTTGAATAAGCGAAGACCGCGATTACCACCTATTCTATGCTGAATGAAATATTGGAATCCCTCTCAGATTTATTGTGAATATGCCTTAAACAAGCTATTAAAATCGTCGAAGGAATAGTAACCCGATAGGCCGGCGAAGCAAAATCCAAAGCCATCCAAGCAGCAGTAATCGCCCATGCAATAGGACCTAACGGGACCATAACAACTCGCCCACTCGCATATCGTATCACCAACCTTACTCCCATATGACTAAGCCAACTACTGAAAGACATCAAAATGAGCTCCGTCATTTGATCCGGGTAATGAGTAAATTCTTCCACATATTTTTTCATCTCTTCTACCGACTGTTCTCCGGAAGCATTTTGTTTTGCAATCTGCTCCAACATTTTATCTGCGACAGTCTTAAGAAGCGCGGCTTCCATTATTTCGACTGTATCAGTATCACTTTTAGCAATACCGACTGTTTTGCACACATCTTTCAGTATCTCTCGGTACGGGACTCCATGCCCCCGTATTATATTGGCAATCGTATTTCCTCCGAAACGTTGGTATTCGTCCACGATTTCAGGCAACAGTTTCTTCATGTCGTGCGGATAATACACGGCATACGATGCTCTTGCAGACAACCTCTCCGTATAACGCTTCTTATGATCCTTAGGATCAAAGACTAAAACATCCGCTAACAATCTCAATTGTTCATTACTGCAGTCTGTCAGAAAAGATAAATCACTATTATTCATAATTTAGCAATACGTCTCACCGACTCCTATAAGAAAACTCTATACAAAAAAGAAAGTGTGGAGTCGTTCGTTTATCTGGCAGGAGGCTCTGGTAAGCCCAAGTACAAATAAACAATACCCCACACCGAATAGTCTATATCTGGATAATGATATATAACTACGCACGGTGATGAGTGTCGTATTGCCTATCCTTGTACTTTGAAATTTACCAGATTTCCTGCCAAGGATTAGCGAAACACTTTCACTAAACTAATATGTCGCCGCCCATACGGGCAGGCAGGGCAAAGTTAGAAAATGTTTTTCAAATACGAACACCACGCGGGGTATTGTACGGACAAATTTCGCACGAAAGTTCCGGAAAATCAAGATTGACCCGACGAAAAGTTTATCGTTATTTGGGAACATATACACCTGAATTCAGAAACGGGAGAAGCGATAAAAAAACACGGGACGATGCCCGTAAAGAAGAACTCAAAAAGACGACCGAAGAACAGCGTAGGAAATCTATACTAAAGAAATACAGGGAACCACGAAAACAACGACCGGAAAAACGGGATGCAGGGGGGGGGAAATCCAATGCCGCTTATCCGGTGACAAACAGTAAGTATTTATACTACTTTTCACGAAAAGAATCCGGGAGGTTTGAACATCCCGACAATTATTTTTACTTTTGTGGAGTACTGAAACGCATAATCTTAAAATCAAATAACAAACTCGTATGGTAGATATTTTTGAACGCCTCGAAAAGAATGCCGGAGGCCCTATCGGTATGTACATGGGTTATGCCCACGGGTATTTCGCATTCCCCAAACTCGAAGGAGAAATCGGTCCCCACATGACCTTTCGGGGACAGAAGATGCTGAACTGGAGCCTGAACAACTACCTGGGCCTGGCCAATCACCCCGAAGTGCGCGAAGCCGACGCCAAAGGTGCCGCCGAATTCGGCATGGCAGCCCCGATGGGCGCCCGCATGATGAGCGGTCAGACCAAATACCATGAACAGTTGGAGCGCGAACTGGCAGAGTTCGTCGGCAAACCCGACGCCTTCCTGCTGAACTTCGGCTATCAGGGCATGATCTCGATCATCGACTGCCTGCTCACCCCGCGTGATGTGGTGGTCTATGACGCCGAGGCACACGCCTGCATCATCGACGGCCTGCGCATGCACAAGGGCAAGCGTTTCGTATATGGCCATAACGACATGGCGTCGCTGCGCCTGCAACTCAAGCACGCTACGGAACTGGCGGAGCAGCAGAACGGCGGCGTACTCGTCATCACCGAAGGCGTATTCGGCATGAAGGGCGACCTGGGCAAACTGGACGAGATCGTGGCGATGAAGAAAGATTTCAATTTCCGCCTGCTGGTCGATGACGCCCACGGCTTCGGCACGATGGGTCCCCACGGACGGGGCACGGCCGCTCACTTCGGCGTCGTGGACGGTGTGGATGTGCTGTTCAACACCTTCGCCAAGTCGATGGCCGGCATCGGAGCCTTCGTCTGCGGTCCCCGCTGGCTTATCAACCTGCTGCGCTACAACATGCGTTCGCAGCTCTACGCCAAGTCACTCCCGATGCCGATGGTGATCGGCGCGTTGAAGCGTCTGGATCTGATCCGCAAGCACCCCGAATACCAGGAGAAGCTCTGGGAAATCACCCGTGCCCTGCAAGGCGGACTGAAGGAGAACGGATTCGAGATCGGTGTAACCCAGTCGCCCGTAACTCCCGTCTATATGAAAGGCGGCATCCCCGAAGCGACCAACCTGATCGTCGATCTGCGCGAGAAACACAACCTCTTCTGCTCGGTAGTGGTCTATCCGGTGATCCCGAAGGGCGAAATCATCCTGCGCCTGATCCCGACGGCAGCCCACACGCTCGACGACGTGAAGTTCACGATCGAGGCGTTCAAAGCCATCCGCAACAAGCTCGAAAGCGGCTTCTACCGCGACAAACCGATGCCGATGAAAGCCGACGAAGGATTTTCGGTGCGTTAAACCGCCCTGTCCCATAAAAAAATCCCCGCTGTAAAAACAGCGGGGATTTTTCACGAATACGAGTATCTCTACCCGACAAAAGCGCTTCGCCTTTAGTTTTTGAAGGTCAGGCCATCGGCGTCGGCATCGATGACGATCGGATGCTCGCGATTGACATCACCCGCCAAAATCCGCTTCGACAGATCGTTCACCACGTAACGCTGAATCGTACGCTTGACAGGACGTGCGCCGTACAACGGATCGTAACCTATGCGGGCGATCCACTCTTTCGCCTTCTTCGTATAGTCGAGCTCGATGTTGTTTTCCTTCAGCAGCTTGCGGACTATATTCATCTGAATATCGACGATCCGCCCGATGTCTTCGTGCGTCAGCGGCTCGAACATCACGATCTCGTCGATACGGTTCAGGAACTCGGGCTTGAGCTGCATCTTCAACTGCTCGATCACCTCCAGACGCGTCTTTTCGACCACTTCCGGCGAAATTTTATTGCCGTCGAAAGCCGGAGCGAAATTCTCCTGAATGACCTGTGCCCCCATGTTGGAGGT
>ERZ791618.546-NODE-546-length-17709-cov-2.930101_pt1 | contig 17709 bp, 13 predicted proteins | sample MGYA00510059_ERZ791618 | MGnify/ENA primary metagenome ERZ791618 (study PRJEB30046, sample SAMN00715159) | human gut metagenome | study: EMG produced TPA metagenomics assembly of the A metagenome-wide association study of gut microbiota in type 2...
TTCGAACATTCCGAATCCCACTCCGAACAAAATTGTTCCCAACACTAATGCGAAAATGGAATGTCCGAATCCGATAAACAATAAAGAGGGAATGATAAAACCCAACCCCAAAGCTCCCGTATATACCCTTCCTCGTACATTTCTGAGCACCCAACGGTCTGATATATATCCACCGACTAACACTCCGAACAGTGACGACAAAGCGATGGAAATAGTAGACATCGGTCCTGCCACGGAAATACAATAGACAAGCTCTCTGAAAAAAGAGTCGGCAACCAGTTTTTTGCCGCCCATCCCGGAGTGCCCGGCACACAAAAGTAAAACAGGATAATCCAGAAAAAGACATTAGAAAACAACATAGCCAAGCTCTTCAGAACCGGTATCTTCGTCACCTTTTCCTGCATAACAGAGATCGTTCCTCTTTCCTTATCCCGTAAGAAAAAGGCCAGAATGACCCCATATCCTACCCCAATAATACCGAACCAGTGGAAGGTACTATGCCAAGAATACATGGCTGCAAAAGTAGCTCCGAAACCACCTATCGCCTGACCTACATAGAGCCCTGTCATATGTATTCCCACTGCCAACGAACGTGTCTTATCTTGATGAAAATCAGCTATCAAAGACAGAGCGGCGGGCAAATACAATGCCTCACTTATTCCCATAATTCCACGAAGCCAATAAAGCTGGTCAAAAGTGGTGGCATACCCATCAAATATGTCACTCCAGACCATACACACAGCTGCCTACAATCAACCATTTACGACTCATACGATCACCGATAATCCCGGAAATGGGACTCATCAACCCATATACCCACAAAAAGACCGCCATCAATCTGCCAAAATTTGCAGCCGACTCCAGTTCACGGACATCTGCCATCATCGGAATCCGCATAGTAGAAAGCATTTGTCTATCCATATAGTTGAGTAAAGCAACTCCCCATAGTAATCCGACTATCACCCATGGATATATATTTGAAGTTTTACTGTTCATGGCTTACCTGTTTAGAATTTCAGTCAAATCAATTTTAATAAAAGCCATATTTGCCTGACTGCTTTCATATAATATCCCTATTGAATTTTCATCTATTGACGTGATACTGGAATAACCGGCACTACGATACTGGTCAAACAAAATCCAGTATTTCTCAGGCCATGTCATTCCATCGTCAAAACTAACTTTCAAAGTCAACTTATCCCGTGTCTCATAATCGCTGGGATTGGCAAATAATAATATGCTTCTCTTTTCTCCACCCACAGTATAATCATGACGGTGCAAACTTGCCATACACGTCGGTTCCACCAATGCTTTCCGTGATGTAGAGTGCTCTGTCCATGTCTCACCCAAGTCTGTTGTCGTACAAATTCTCCGGCCATTTACTTCTTTATTACCCCGGTTTCTATTATCACGCATATTCAGCATCACCGTACCGTCACTTAATTGTGCTGCATTACATTCCGTCACATTCGAATATGCCGGATTACTGGTCATCCAAGTTTTTCCATGGTCTTTACTATATGTAATATTGGAAAATGCGGTTCCTTTCTCATCACGTCCCTGCGTAGGAAAAACCAAAGTACCGTCTGCCAATGTAATCCCTTGTCCGGGAGCCGGAGCAAACAACCACCATTCAGGGCGTTTAGTCTTACCTGTTATATTATCAGGAAAACTCCATGTCAGTCCGTCGTCCGTACTTTTAGTTATCAGAAATTGACAGGTTTCTTTCAAACCGATTCCAGGTTGCGATCCTTTCTTCCTCCACTGGTGTATCCAGTAAGTACTATTTTCATTCAAGCCCTCTATCCACTTGCCATTGTCATCCAATGCACCATGCATCCACAATCCGGCTATATAAATGTCATTTGTATTTTTATCCACAAGGATACAAGCATCACTCACTCCATTAAACTTTTGCGGCAAACCTCCCCATTCTCCCATATCCAATACCGTTTGAATGGGTTGCCACGTCAGTCCTTTATCAAAGCTACGATGAAGAGCGATATCTATGTTCCCCTGCAAATCACGAGTCAAATCATAGCGGGCATCAAATATAGCCAACAACGTTCCGTTGTTACTGGTAGCCAGTCCAGGAATACGTGATGAAACGATACCATCCTGTCCCTTCTGTCTTAACGCCATTCCCACTCTCAAGGGGACAACATCCTTATTCGAAACTTTCAGCTCTCCCCGGCTCGTTTTTATCCGGCTACAATTCACACTAATACGATGTGTCAGTGAAACCGTATCTTTCAATGTCACTGCTACCCAGAAAGACAAGGAATCATCTTTCACTTGTATATTATCTGTAAAAGAAATTTTCCGTTCAGCAGGTACCGGTCTACATATCAGACGGGATTCATCTATCAGCCCGTTTTTATGAGTTCCGTACACTGCAACAGAAACAATATCAGACAAATCCGTACTTCCCTGCAAATCAACATCAATTTGCCGAATGGTATAAGGACTGTTGTCTGTTTGAATCAAAGTTGCCTTAATAGTCGGATTAATCTGCTTCTTGACTAAAACAGGGATAACAGGTCTTTCCAGTTCCAACCTTATATCTTTACCCAAAGATATATCCGGTATCAATAACAAAATCATCGAAAATATGATAAATATTTTCTTACTTACTTTCATAGTATCTTTATTTTAGGTAAATTTGAACGCATTTAACTAGATTAGGGGGAGATAGACAGGAAGTAAAGTAGCTAAACCCCAGCAATACACTTTTACTGTCATCTCCTCTTTCTTATCATTAAAATTCAAAGAATTTTATCGCATCCAAATCACCTTTTAGTTTTTCATACTCTTCCGTTGAAAAGCTTTTATCGGTAACCGGCAACTGCCGCAATCAAGACCTATAAGTTTCATGATAGCTTTACCACCACGTACGCCGCCACCATATTTAATAATCACTTCCACTGTACGTATCGATTTCATCTGCCAGGCACGTGCTGTTTCCACCTCATTTTTCTTCATTGATTCGAAAATGGCATGATAGACATTAGGGATATAATTATATGTACTTCCCACACCTGCCACTGCTCCCATAGATAAACCGGCAATCAGAATCTCATCAAAGCCATGTAATACTTCAAATTTATGCTGCTCCAAATCGATACAAGCCCCCATCTCCATCAGGTTATTATGAGTAAACTTCGTTCCTACCAAATTTGGTATTTTCTTCTTGCCTTCTATCAAAAATTTATCTACCGGCAAGTTAACCCCTGTGATTGACGGCATATTATAATAATAGAAAGGCAACTCACTGGCGGCCCGGCAAATCGGTGCAAAAAAATCGACCAGTTCATCTACCGTTCCCGGCTTGAAAAAAGAAGGTGCTATTGAAGCGATAGCATCAGCTCCAGTTTGTGCCGCGTGGCTTGCCAGTTCCATTGCGTCTCGTTGACAGTTTGAACCGACATGTGCAATCACTTTAAAACGTTTAGCAGCAGAGGCTACCCATTTTTCAAGAACCGCCTTACGCTCGTCAATAGTCAACGAAGAAAATTCACCAGTCGTACCACACACAAATACCCCTTTTACAGGAGTTGATGCTATCCAATCAGCATATTTATCAATAACAGATAAATTCACGTCCCCATTTTCATCCATTGGGGTGAAGGTGGCCGCAACCATACCTTCCAGTCTTTCATAATTGTTCATAATGCATTTAATTAGATTATTATATTTCACTTTCGGAAAGTTCCTTTCAAAATTAACGGTGTCCGTATGCCGGGTTGTATCTCGCCACTTACTACAAATACCTGATTTCCAATAGAAACAGCATTCGTTGTAACGGGAATGGGTATGAACAATCGAACAAAGCTACCAAAGCATTCATGTCCGTACTGACCACCCGAAGTTTACGGCTAAATCCCGGGTGCTTGGGAGATGTCGGCAAAATTTCCTCCACTCCTCCCAGTATCAAAATCTTGTCTTCTCCATAAGGTATGGCCGTACCCGCCATCACCGGGAAAGAACCGGTCATTTTATTCCATTTCCCAGTACCCGGTTCAAATACATATCCTTCCGTATATTCCGTCATCAACTCATCCGGTGCATAGCTTCTTCCACTAAAGAGGTAAAACCGTCCTCTTTGAGCGACGCCTACCGCATAAGAAAGAGAAGGACCATCCCAACCCGGCATTACCTGCCATCCTTGCTCCTTATGATGCAAATCAAGCATATAGAAATGATGAGTTGACCGTTCATTTACCATAGACTCCTGCCCCCCAGCAATATAAATGCAATTATCACAAATAGCCCCCGCTGCATTAGCCAATGGAACCGGTAAAGAAGGATAACTGACAGAATCTATCACAAATGAATCTATTTCTTTTTTTATCAGAAATACTTATCGCTACACCGCGCATGGTCACATCCACCGATACACATAAACCTTCCGGCAAACTTATTGAAACCCCATAAGCAAGCGGACGGTCAAGGAAATCATCATATACAGTCCATTCCTCTGTATCCAAGTTGTAGCTATATAAAGTAGCCCACCAAGTCTTAAGACCTCCCTCCCAAGGATACTTATCAGGAAAGTTAGCTCCACCCAACACAAGCAACTTGCCTTCCACTATCCCGGAATATGCACCTGCTAATCCGACGTTCTCCGGCATGCCGGCACATCCCGGAAGCAACAATGTATTTTCCCATTGTGCCTCTATCCCTTTTCTTCTTTTCTAAAACAAGATGTATTCATTAGCAATAAAATTAAGGATAAACATAAAATTATCAGATGCCACCTTTTCATATACCTTCTACCTTTTCACTTTCTGCCTTCTCAGCCATCAATTCCTGACTTCGGTTTACCTTGAAAATTTTATAGACCTCAAAATGCCTTTCGATAGCATCCCGGTAACCCTTCTCGTCCCCTTTCTTGATAAAGTCCAGCAAATCAGCATGAGTAGCTATCCGACCGCTTTTGCTCATTTCTATATTTATAGGTTTCAAATAATCCTTGAATTTCTCTTTCACATAGACAAGTATAGGATGAATGATTTCCTGAAATTCAGATATGATTTTATTCCCGGTGATTTTATATAGTTTCGTATGAAAAGCCGATTCACTAATTAACGCGTATTCGTTATTTTCAAAAACGATTCCCATTTTTACGATTTCACTCAGTTCCTCAATATCTTTAGGAGTTATCTTACGGAAAATATCAGTTGATATTCCTATTTCAAGTGCAATTCTGAAATCCAACAAATCCAAAATTGTTTCTTCACTTAAAACACGGGGATCTATCACTCTTTTCATTCCTCCCAAAATGGAAGGCTCTGTCAGAACCATCCCCTTACGGGGACGTGCGTGAATCAACCCCATCATCTTCAGACGGCTCAGTGCCTCTCTGACAACACTCCTTGCAACTCCCAGTTCTGCAGCCAGACTATTCTCATTAGGAATAGAATCCCCGCGTCCTAAATCATTCTTTTTGAAATAGGTAAGCAGGCTGTCTTCTACCTGATCAATTAACGTTGTTTGATTGATTTCTATCTTCATATCATTAGATTTTTATTATTTGTATTATTTGTCCGACAAATAATACAAATGCAATATTAAGAGATTTTTTTTAGAATGCAAGAAGAAAACAATAGAAAAATAAGCATATGTGTTGAAAAACATACTTTAGAACACAAACGAAAAAGAATTAGGAAATTAGATATACTTGTGAAAAATAGAAGGAAACTAAAAAGCATAAAAAAAGGCTATCTATCCCAGACAGCCAATCTTTTTGTTAACCTTAAATCTAATACTATGAAAAACACACTACAAAGATACGGACTTTGTTTATAATAGCAAGTTTTTAGTCTGTATTTCACCGTTTTATAACATGCTTTATAAATATATCGCACCTTGTTAACAAATTAATTTAAAAATGTAAAGTTTTGTTTATTATGACCTTTCGGACTTTTTGTCTTATGAATGATAGAAGAGGGCAAATGAAAATAAAAGTATGTGATAGCTGTTTTTCTATTTCTTATTTTATATCTTTGATGTCACTTTACTGATTGAAAAAATAACAGTTACTTATGAAAAACAGACAGTTTATTGTATTTGCTCTTTTATTAGCATGTCCGTTGCTGTTACACGGACAGGAAACGTTTCTTTGTGGAAAAGAATCATGTAATAAAGGTTATATCCGGCATCCATGGTATGGAAAAAAGGTTGGTTATATAGGAGACTCGATAACTGATCCCAATTGTTATGGAGATAACATAAAAAAGTATTGGGATTTTTTGAAAGAATGGTTGGATATCACTCCTTATGTGTATGGAGTGAGTGGACGTCAATGGAATGATGTACCCCGTCAGGCAGAACAATTGAAAAAGGAGCATGGAGAAGAGGTTGATGCCATTGTGGTTTTGATGGGGACAAATGATTTTAATAGCAGTGTACCTGTCGGGACTTGGTTTGCAGAGAAAGAAGAGCAGGTGATGGCTGCCCGTGGTGAAACTAAAAAACTGGAAACGCGTAAAAGGCGTGTTCCTATAATGACGAATGATACGTATAAAGGCCGTATTAATATTGGTTTGAGTCATTTGAAAAAATTGTTTCCCGATAAACAAATTGTTTTGTTGACCCCATTGCATCGTTCTTTAGCGGAATTCGGCGAAAAGAACGTACAACCGGATGAAAGCTATCAGAATAAATGCGGAGAATATGTGGACGCTTATGTACAGGCCATTAAGGAAGCAGGTAATTTGTGGGGAGTTCCTGTAATAGATTTTAATTCGGTTACAGGTATGAATCCGATGATTGAAGAACAACTTATTTATTTCTATGATTCGGGGTATGATCGTTTGCATCCTAATACCAATGGTCAAGAACGTATGGCACATACATTGATGTATCAATTACTTTCTTTGCCTGCATCATTCTGACAGTTGGACATTCATATTTTGCCTTTTTGGAAGAGTTTGTCTATTGGGGAGAACCTTCGATGTTTCGATATGAATTTGAAGAATTGAAAAAATGTTCAAGTGGCAAATTGATGTTGTTTGAACATCTTTTTATTAGTTCTTATTTACTGAAAGAGTAATTGAACTATTGATTTTGAGCAAATTTCTATATTCTTGTATCATTTTTTATGGTTTCTTTTCTTGTTTACTTTTGCCTAAATCTTTTAACTTATAAAATGTATATGAAAAACATGAAATTAAAAGTATTACTTGTTTTATGTGCTTTACTCCTGTTATCGGCTTTTATTGCTGAGAGAAAAGCCCCCATTACTATTTTTATGATTGGTGATTCTACCATGGCGAATAAAAGTCTGAAGAATGGTAATATAGAGCGTGGTTGGGGACAAATGCTTCCCGGATATTTTACGGAAGAGGTTGTGGTGGATAATCACGCTATGAATGGATGAAGTTCACTCAGTTTTATCAATGGAGGACGTTGGGATGTAGTGCTTTCTAAAATTCATAAAGGTGATTATGTATTTATTCAATTCGGGCATAATGATGAGAAATCTAGAGTCACATTACATACAGAATCCGGAAGTACCTTTGATGATAATTTAAGACGTTTTGTGAATGGAACATGTGCTAAGGGAGGAAATCCTGTACTGTTCAATTCTATAGTTCGTCGTAATTTCCTTCCTAAAGGTGTGACGGAGATAAAGGGTAGTTATGAAAAAGAAGGTCCGGTATTGGTTGATACCCATGGGAAATATCTGGAATCTCCCCGTCGGGTAGCCGGAGAAATGAATGTATCTTTTATTGATTTGAATAAATTGATCCATGACTTGGTTACCGGTATGGGAGTCGAGAATTCAAGAAAATTGTTTATGTGGATTCCAGCAGGACAATATGAATTTTGTCCGGAAGGGAAAATTGACAATACTCACTTGAATATATATGGTGGACGTATAGTTGCCGGGTTGGTTGTGGACGCTTTGATGGAAGAAGTGCCGGCTTTGGCAAAATATGTGCGACGTTATGATTATGTGGTGGCGAAAGATGGGAGTGGAGATTTCTTTACAGTTCAGGAAGCAGTGAATGCGGCAGTTGGTGGGAGCAAGAAAACAATATCTATACTTGTCCGTCCGGGAGTATATGAAGAGCATGTTTCTATGCCGGAATCATCGCCTCGAATAGAATTGGTGAAACAGACAGGGGCTGATATCAGGGATAACGGGTTCACACAAGATGTTTATGTGGCACCTTATAAGGGTGACAGAGTGTGTGCTATTAGTTATACATTTGATAAGAACAGGGGTAGGTACATGTACTGAACAATATCACATCGGGGGAGATAAGTCGAAATCGACTCCTGCGTCTTTAGATAAATGGGTGGAAAGCTTGGTAAACTCCGGTAGATAGGGAGTTGGCAATGATACATGGAATATCGCAGGGATATAATGCTTTTCAAAATCCTGAAATATTGTGGGAATAAGGTAAAGGCTATGGAAAATGAAATATGGGTGGGTACATTTAGAGAGGTAGTTGCTTATAACAAAAGAACGAGAAAAAAATCGCTTGAATGTGCTAGAAAACGGCTATAACATAACTCCTCATTTGGATATGAATGCACAATTATTTACAGAACCACTGACTATGGTATTGAAATCTGTGGGAAACAGAGTTTCGGAGATTAGGCAAGATGGGAAAAAGCGTTTTCTAAAGAAGGATACTGATAAGGTTCTTTTCGATTTTAATCTTTATGGAGTGATGATTCAGATTCGTTTTATCTGAGGTGTTGGATATAGTTTTAAAACTAGAATAGGGAAATCCGTTAGTCTTTATTGTGACCATTTAAGGTGTGATAATAAGATTAACGGATTTGTTTTTTTGCTCTTTTATAAAGTTACTCAGAATTAATTTTTAAATTTGTTCCCGTTAACTTTATTCCTTTTTCAAAAGAAATAAAATGGAAAACACAGAGAAACTGATTGTAGAACAACTGAAAAATGGCAACGAAGATGCTTATAAATACATCTATGATTATCATTATGTTCTTTTATGTCATGTAGCAAATCAATATTTGAACGATAATTTTTTATCGGAAACTATAGTTGGAGATGTAATATTTCACCTTTGGGAAATCAGAGAAACTTTAAACATTACTATTTCTATTAGAAGTTATCTGATAAAGGCTGTTCGTAATCGTTGTATAGACTATCTGAAATCTAGATCTGAAAAAAAGGAAATTTCATTTTCAGTTTTAGTACCGGAAGAGATGTCTGAAGAAAAGTATTTGCAGTCGGATAATTATCCTTTGGGAATATTATTAGAACGTGAATTGGAGCATGAAATCCGTATGGCAATAGATAAACTACCGGTTGAATGTAGATGTGTTTTTGAAAAAAGTAGATTTGAGGAGAAAAAATATGAAGAAATTTCTCAGGAATTAGGTATTTCTATAAATACGGTTAAGTATCATATAAAGAATGCATTATCTTTCCTTCAGACTGAATTGAGCAAATATTTAATTGCTTTGATTTTATTTTTTTCGTGTTAAAACAGAAAAAAGTTCTTTTAGGACTACCCTGTATTTAAAATAAATCGTCTTCACTTTAGAAACAACAAAGATGAAAGCAGAAAAAGAACATATTGATGAATTAATAGTATCCTATTTAAGTAATGAGTTGGATGGAAATGCTGTGCATGAACTGAAGGAGTGGATAGCTGCGTCTGTGGAAAATGAAAAGTATTTTATGCAGCGGCAAGAAATTTGGTTTTCTGCCATAAGTGTGAAAGAGGATGTTAAATATGATAAGAGCAAAGCATTTGAACAATTTAAAAATAGAATTGCTAATCAGAGGTTGAATGATAAAAGAGAACGTGAAAATTTCTGTTTGTCTAAATTTTGGCGTTATGCAGCTGTTATTGTTGTATTGTTCTCAGTTTCTTATTTTTCTTATTGGAGGGGTGGAATAAGTATAAAAGAGGTATTTTCGGATATCATTGTGGAGGCTCCTCTTGGTTCCAGAACAAAATTGACCTTGCCGGATGGGACATTAGTGTGGTTGAATGCCGGATCGCGTATAACATATTCACAAGGATTCGGAGTAGGGAATAGAAAAATAGAATTGATAGGAGAAGGGTATTTTGAAGTTAAACGAAATGAAGAAGTTCCATTTCTTGTGAAAACGAATAGTTTGCTGGTAAAGGTATTGGGAACGAAATTTAATTTTCGGGATTATCCGGATGATGCAGAAGCCATTGTTTCTTTGTCCGAAGGAAAAGTGGCATTGAATAATTTATTGAAAAAAGAAAAAGAAGCTTTTTTGTTACCCAATGAAAGGGTGGTCTTGAATAAAAAGAATGGCAGAATGCATGTGGAGTATTCTACTGTTTCCAATGCATTACAATGGACTAATGGATATTTATTTTTTGATGAGGAATTGTTGCCAGATGTTGTGAAGGAGTTAGAACGTAGTTATAATGTGAAAATACAAATAGCTAGTGATACTTTGAATACTTTCAGGTTCTATGGAAATTTCGTTCATCGTGAGCAAAATATTCAGGAAGTTTTGGAAGCATTATCTGCGACCCGTAAGATTCATTATATTATTGAAGGACACAATATAACTTTATATTAAGTAGGGAGTGGATTAAAATTGTTTAACCTTAAAATTAAAAGTATGAATAGAATTAGAGCTGTAATACTGTAATAGGGGTACGAAAGGGATGAAAAAGAAAAGGTGGGAAGATATAGGGATTTTCCCACCTTGATGAAATCTCTTTTTCGACTTACGATTGTGAGTGCGCTTTTAGAGAATGCAAAGTTAATGATTTTTCTCTTTAAAAGCTAAGTTCATTTAATTTTTTAATTAATAAATTACTAATTTATGAAAAACAAGAGAAAGGCCATATTATTGGTCGGGGCTTTGCTTTGCCTTAATTTGAATATCTTCTCACAGAATATACCATTGAAAATGAATAAAGTATCGGTGAAAAAAGCTATGACTGAGCTAAAAGAAAAAAGTGGATATTCATTTGTGTATATAGCTGGGGATTTAGATACGAAAAAGATTGTTGATATAGACGCTGAGCAACTGCAAGAAGTTATTGAGCAAATCTTGGAAGGACAAAATGTTTCTTATGAGATAAAAGATAAAAATATCATTATTCGGAAGAAGGAAGTAGAACAGTCCATGTTGAACGAGAAAAAATTACAAGATATTTCAGGGCTTGTGATGGATGTTATGGGAGAACCTATCGTAGGAGTTAATGTGATGGAAAAGGGGACTACTAATGGTACTATTACTGATATGGATGGTAAGTTTTTACTTAAAGCTCCTGCGAATGCAACTCTTATTATTAGTTTTATCGGTTATAAGACTCTTGCTGTTAATTTGGAAGGGGAAAAGAATGTGAATATAACTCTGAAAGAGGATTTGGAACAATTAGATGAAGTGGTGGTGGTTGGTTATGGAACTCAAAAAAAATCTAGTTTGACAGCATCCGTGGCGACAGTGCCTGCAAAAGAACTGAGTAAACAGATGGGGCATTCTGTTGCAGCTGCTTTGCAGGGGAGGGCTCCAGGAGTAGAAATATTGCAAAAGGGGGGAGAAGCTGGGGCAGATATCAAGATACTTGTTCGGGGAGCAGGTACATTTGGTGCTACTGAACCTTTATATGTTATTGATGGTGCATTTTCTAATAATGGGCTAAATTCGTTGAATCCTTCAGATATTGAATCAATAGAAATCCTGAAGGATGGTTCGGCGGCTGCCATTTATGGCTCTCGCGCTGCAAATGGGGTTGTGCTGATAACTACCAAGCATGGTCAAAAAGGTAAAGCAAAAGTTGAAATTTCTGCAAACTATTCTTTGCAGACTCCTTCTAAATATCTTGATTTTCTAGATGCAAATGAGCATCGCGAATATACTAAGCAAATTGTTGCAAATTCAACAAACCAGACTCAAGCTCCAGAAAATATTCATCCTACTAATCCTGATATTAATACTGACTGGCAAGATGCATATCTAAGAAATGCTCCTATGTATAATTTGAATGCTTCAATTTCTGGTGGTGGTGAATATTCAACTTTTAATACAAGTTTGGGGTATTTTGATCAGCAAGGTATTATGGAATTTTCTGGTTTTAAGAAATATAATGCACGTGTCAATGGAACGTTTAAGAAAGGACGTTTGACTGTTAGTGAAACTCTTTCTGCTGCTTTTACAAATAAGGAGCCTCAAGTAAGGATGGTGATGGGGATTCCTACTGTTCCAATGACTGATGTAGAGGGAAGGTATGTATCTGCAGGTAAAGATTATTATGTAAATGAAGGAAAAGTTACTAATCCGTTTGCATCTTATTCCAATACTGTTCGAAGAAATAAAACAGTTAATGTTACTGGTAGTTTGAATATAGGACTGAATTTATATAAAGGATTGGATTATAAGCTACTACTTGGAGGTGACTATATATCAACAAATAATATATCTCGGTCCATTGCTTTTGACTCCAATTGGGATGAGAATGGTAATGCAGATCCTGATTATAGCAGAACGATTAATTCACTATCTGAAAGTCGTGGACAGCGATTTAGTTATACAATTGATAACATTTTGACTTATAAGAATATGTTTGCTGGTCATACTATTGACGCAATGGTAGGTACAAGTTGGATGAGAGAATACTATAGAACTATGGGGATTGGTTCTGGTTCTACAGATTTGGGTGGTCCTAATATTACTATTTTTAATGGGAAAGGAGATATAACAAGTGAAGAATACAATTCAGCTTTACTCTCCTTTTTTGCTCGCTTGAACTATGACTATAAGGAGCGTTATCTTGTTTCTGCAAGTATTCGTAGTGATAAATCTTCCAAATTTGCTAAAGGAAATAGGGTCGGTTACTTTCCTTCGGTTTCAGTGGGTTGGAATATACATGAAGAGAATTTTTTTAATATAGAATGGATAAGTAAAATGAAGATTAGAGCTAGTTATGGTGAATTAGGAGCTAATTTTATAGATTCATATTCTTTCCTTTCTACGGCTTATGGTCCAATACCTTCTGTATTCGGTGAAAATCAGATTGGTCAAAGTAGTGTGATGAATGGTTATGTAACCAAATTTGCTCAGGAAAATTTGACTTGGGAAAAATCAATATCTAAAAACGTAGCATTGGAAATGGCTTTTCTGAATAATAAAATTTCTTTTACAGCTGAATATTTTTGGAAAGATAATAATGACTTACTTGCTCCATTACTTCCATTAGCATCGTCAGGGCAAACCATTATGACTAATGGGGGGGATTTGCCAGTCTTTAATTCTGCATCTGTTGAAAATAAAGGTTTTGAATTTACGGTAGGTTATCGTAATAATTGGAAGGATTGGAGTTTGGATGTTACTGCCAATATTTCGGCATTAAGAAATAAAGTAAAGAGTTTGGGTGAGGGAGTACAACCCATTAAGGCAGAGGTGATGATGAGTGGTTCTTTTAATGACCGTCCTACTATTACTAAACCGGGCTTGCCTATTGGTACCTTTTGGGGATATGTGGTGGAAGGTTTTGATAATGATGGTAATTTTATTTTTCAGGATAATAATGGTAGTGTGAATGGTGTATTGACAGGAAAACCGGATGGGAAGATTGATGAGAATGATAAAACGGATATTGGTAATCCTCATCCGGATTTTACTTATGGTTTAAATATAAATGTAGGTTATAAGAATTGGGATTTGACTGCTTTTTTCCAAGGAACGCAAGGTAACGATATTTTTGCTTTAATGAAATATGATTGGTATTTTGGAGGAGCTAATAGTGCTACCCTAAAGGATGCTTTCTATAATTCATGGACTCCGCAAAATCCTAATGCAGAAGCTCCTAAACTGAATAGTAAAAACAGTTCTGGCATAAACTCGCTTCCAAGTACATTCTATGTGGAGGATGGTTCTTATTTCAGATGCAAGAATCTACAAATCGGTTATTCCTTTAATAAGAAATTATTGCAAAAATTCCATATAGAATCATTTAGAATATATGCGGGGGTACAAAATTTATTCACTATCACAAAATATCCCTTGTATGATCCCGAAGTTAGTTCAAACGTGTTGTTTGACAGAGGTGTGGATGGTTTCTGGCAAGCACAGGAAAGTCCTCATGAAGCAACAATGAATTCTAGAGTATATAATCTTGGTGTCAATTTAACTTTCTAAAAACAGAATAAGTATGAAAATAATGTTGCGTAAAATTATAGTTATCATTATCAGTTTTGTAACTATTGGAATGATGGGCTCATGTGAAGATATTTTTAATGATTTGGCGGTGAATCCTAATCAATCAGACGTTAATTCATTTTATACTACACTAGAAAATTGTAATAAGGGAATTCTTGGTATCTATGGGTATATTTCGACTCCTCGTAATTTGGGAGCTTGTGGATTTGGTTTGATGTTGACTCGTAGTGATGAGGGGTGTTCGGTAGCTGATTATGGAGTACCAGGTGCTTATAATGAAGAGTTTACCCCTTCTTATTATTCATTGGTTCAACCTTTTCAGTTAATGTATACAGCTGCTTCCCAAGCTAACCAAATGATTGAAAGTCTTACTGAAATAGAATTCAGCAATAAAGAATTACAGGATGCATATTTGGGGGAGGCTTATTTTCTTCGTGCATTTACACATTTCTTTTTATTCATCAATTATAGGAATATTCCTTTGATTAAAGAATTGCCTAAGGCTCCTAATGAATATAAGCCTCAGGCAACACCTGAAGAGGCTTGGGATTTTATTATAGATGATCTGATCAAAGCTAAAGATTTACTTCCTGACAAGAATTTTTGGGATGCTAAAAATAAAGGACGTGTGACGAAAGCTTCTGCTTATGCACTTTTGGGTAAGTCATATCTTTATAGATCCGGTATTGAACCCAAATATGGAACTTCACAAACAACTTATTATAATGAGGCTGCTGCGGCTTTTGCAGAAATCATTAATGGTAATTGTGGAAACTACAGATTGGTAGATGACTATTCATGGAACTTTGATGTGGCACATGAAAATAATGATGAATCTATTTTTGAAGTACAATTTGTCGGAGTGTTGAATACAGGATTTAACCCAGGATTTGTGGACAGTGGGTTGTTCAATGATGTCCGGTGTAAAATGTGTATAATGAATAGAAGTAGAAATTCGAATAGTTCTGCACAGGTTATGCACAATTGGTTATATGATAAATTTGTAGCGTCAAAAACAGTGACAGGAGAAACTGATCCACGTATGTTTGGTTCGTTTGTTTTTAATGATAATGTATCGGAGATTATACGTCCGAAAGGTATGAAGGTTACTTTTCTTGAAGGGAAGGATTGGGAAGCAGAAATGGGTTCAAAGGAAGGAACATTTGGTGAACAATATGAGTTGGCAATGGGATATAAAATGTGTAGTAGGAAATGGTTGGATTGGACCTTACCTCCGACAGATGATGCTGGTGGGCATTTTTTTAATGGACGTGCACAAGGAGTAAACTGGAGAATGATTCGTTATTCGGATGTTTTGCTGATGTATGCTGAAGCTGTAGTAATGGGAGGGAAAGCCACTGCAAACATAACCCCGTTAGAAGCAATAAACAAAGTACGCGATAGGGTAGGAGTACCTCATGTAACAGAAGCTAATATGAGAACTATTGAAGATGAACGTATTCTAGAACTTACCTATGAAGGCTTCCGATTCTTTGACTTGCTTCGTTGGGGTAAAGTAGTAGAGCGTTTTCGCGAATTGGAAAATACTGATCCTTTGTTTAAAAGGTTTAGCAGGGCTCAATATATGGGGTTTAAGGAAAATAAGAATGAATGGGTTCCATTGCCAATTGATGAAGTAGAGGGTAATCCATATATCACTAAAAATAATCCAGGATGGTAATTAAAAATAGAATAATTATGAAAGTATTTTATTATATTATATGTGCAGCTTGCTTTGCCGGCTGTGTGTCATCTTCCAATGATAAAACGGTGAAAGAGAATGGTAGAACATTGCATAATGGCATTGTGCTGCCCGAGCAATGGCCTCCTAGTATGATTGATGATGGAGTACGTTGCGAAATGTCTTTACCTTATATTTCAAACAAACCGACTGTTATTTCTGTAAATCTAGGACGCCAATTATTCGTTGATGATTTTTTAATTGCAGAAACAGATATGGAGCGTGTTTCCCATAAGGCTATGTTCTATGAGAATAATCCGGTACTTGCTCCGGATAAGGAGTGGGAATACACTTTTGAACGTGCTCCTTATGCTGCTCCTTTCAGTGATGGAATATGGTATGATGAAAGCGAACAAAAATTTAAAATGTGGTATTTGGCTGGTGCCGGATCTATGCACAAACATCGTCAAAGCTTTTATACTTGTTATGCGGAGTCAAAAGATGGGAAGCATTGGGAAAAAGTGAATATGGATATAGTGCCGGGTACGAATATTGTAGATACTTGTGATCGGGATGCGGCTACAGTTTGGCTCGATAAAATGTGTCCAGAACCAGAAAAACGTTTCAAATTCTTCAATGTGGAAAAACATAGTGGAGGATGGAAAATAATTTTAAAATATTCAAAAGATGGTATTCATTGGTCGGAAGGAGTTGCGCAATCAGGACCGGTGGGGGATCGTACCACTGCTTTCTATAATCCGTTTACTCAAAAATGGGCTATTAGTCTACGGCAGGGGAGTAAAGCAGACGGACGCTCTAGAGGCTATTTGGAAAATGAAGATCCAGAGATGGCAGTTAGCGTGGCGCATTCATTGGCTAAAGGAATAAAGGATAAAAATATAGTTTTGTGGTTTACTCCTTCCGATAAGGAACTGCCACATCCTGAATTTCCTGATGTGCGTCCAGCCATTTATAATTTTGATGCTATGCCTTATGAAAGTGTTATGCTAGGGTTCTATGCTATGTGGAAAGGACCAGAGAATGATCTCTGTGGTAAGTTAGGTATTCAGAAAAGAAATGAAATAGGGATGGGATATAGTCGGGATGGTTTTCATTTTTATCGTCCCAGTTATGAACCTGTTATGGGAGTAAATGAAACGGAAGGGGCATGGAACTGGGGAAATATGCAGTCTATTATTGGCGTACCTCTCATTGTTGGTGATTCTTTGTATTTGTATTCTAGTGGAAGAATGAAGAATAAAGTGATGTGGGATGGATTTACTTCTACTGGGTTGGCAACTTTACGTCGTGATGGGTTCGTTTCCATGCATACAGACACAGAAGGGGTACTTGTTACCGAGAAAATAAAGTTTGATGGTAATCATTTTTTTGTGAATGCACAAGCAAAGGATTTGCAGGTGGAGATAATGGATGAAAATGGTAATGTGATTACGGGATTTTCCAGAGAGGATTGTAAGGAAATGAATGATTTGAACAGTACTAAACAATTGGTAACTTGGAAATCAGGTAAAAAACTTGCTGCTCTTTCAGGCAAGATAGTTAAAGTGAAGTTTTATGTTACTTGTGGAGATTTATATGCTTTTTGGATTTCTCCATGGGACACAGGAGAAAGTAGGGGATATACAGGTGGTGGTGGTCCGGGACTCAATCCTTGTGGAATCGATATTAAATAACTGATATGTATAAAACATAGTTGTGTTACATCGTGTATTTTGTTGGTGGCTGCTTCATGAGAATGAAGCAGTCATTTTTTGTATTACAGATAAATTTTGCTTGGTTGAGCTAAGTCAATATTTAAGTATGAGGAAAATGTAGACATAAAAAAAGGAGCAACGCCTTGCTCCAACCTTTGTTAAGT